>Ga0172365_10000555_pt1 | contig 25317 bp, 26 predicted proteins | sample LakKivSesite48cm_FD_114535 | JGI IMG/M metagenome (GOLD analysis project Ga0172365, IMG submission 114535) | Sediment microbial communities from Lake Kivu, Rwanda - Sediment site 48cm | ecosystem: Environmental > Aquatic > Freshwater > Lake > Sediment | place: Rwanda: Western Province, Lake...
CAAGCCGAAGCCGGCGGGGAAGCGCAAGCAGTGGCCGAAGCCGAGCAGATAGTTAAGGCAAAGCCGAAGCGAAGCCGAAAGGGAGAGAAAGTAGCAGTAGCCTAGAACGCTTGACCGAAACAGAAGCCACGCACAAGAAGGCGGCGAGGTAGCCGCCTTTTTGTGTTTTTGTAAGGCAGGTGTCCCTGTCCTGTGTGGCGTGGGATGCCTGCCTTTCTATTTATCTTGGGCAAATCTCATGGAAAGGACATGACATATGCAATGCGACTTGTGCCATCAGCCGGCTTCAGGGCTGATATACCTGCGGCTCTACACACCAGAGGGTATTAAAGTCTGTGAGGCGTGCTACAACACAATAGACCGGAATCGCCATAGACCTTACTCAAAGATAATGGACAAAGTGGCCATAGCTGAGGCTGGCTGGTACGTCAATCGGAAGCTGGCAAGAAGTCAAAGGTAGTCTGGCCCTAACTGGGCCAAAGCACAGACGAAGAGGGTCGAGGTTTAGCCTCGACCCTCTTTTTTTGCCCTTGAAGTAACAATGTACGCTATTGTGATCTACGAACAAAGCAATTTAACATGCAGCAACAGAGGCACCTGTGCAGGCCAATATGAAGGATCCAAATGGAGAAGTTTGTTCCCGAGCCTGCTACCTCTAACTTGGGCATGATGGGGCAACTGGGCACCACTACTCGTATGTTGCCCTAATGATCCAGCGCCTCCTTTTGGCCCAAGACGCATGAGGAGATTTTTCCCTATCGCGAGAAGATAAGAGTGAAGCGAACGCTTGGCGCCGTCCAGACTGCAGAGAATTCTCCTCGTACCGCCCATCCCTCGGCGGGCCATCTACCACTGCCCCTGGCACCAAGGTGGGGGTTGCTAGTACACGGCAGATCCAATTTCCTGTATGGCCTGCGACAGCTTTTGCACAGCATTACGCATGGCGTTCATATCGTTCCCCTGGACAATTGACTTCAAGTGGGCTATCTTGTCATCTACATCCTGCTTTGCATCGGCAGGTATCTTATCTCCATAGTCACGGAGAGTCTTTTCTGCGGTGTAGACGAGGCTGTCAGCGGAATTGCGTACCTCTGCTTCCTCTTCACGTTTAATATCTTCAGCGGCATGTTGCTCAGCCTCCCGCCTCATCCTCTCGACCTCGTCTTTGCTCAAGCCGCTCGAAGCGGTAATAGTAATCTTCTGTACCTTTCCCGTGCCCTTATCACGAGCGCTAACATTGAGGATGCCGTTGGCGTCTATGTCGAACGTTACTTCAATCTGAGGCATGCCTCGTGGTGCCGGCAGGATGCCGTCGAGCATAAAGCGTGCCAGCGTCTGATTATCAGCAGCCATAGGGCGTTCCCCTTGAATAACGTGTATTTCCACGCTTGGTTGACTGTCGCTAGCAGTGCTGAGAATGTGGTTTCTTGAAGTTGGGATGGTAGTGTTGCGAGAAATGAGAGTCGTAGCTACTCCTCCCAGCGTCTCTATACCCAGAGTAAGAGGAGTAACATCGAGAAGGAGGACCTCTCCGACTTCACCCTTAAGCACCCCAGCCTGAATAGCTGCTCCCATGGCCACAGCCTCGTCGGGATTGATCCCCTTTGACGGCGCTTTGCAGAAGAACTGTTTGACCTTGTCCTGGACTAAAGGCATTCTGGTTTGACCACCGACAATGAGGACCTCATTTATCTGGGCTGAGCTGAGGCCGGCATCCTTCAACGCTTGGCGGCAGGGGTCAAGAGTCTGGTCCACCAAATCCATGACCAATTGCTCCAGTTTGGAGCGGGTCAATTTGATGTTGAGGTGCTTGGGCCCTGAGGCGTCGGCGGTAATAAAGGGCAGGCTTATCTCAGTCTGTTGTACCGTAGAGAGTTCAATCTTCGCGCGTTCAGCCGCCTCTTTGAGGCGTTGCATTGCCATGGGGTCGTTTCGGAGGTCGATGCTTTGGTCCCGCTTGAACTCATCGCATAGCCATTCGATAACACGCTGGTCGAAATCATCCCCACCCAAGTGGGTATTACCGCTTGTAGATTTGACCTGGAAGGTCCCCCCCCCTATCTCCAGGATGGAGATATCGAAAGTACCTCCGCCAAGGTGATATACCGCGATTGTCCCCTCCTTCTTCTTATCTGCGCCGTAGGCCAGTGACGCTGCTGTAGATTCGCTAATGATACGCAGAACATTAAACCCGGCTATGATACCAGCATCTTTGGTGGCATTTCTCTGCCTATCGTTGAAGTAAGCCGGTACCGTGATGACTGCTTCCGTCACTTTGTCGCCAAGATAGGCTTCGGCGTCGGCCTTCAATTTCTGCAGTATCATGGCTGATATCTCTTGGGGACTATATCTGTTGCCCCCCATCAGCACTCGGACATCACCATTGGGTGCCTTCGTTACTCTATAAGTCTTGCGACGGGCATCCTCCTCCACCGGTAATTCTCGCCCAGCAGGTTCCCCCCACCTGCGGCCCATCAATCTTTTTATGCTGTAGATAGTGTTCTCCGGGTTAACAACGGCTTGGCGTCTAGCTATCTGCCCTATTAATCGTTCTCCGTTCTTGCTGATTGCCACCACTGACGACGTCAGATGGTCTCCTACGGCATTAGGAATGACTGTAGGTGTTCCCGCCCGCATCACCGCCATAACCGACTTCGTTGTGCCTAGGTCTACTCCAATCGCCCTACCCATACTGCCTCCATACGTATTCCGCTCACGGCTGCAAGCCTCAGATTCCAACCGTCTTTGCTCTTACTCTAGCATCTCGGAGGTTGTCTTCTCAGCCTAGACAGACTATCGCACATTGCCACGTCGGTACCAGGTTCCTGATAATTCACCCGCCACGACAGACAAAGATTCCTACTGTGTTGCGGGTGACCAACGTGTACTCCACCGAGAATACTATGAGGATGATTCTGCCAACTGTCCAACTAATCATGGCACGCAAGTGGCAGAAATCGAGTTGCCAATAATGCCATATGATTCTGCCTGGCACACAAATGCTTGCGGTCCAGGTATGGGACATTGTGAGACCATCAATGGGTGGGCGGGGCGCCCGTGTCAGTGTTCTGCGAGACTTGGGATTCATGATGTCAATTCGTAGAGCCTGAAGTTGTCAACATGGTAGTGGGCATTTGATTGGTCGCCTGTTTCGGCAACAACTCCGACATAGCCACTAGCAAGTGAGAGATCGGTAATGGAAGTGAGTTTCTGACCGTTGGCATAGACCTCTATCAGACCACCTCGGCAGATTACTTCAAGGTGATTAACGGAAGTCCCTGTCCTGATGTAGGTTGATTTTGTCCAATCTGTCAGAGTTGTCCACTCGTCGCTCAGAAGCTTCTGTATTCTGTACGCTCCATCGCCGCTTCTTACACAGAACAGATAATGACTGGAACTCTCGCCCTGTGCGGTAATATGACGGAACATGATTCCAGCACAACTGCCAACTACTGTCGACATAGCTCTAACATCCAGCTCTGCTGAGAAGTCAGTCTGTGTACCTCCTTCCAAATTCCAGCCAGTTATGCTGTAGTTCGGTTTCTTCACCAACACGCTATACTCGCCATCTTCGTATGCGATCTCTCTCACATCGTTTGAGCCGACAAACCAACCGCTACTAGGGTTGCTGAAATCGTCTTCGAAAACCAGCGACCTAGGGGATCCAGGTGTTGAGTCAAATTCCACTTTGTCGAGCCAGCCGCAGTCGCTGCCGCTACTGTATTCGCTGTCCTTGGTATAGATCCATTCCAGAGTATGAGTACCAGCCGTGATAGAGTAGATTTCCTGCTGCCAGTCAACAGAACCTGAGATGCTTGTTTGTTCTGCTCCATCAATATAGAATCCCAGGTAATCATAGTCACTTTCACAAGACACTTTCCAGTAGAAGGTTAAAGTCCCCGGTCCGGTAACCGTGGTGTCTAGCCAGGTATCTTGATCATTAGTGACGGCACCACTTCGGGCAGCATCACCGCCATAGTAGTAGGTGTTTGCCTGGCCGAACCATTCCGCATAGCCGTCGGTGGTCCAGGTAAGCGCTGTATTATCCACTGCTTCCCCGAGAGAGGTTGTTGGCGCTGGGGTAGGTGTTGAAGTGAATTCCACTTCGTCGAGCCAGCCGCAGTCGCTAATACTAGTCCCAGATCCGTCTTTGGCATATCTCCACTCCAGAGTATGGGTGCCAGAAGTGACAGAGTATGTTCTCTGCTCCCAATCAGCAAAGCCTGAGATGCTTGTTTGTTCTACCCCATCGATACGGAACTCCAAGAAATCAGAGTCACGTTCAGAAGAGACTCTCCAGTAGAAGGTCAAAGTCCCAGGCCCAGTGACCGTAGCTCTTAGCCAGGTGGCTTCACCGTCGCTGACGTCACCACTTCGGGCAGCGACGCCATCGTAGTAGTAGGTGGTTGTTTGGCTGGACCATTCTGCATCGCCACCGGTAGTCCACACAAGCGTTGGGTTGTCCACTGCTTCCCCTAGTGCACTAGTGTCGGGTTGAGATGTACTTCCAAGTAGCATGGGCAATAAGGCGAATAGAACAATACTACCAATCACAACGCCAGCAAATGCAGGCCTCCCTAGCCAGGTTGTCCCTACACTCGGATATTCCTGGTAGAACTCTCGTGGCCTGGCCGCAGCATTTATGATAGGCCATAGCCATATCGAAATAAGCCACATGAACAAAACCGAAGTCAATACCCACACGTAGTTTGAGAAGGCAGACACAGAGACAGATACAGAGATAGACACCGTAACAATGAGACTGATCCAGAACTTGTGCTTGTCCTTGTTGTACGTATATAACCAACTCCATGGTCCGAGGAACACAGCCAGCACTACCGCGACCCGTTTGCGCTTGGGAACTTTGGGCTTTTCGGTTACAGGGGCCGGGCTAACTGGCTCTGCTCTTGTTGTAGGCTTCGGTTCGAGTTTCGGTCTTGGCTCCTTCTCCGCAGGTTTTGCTCTAGGTTCTTTGCCAATTGGTCTTCTGGCTGGCTCTGGTTCTGTCTTTGGCTCCGATGGTTTCGCCGCCGGCTTTGCTGTCACTTTTGCTCGGGTTGACCGGCCTGGTTCTTTCGGCTTTCGACTAACCTTGGGTGCACCTCGAGGTTCAATTGTCGCTTTGATTTCTTCAGAAAGATTCTCGGCAATCTCTTTGGTATCTATCTCTAGGATAAAGCCATAGGGCGCCTGTACCACTCTTGTGTTTTCCAGCAAAGAGCCGAATTTGCCCATCAAGGATGTGCGAGCAGACTGCGCTTCCTCTTCGGTATCGTACAGATGAGTCAAAAGGTACTTTCTAGCCATTATCCTATCTCTGTTTACGGTCGCTTCTTATCCACGATGAAGAAGTACAGACAACCCTTTCAGTCACCGAGTTCATTCATCGCCTCCTGCAATACCTCCTTACCCTTGGTCAATGCATTGATTTGTGTCTGTCGCGTCGACTCCGGCCAGGGTACTGCTATCCCCATTTTCGCCATCTTTGTTGTTGTGGTCTGGCGTCCTGTAATTCAGTTGGCTCAGCAGGTGCAGGAGATCACCACATAATCGCATAAGTCTGTACGGTCTTGCACTCCCAGCACTGATACCAACGAGGTCTACCAGTTGCCAGATTGGCCTTGATTCTGGCGATGTCGCCTTCATGCTTACGCAATTCCTCCTCTGTAAGAGAACTCCAGCTCCGTGGTAATCGGCCAACCATATCGGGATGCCGGCGAGTGTCATCAAGAGTCGACGCAAGGCCCAAGTCAGTTATAGCTGGCGCCCCGCGCGTAATCTCCGTTGCCATCGTGACGATTGAATCCTTACCTAGCGTATGAACTATTCCGCACTTCTTGCATTTGAAGGATAGCTGTTCCATTATGATTATCCTCCTCTTCTTTTCTATATTCAGCTACAACTCCCTCATCCCTTGCTCCGTTGCCGAAAGAAATGCTCTCCCTCCATCAGATACCACCTTACGCTCATCCGACCATATCTAGGTCGGGATAACAGCTTTGGCTTCAAATCTTATCCAAACACTACCCAGAAGTATCATTTCACCCGATTGGATAGCAGTCGTCGTACCAATCCTCTTTTCACCCACATAGGTACCGTTGGTACTCCCTTTTCCATTAGGTCCCACATCCTCGATAAAATAAGAATCGCACTTCTTAGTGATTTGGGCATGGTGTCTTGAAACCCTACTATCATAGGGTAAGCAAACATCATCGTGTGGGTGCCGTCCGAGCATGAACGTCGTTTTGCTCAATTCAAACGTCTTCCCATCCTCGGCGCCACTCATGACGGTGATTACTACGCTCATGTGTTTTCGTTCTCCTCTATTTTGGTAAACACAATCTTGCCATTTCTGATCATGACCGAACCTTTGTCCCCGGTCGCAAACTCTCCAGCAAGTATCTTCTCGCTTAGCGGCTTTGTTATCAGGCGCTCAATTGCTCTCGCCAGTGGTCTAGCTCCATTCGTTGGATCATATCCCTCCCGACATACTAAGTCCAAAGCCTCCCTCTCAACGTCAAAGGTGATACCCTTCTCCTCCAGCCTCTTCCGCAGGCTCGCCAGAAGGTTATCGGCGATGCCAGAAAGATCTTGTGGTTCCAGCGGCCGGAAGAGTATCACCTCATCAAGGCGGTTCAGAAACTCGGGCCGAAAAGTCTTCTTTAATTGGGCTAGAATCTCCACTTTTATGTCCTGGCCTCCCTTGGCAGCGAGACCCTTGAAGCCCATAGGCTCTCTCTTGTACAGCTCAGTCCCAATGTTGGATGTCATGATGAAGATAGCGTTCTTGGCATCCACGGTATGCCCCTTGGCATCAGTCAACCTGCCTTCACCAAAAACCTGAAGGAAGAGGTCAAGAATCTCCGGATGAGCCTTCTCGATTTCATCAAGAAGGACCACTGAATATGGCTTACGGCGCAGTCTACCTGTCAGCTCCCCCTCTTCTTCGTAGCCCACATAGCCGGGAGGAGCACCAATCAGTAGTGAGACGCTTTGTTTCTCAGTAAATTCCGACATATCCAGGCGAATCATCTCATTATCTGAGCCGAAGAGAAACTCGGCAGTTGCCTTAGCTAGCTCTGTTTTACCTACTCCGGTGGGGCCGAGAAAGAGAAACACGCCGGTAGGACGTCTTGGATCTTTGAGTCCGGACCTAGCCATTTTGACCGTCTCCGCTACCTTCCCTACAGCCTCATCCTGCCCTACAATTCTCTTCTTGATCATATCCGCCATATGGAGCAGGCGTTCCCGCTCCTCTAGAGTAAGCTGATTCACAGGTATGCCTGTCCACCTGGATATTACTTCGGCCACATTTTCGGCAGTGACCTCGCCAGTTCCAGTAATCTGGGCCTCTTTCTCGCCATACATACTGAGGAAGGGTATGTTCACCCCACTACATGCTTCGTCAAGGGCATCCAGCGCCTTGTCTGGCAGGTGGCGGTCAGGGACATATTTAACTGAGAGCCACACCGCGGCTTGGACGGCCGAATCTGCTATCTTTACCTGATGGTATTCTTCATACCTCTCCCTCAGTTTGCTGAGAATCTCCAGAGTATCTTCGACAGAGGGCTCACTAACCATTATGGGCAGGAAGCGACGCTCCAGAGCTGGGTCCTTCTCAATATGCTTGCGGTACTCAGTGATGGTAGTAGCACCGATGCATCTAATTTCGCCCCGGGCCAACGCTGGCTTGAGAATGTTTGAGGCATCCATTCCGCCTTCCGCAGCCCCTGCTGCCACTAGGGTATGAATCTCATCCAAGAAGATTATGACTTCGGGGTGCTCTTTACACTCGTTGACGATTCTCACCACACGCTCTTCGAATTCCCCTCGGTACTTTGTTCCCGCTACAATGGAAGCCAAGCTGAGTTCAACAATACGTTTGTCACGCAGGGACACCGTTAGCTTGCCCTCGGCGATTCTCAAGGCTAACCCTTCTACGATAGCTGTCTTCCCCACCCCAGCATCGCCGACGAGCAGAGGATTATTCTTTGTCTTTCGCGACAGAGTTCGCACCAGCTGGAGTATCTCGTTTCTTCTTCCAATCACTGGCTCGAGCTTGCCTTCCTTAGCCAAGCGAGTAATGTCCCGGCCGAATTTATCCAGAAGAAGGGTATGCGAAGCACTCGGTACTTTCTTTGCGGCCACTAGCACCTTCTCTTCTTCAGCCATACGGGTCATTTCAGGGATACCAATCCCTGATTTCTGGAGCAACCTTACGGGCAGGCTCTCACCTTCTTCCAAGATAGCTAGTAAGAGGTCTTTCTCTTCAATAGGCGCGTTCTTTCTATTGATTGCCAGCCTAAGCACTGCTTCACAGCGGGGCGTAGTTCTTGTCCCTTCCCAATACCTGTGTCCATCGCCCATCCCGACAAAACAGCGAATGGCATCTCTAACCTGCTTGGGATCGAGGTTCAATTGCTGAAGAACGCTCTGAGTAACCCCGTTTTCTACTTTTGTTAGAGCAATAAAGATGTGCTCCACACCCAAGTAGAAATGCTTCAAGTTCTCCGATTCTTGCCGGGCGAGAGCCAGGATTTGCTTCGCTTCCGGGCTTAGGTTTTCTGGTTGCATATATAACCCTTAAAAGGTTTTTCCTAGTCTGGTCCCTGTTCAGCCAGCCATTTGCGGGCTTCTGGCGGCAGGTCAGGGTCTACCTTCGCCCACCTCTTAGCTATTTTTATCACGCTCTGATCGTCTTTCTTACTCATGTAAGCTCCGAGGAGCTTGGCATAGGAATTTTCGTGTTTGGGGTCAATTTCCAGTGCCCTCTCAAAAAAAAGATGATAGATTCATCGATGTACGCCGGATTTCTTTCCCGGGATGCGGCGACCAGTGAGGCAGCGCCGAGCCAAAAGAGCTTTTCCGCTGTGTCGGCATCGGAGGCCACCTGTTTTTCGAAGTCTATGAATGTCCCGCCGGACTCCAATACAGATTTGAGAAGATCAGAGTAGTCACGCTCAACCGATTTCTTCACCGCCGAGAATTCAGCTTTCTCTTGCTTTGGGTTATATGTACCGCAAGATGGACAATATCCTCCTTTTAAACCTTCTTTGTCTGTGAGGGGATTGCCACACTTATTACAAATATCAACAACTTGGGCATTACAGGACGGACACTTAGAATCCTCGATAGGGAATTTAGCCCCGCACTCTGCACAATTAATATACGGCCTATCCCAACGCGCACGAGTCGGACGAATGGAGAGCTGTTCCTGGGGAGCTTGCGGCATAGATACCTGTGTAGTCGCTCTACGGAAGGACTTTGCGCAGGCGGGACACAGACCCCAGTCCGTTGTGTCGTTCATCAGCCTCTGCCGCCAATCCTGGAATGTGTACTCACTACTTATTCCGAATATCCCGGTGAGTCCTGTCGCCAAAGACATATTTATACCTGGTGTCTTGAATGGATTAAAACCTTCACGGACGGATTTCTGCATTTCCTTTAACGGGATGCTAACTACTTCGCTTGATGAAATCGTCTTGTTGCATAGATCACAATGCATTTGGACACCTCCTCTATGCACCTCTCTTAAATATAATCACTGATACATTATCGATGCCACCATTCTGATTAGCCAGTTCAACCAGTCCCTCGCAAGCGCACTGGGGGCTGCGCGATTGTAGCAGCACCTGGTTGATTTTATCGTCTCTCACCATCTCCCATAGCCCATCTGAACAGATTAAGAGAGAGTCTCCTGATTTCAGCTCTTCCACGAAAATATCCACTTCCATATCCCGCTGCATTCCCAAGCAGCGGGTGATGATGTTGCGTCGCGGATGGGTATAGATTTGATCACGAGTAATTTCCCCGGCCGCTACCAGGCCGGCTACGAAAGAATGATCAGTTGTTACCTGGCGAAGCTGTTCACCCTCCAGCAGGTAAATCCGACTATCTCCTATATTAGCAATGTAGGCTGTGTCATTGACTACCAGCACCACCGCCAGGGTCGTGCCCATGTTATTGCCCTTAGCTTGAGCCTGATTATATACTTCGTTATTGGCGGCCTCCACTCCCTTGGCTAGCACTTGTAACACGGACTCCCTATTCAAGCTTTGCGCGTCTGGCCGCAATATCGGCAAGAGAAGAGACTTAGCTATGCTGGCGGCCAGCACTCGCAGCGCCACACTGCTTGCAATCTCTCCTCCCTCACATCCACCCACTCCATCAGCAACCGCATAAAGACCGAAGAACATACTCTCTGTTCCTTCGAGAGAAGACAATTCCATACTTAGCAAGCCATCCTCGTTCAGAGAACGAACCATCCCCTTATGAGAAGCTCCTGCGCTCTGGACTGCTAGCTTCAAAAAACATACCTCCCTGTCAGATTGTCGGCTGCTCTATTCACTCATTTCGTATCGGTATATTACCAAATTCACCACGCAGAAGATCTTGAAGTGAAGTTGACAGCGAGCTGACAACAGGCTACATCTCAAGACGATAGCACCCGTGACGTCCAGGAACAGTTACGATATAGCGTGGCTTAGATGGCTCAAGTTCAATTTTTTCCCGGAGGCGGCTAATGTACTTGGCAATCAGTTCATCACCAGCACCTTCCTTCCCCCAAACTTCCCACGAAATGTCGTCTATGCTACAGGCATTCCCCTTATTATTGTAGAGGACCTCAATGACCATGAATTCTTTCTTGGTGAGAGGGATCTCTTTCCCGTCGACAAAGATTCTTCTTGCTGCAATGCTGATGGCAAACCCCTGTTTCTCCGCGGGTCTCGATAGCTTCTCCTCGATCCATGGTGGCAGAGTCGAGTATGATGTTCGGAACCTGAGAATCACTCTCATGTCACCGGAGATTTTGCTGAAGCCAATCAAATCGTGGTCTTTAAGAGGACAAGCCCTGTTTCTTTCAATCATCTCGCCGTTTAGGAAGGTACCATTGAGGCTTCCGTTGTCGCGTAGCATGAAACTAGCATCGCTGAAACTAAAGTAGATTTCGGCGTGATTCCTTGAAACATAGTCGTCACCCAAGATCTTGATATCCGGCGGAATGGCATCTGGTTTCTTACTCGGACGCCCTATAACCACGACGTCCGTATTTAAAGGTATTTCATCCCACTGTTCATAACCTTCGACCTTTCCTTTTGCCAGTCTCTCTACTCTTAAGAACGCTCCACTCTTTTCGTTCATCTCAGGCCTCCGTGAAATCCGTATCAAAAGTCGGAGATGCACGCAATTTTCATCCTTTTTTCACCCTCCTGTCAATGCTCTCCAAGAATTCGATTCTACAATTTAGGCAACAGGGCAAGGAAGGAAGGAGGTAATGACAATGAATCTCTGGAGCTTTGTGGTTGGTACAGCGATTCTGTGGCTGCTCACAGGTTTGGTTGTTACACCTCTCGCCAAATTGCTGACCAACATCAATAGCGGGAAATCGGCATCACCTTACGTGGGTGATCAGGGACAAGCAACCCAAGTAAGTGAGAAACCGGAGGTGGCTACGCGCTATTACATATTGGTGCATGTCCTGGTGTTGGGAATTGCCGGCTTGATTATGGGACTGGTATCAGGCTGGTTTTTCATTGGTTTCACATGGCAGGGAAAAAGCTGGCCGGGGATGATAGCACTTATTGTCGCGAGCATTGCCGGGGCTATGATCCATGGCTAGATACGACTATTCGGAACAGGGCCCGAACACATAGAGACATTAGAATCAAATCAAAGGAGGCGCGAAAATGCTGTTCATTCTGGAGATAGGGTTGGCCATTGCGGCCTGGCGGCGTGGTTGGAAGAGATGGGCGCTTGTGCACCTCGGGATAGGATTTGGCATCGGCCTTCTGACTGACCTCATCATAACTGCTTCAGGAGGTTCTGAGGAGAGCGTATTTGGTGTTGGGCTTGGGATTGACATTATTTGTATAGGCACCCTGATAGCTATGGTTCTCAAACCCCGCAGCGTGGGAAAACGCTCCCATGCACCAGACCATCCTGCGCAGGATGTCGAACCAGTTTGCCAGAGTAGTGAAATAGGGCTTACTAGATAGAGTCTGTGTGTGAGTGTGATTATTCGTCAACTATGCTGGATGATGTTCAGCCGAAGTTGGAGATATGAAAGCGTGACCAAGCAGGGTCTTTACATGGACACATCACGCATTATACAATCTATCAAGGTCTCTGCCCAGGGGGTGAATTTCCATGCTGTTCGATGAGGGCAAAATCGTACACGACGTATATGAAATAGATCGGTTTCTTGGAGAAGGGGCATTCGCTGAGGTATACCGTGTCAAGCATAAGTTCCTTGGCAGGCAAGCCATGAAGGTATTCAAATCACCCAGTTCCTCACAAGAGGAAATAGAGCAGAAACTGAGTGAGGCCATAATCTTGTCAAGAATTGGGCACCCAAACATCATTCGGGTATTCGATGCCGGTATTGTGAAAACGCGCATTGGACAGTGTGGCTTCTTCACAATGGAGTATGTCGCCGGAGGCAGCCTTGACACCTTTTGGCAATCCTTTGGAGCTAACTTCGTGCCCATTGCCGATGCTGTAGAGATTGTCCGGCAAGTCTGCATGGGATTGGCTGTCGCACACGCCGAGAAACCACCAATTATCCACAGAGACATTAAGCCTCAAAATATCTTGGTCGGCTACGACCCCGGGGGTATACGCGTCAGGATTGCCGATTTTGGGCTAGCTAAGAAAGTGAATCCTCTAACTCTTCTTGCTAGTGCCAAGGGAACACCTGCCTTTAAGCCTCCGGAATGCCTATCAAATATGGACTCTTGTGCTGCGGATGTGTGGGCAATCGGTGCTACGTTCTATCTTCTGCTCACGGATCGCTTGCCTTTTCCGATGGGGGGTATGATGGATTTCTCGAGTGGAAAATGTTGGAAGCACTCGTTAGTCCCATCAAGCTGTTTCAATTCTGGAGTCGATTCAGTCCTCGACTCTATTGTATCGCGCTGTCTGGAACTCAATCCTGCTGACCGCTATCCCGACGCATCTGCACTGTTGATCGAACTCTCACAATGGAAACCTTCGGAATCCAAGAAGGGAAGGCAGAGAAAGGGGGACGAGTATAAAAGCGCTCTCGGCTCGCTGGCACAATCTGACCAGACTGCCGCTGAAAAAATGGTCGCGGAGGCACAGAGTCTTTCCCAGGATACGAGGAAGCTTATCGAAGCAGCCGATCTTCTTGAGGAAGCATTGAATAAGTGGCCAAAGCTCCGAGAGAGGCACGAGTATCAATTGAGACTATGGCGGCGGGGGATATCCAGATAGTGGCGATGTGGTGCATGGTAACGATGAAAAGGGGTTACCAAGGACAGGATTCAGCAGAGCGGGTAAGATATCAAGGAGAGAGGATAAGGTCCAAATGAGCGAAGATGATCCCACCCCCGGGATAAGTGCTAGGGACAGAAGCAGGGATATACTGCTCAGAATGGCCCGGCCCGACATCTATCGAATCAATGCCTTCCGGATGCTAGAGATCCCGGTTACCACTTCACCGCGATTAGCGTACTCCCGGATGCGCAAACTGAACATCATGGAGAAACTGGGAGACATAGGCCGGATGCAAAGGGGGTTTCTGCCTCTTGTGCCAGCGCCTGATAGTGACGCTAGAAGAGAGGCATACCAGAGGTTAACTGATCCGGAATCACGTCTCATTGATGAATTCTTCTGGTTTTGGCCGCTACAGATGGGTTTGCCAGAGGATGAAGATGAGGCACTTGTGTCGGTGAAACGCAACGATTTCACAGGTGCGGTTGCGGTATGGAAGCAGCATGAAGAGAAATCCAGCGAAGCTAATGTATCTATGCACAACCTTGCCATCCTGTACCACACCCTGGCGCTGGATTTGGAGTGTGTCGCAGCAGCACAGACGCTCTCAAAAAAACAATCTCAGCAGAAGGGATCCTATTGGGAACAGGCCTTCCTCAGGTGGCATATCCTAATGGAACATGAAGGGTTTTGGCACCGATTGGCGGACCGAATCCGTGAATTAGGCGACCCGCGCCTGACAACCGGTACGGCCCGCAGGATTCGAACGGGACTGCCTTCAGTAATCCTTTCTATCAATGCTATGCTTGCCGTCCAAGCGGCCCAAAAGGGGAGCAACGAAGAAGTGTCTTTTCATATCGGCCTGATGTCCCAGTCTGGATTTGATGGGACAGTGATTGATGAGGCTCTGCGCCGAGCCGTAGCGCCGCTACGCGACCATATCAAGACCATTTGCTTGAATGCCGAGAATGAGACGAAGATAGCTCCAGAACACGCCGACGAAGTTGTTCGCTCTGTGATAGATGATACCTGTGAGCTATTAGCAACGCTCGACCAAGTCTTGCCAGAGGGGCACGCTACTCGGGAATCAGTACGTGACCAAGTGGCTTCACAGGTGCTGAATTCTCAGATTGCTTTCGCTAATAAAACCGAAAACTGGCCCGTATCACTGGAGTTGCTGGAGCGGGCTCTGAAAATTGTGGTGAGTGCGTCCATGCGTCGGCGCATGGAAGAGAATATAAGGATTATCAGGAATAACTTGGAACAGGGTACGTGTTGGTTCTGCAAGAAGCGCCCCGCTGCAGACAAAGCAGTCGTCGAAGTGAAAATGCACGGAGATGTGGTGCGTACCCGCACATGGGGAGGGACGAATATCCAGTACCGGCATATCACCATCAAGGTGCCTCGATGCGAACAATGCAAGTCGGCACATAGCCATCATAACGCACCAGCAATTGCAGGATGGATCCTGGCATTTGTTCTCGGCGGTATTTCCTGTGGAGCCACAGAGAACATGGGCGTAGGAATCGGTGTTTTCGCTGCCTGTATAGGACTTGGGTATGGTATCTCTGCACTATTGAAACCGTCGGGAATCAAGTCTGATAAGGACTACAAAGAATTTCCCGCTATCGTGGAATTCCTATCTAGGGGATGGAAGTTCGGAGAGAAACCATCATGAGTCTAATAGAGTAGGAGGATTGAGTCAATGCTGGAAACGTTAAGGGACAGTTTGAGACAATTTATACGCTACAACAGGGAGTTCAGGATCGCGACTCCAAAGTGGCCGGAACTTGCAGAGTCCATGGAAGATATAGTCAATTTCCTAGCATCTTCTCCATCTGACGCCAAGATAAGCTCTGGGAAAGAAGAGGGATTATTGAGTTTAGCTGTAGAGATGGGGGTTTCTGTCTGGCGCCTACAGCGCAGATTGGCTATAGAAGGTGAGGTCTCTGAAGAGAAAAAACGAGTTTTGAGGGATTTGGAATCTGCCTGGGATACTCTCAGGCAAGGAGGTATAGAGGTCAAAGATCACACTGGCCAGAAATATGCTGGAGGCATGGCATTACGCGTCATAGAATTCCAGCCCACGCCAGGACTTACACGAGAACAGATCACCGAGACGATTAAGCCCTCCATATACCACAGAGACAAACTCGTTCAAATGGGAGAGGTTATCGTAGGTGTGCCTGAAGCCGCTACAAAGGCTGATACACCGGAACACAAGTGAATTGTATTGGAGGACAGCGGAAGTATCGCTCGCTGCAGCTAAAACAAATCGGGATGCAGCCGATAAATGCGAGAAGCGCTTCCGCGACCTTAAAAGTGCCATAGACGAGGTTGAGGATGCGCTTGAGTGAACCATTGGAACAAACAAATAAAAAGGAGGGTCAGAAACGATGGTGAGAGCGACGATAGATTTTGGCATTGATCTCGGTACCACCAACAGTAAAATTGCGGTCTTGAATGGTACTGACACAAAGGTCTTCAAGAATAATGAAGGGCAGGACTACACTCCATCTGCCGTGTGGATAGATGGCAAGGGGAAACTCTATGTAGGTCGCCTGGCTAAGGAACAACTGGAGTACGATAACGGAAACGCCTACTGCGAGTTCAAGCTTCAAATGGGAACATCCGAAATCTATCGTTTTGCCAGAAGTGGTCGCGAGATGAAGCCGGAGGAACTCTCCGCAGAGGTCCTGAAATCTCTTCGGGGCGATGTGCAGCAACAGACAAGCGAAGAAGTCATTGCTGCGGCTATCAGTGTGCCCGCAGCCTTCGAGTTGCCCCAATGCGATGCCACCAACAGGGCAGCCAAACTAGCTGGACTGCTTCTCAGCCCTCTAGTGCTGGAACCGGTTGCCGCCGCCCTTGCCTATGGATTTCAGAGCGCGAGTGACCGCGTATTCTGGATGGTATATGACTTTGGTGGCGGCACTTTTGACGTAGCTATCATCCAGCTGCGCGACGGTCAGATTCAAGTGGTACACCACAATGGGGACAATCACCTTGGGGGCAAACTCATCGATTGGGAAATCGTGGAACAGCTATTCGTTCCGGCACTAAGGAGAGAGCACTCCCTCTCTGATTTTAATCGAGGCAATACTAAGTGGAAAGCAGGATTTGCTAAACTCAAACTCTATGCTGAGCAGGCCAAGATTCGTCTCTCCAGAGACATCGAGACTGATGTCATTATTGACCCACTCTGTCAGGACGACCGGGGCAAGAGTGTAAGATTCGAGTATGAACTCAAACGCAGTGATATTATGCCGCTTATAGAGCCATTCGTCGAGAGGTCGGTAAATCTGTGTCGGAAGACACTCGAAGAGAAGAGGCTATCTCCAGATGACATTCAAAAGGTGATTCTGGTGGGCGGTCCTACCCTGACCCCGGTTTTTCGGGACATCCTGAGGGATAAGCTGAAGATTCCTCTGGAGTCCGGCATTGATCCGTTTACGGTAAATGCGCGAGGCACTGCCATATTCGCCGCGACGCATTTGATACCAGGTGATATCGCTGTACCAGACCGCCAGGTTCTTGCCGAGCAATACCGCATCGTACCGGAATACGATCCTATTGGCAACGATCCTGAACCTGTGGTTGGTGGGAAGGTAATTGCACCGGAAGGGAAATCCCTGGCTGGTTTCACGATTGAGTTTGTGGAGGCAAGGACTAAGTGGAGAAGCGGGAAAGTAAGCATCACTGCTGATGGTAAATTCATGACCACTGTGCATACCAGTGAGCGAACCAGTGAGTTCTTAATCGAGCTAAGGGACGGGGCTGGGAATCTCTGCGTGGCGGTGCCTGAGCATCTTCCCTACACTCTCGGCAACGTGCCTTCCGGTCAATGTCTTGTTCAGTCTGTTGGCGTCGGTCTAGCCAATGGACAGATGCAAATCTTCCTGGAAAAAGGCAAAACACTGTCTGCCCGGTGCCGCAAGATACACCGCACCACCGTATCGGTCAAGAAGGGAGAATCGGGCGCACTTCTCAGGATTCCTGTCTACGAGGGGGAGGTCACCAGACGCGCCGACAGGAACTCCTGGATTGGGGCACTAGAGATATCTGGCGAGGATGTTCGACGTGATGTCCCACTCGGCAGCGATGTCGAGATAACTATTGATATAGATGAGTCGCGGCTGGTGCGAACCAAAGCTTACATACCTGTTCTTGATGAAGAATTTGTGAACGTGTTGCAGCTGGGGAAGAGCATCGCTAACCTGGCAGAACTGGAGAACGAATTCAAGCGCGAAAAAGACCGTCTTAGAGAAGTTCGTGAACACGCTCAACAAGTGAGAAGTGCCCAGGCCGACAGATCTCTGCAAACCATTGAAGATGAAAGGATGGTGCATGATATTGAAGTATCGCTCGCTGCAGCTAAAACAGATCGGGATGCAGCTGATAAATGTGAGAAACGCCTGCGTAACTTGAAGAGCGCCATAGATGATGTTCAGGATGTGCTGGAGCATCCTATACTCGTTTCTGAAGCTGAGAAGGCGGTTTCAGAGACTCGTCGTACCGTAGACGAAGTGGGTGACAGGAATGATAGGGACAAGTTCAATGCTCTGGAGCGAGAGATAAGTGAAGCGTTGGCAGGCCAAGACGATGATCTTCTCCGTCAAAAGATAGACCGTATCCATGGACTTGAAGGGCAAATTCTAGGCAGGCACATCGAATATTGGATCGCACATTTCCAGTATCTGGAAGGTAACAAGTCTGATATGCGTGACCAAGCTCAAGCAGAGCGACTCATAGCTCAGGGCCATCGTGTCATAGACACGAATGACCTGGATGGGCTCAGAATAGTGGTGTTGCAGCTACATGATCTTTTGCTGCGGTCGATTCCAGAAACTGACCCTCGTAGAGGCAAAACAATGCCTAAACTTTGACTATGAGAGAGGTGGCCGAATGGATTACAAAAGGAAGCAGTATTCTACCGTCTTCGAATTGGAGCCTTCGCAACAGACTGGAATGCAGGAAGGCACATCACGGATTCGACTGTTGGAGTCAATAGCTCTAGCTCGGGCCGCACTACTGGCAAGGAGAGGCAAGCTAAAGCAGGCCGAGGCTCTGCTTCTGCCCGTCGTGAAGCGGTTGCCGTCAGAAACAAGCGCTCTCGACTTGTTAGCGAAGGTCTACGCACAACAAGAGAGAATGGAAGAAGCTCAACAGGTATGGTTGCATGCTCTCCAGATAGAGCCGTGTAACACACATTTCCTGCGTGCCCTTATCTGTTGTGCCAGGTCTATGAATACACAGAACTCTAGCGATTCTTCTTGAACTGATCTAGTGTGCTCTGTGGGCAGGGCTTCAGAGGCCTTTCTTTACGCTAACGCTCTTCAGTCAGGGCAATGGGATGACTATATATCCGTTTCTATTAACCGGTACGGCGTTTGTCTTCAACTTAGATTCTTTTCCCTAGGATGCTATCTACCTTTGGTCGACTCTGCACGTTGCTGTAAATCCTAACTCTAGAAATGACGTGACTTCCGGCTGACAAAGTCAATCGACAAACAGAGGGTCTGCGGCTAACACAGACAAAAGAAACCGCCCAGAAACAGACCGCGTCCCAAGCCTGAATCACTTCATCCCAGGAAGATCTAGTCTATAAATAGCCTTTCTTGTAGGGCTACTTGCCATCACCATGCTAATGCGGATGCCCGTAGCTTTGTTTCGGTCTTGCGGATCGCAGCCAATCTTCTCATTAACACGATGTATGCATGCCTGGATAGTCCAGTCTGTAGCTCCTTTCTCCGCCCACACCGCATCTGCGATTCTGTCCATATCAAAAGCCCGACCTGGACACTGATAGAGGAAATTAAGCAGGTCAAACTCTATTGGTCCTAGCTTTATCTCCTTGCCATTTACCTTGAATATTCCCTTCTCGTCTAGCTCCAGTCCTTTCTCACGCGTAGGAAGAGAGGGCCAAGTTCCGCCGGGCTCTTCAGACTCATAATAAGAAAGTAGAGCTCGTTCCTCGGCTAGCATGATGCAGTCGCCCTGTCTTAGAAGATGATTGTCGTGCGCGTCAACGTTCTTCCATTCATCTTCCCCTAAGCTCTTGACCTTGGTCCCGCCCTTGCTGCCTGCATCACACAGGAAGTATTGCCCGTCGTCCCAGACAATCTCCGCGTGTCGACGCGAAACCCAGGGGCTATTGATTTCAATGTCTGGGAATAGCCTCTTCTCTGCGTCACGACGACCAATAAGCATATTTTTCTGCTCCAACTCCACCACTATATCTTTACAGACCCTGCCTCCTTTTTCCTCTACAAACACAACTTGCAAGAAACCTCTTGCCCCCTGTTCCATTTTCTACCTCCAACGGCTTTGGGCTGTCCTTCTCTTATCGTGACTGGAAGTCTTGGGTTGATTGCTCTCAACCGAAACGTTGCCGTAGCCCCAATTATATCTTGGCACTCATGATGTCATCAAATATTCAGCGATATTTCAATCGATTTTCCATCAGAACTCAATTGTATGTCGAAGGCAAGGTATAAGCTGAGATTAGACAACTTGGAAAAGAAGGTGCAACCATGACAAGACGAAGGAAAATCTTTGCTTCAAGTTTGATTGTGGCACTAGCACTGACATTGCTGGCCATAATCTCTGGCAGAGGCAGAGAGGTGGAGGCTCCGGTATCATCACCGAGTGATAACCTGCCATCGAGCGCAGTATCAGTGTCATCGGCAGCTGTGAATCTACCCTCGGGGTCCACGTCAGTATCAGCCTTAGACTCCAATGCGGCGGCAGAGGCTGCTCCAGCAGTCTCCAAGATGTCGGTGCCAGCTGCTTCTGAGCCTAAGGCGGCTGAAATGGAACACTGGGCTGTACTCGTAGGCGTATGTGACTACAAATACTTAGAGGATACGAAGTGGAATGATAATGATGCTACAGCTCTCTATCAGCAACTGTCTGGCTTTTGGGGTGACGACCACGTCAAACTGCTGGTCAATACTGAAGCTACTCAGGCAGGCATAGAGGATGCCCTAGTCGACTGGCTGGCTCCCCGGGAGAGCAAGGACGATGTCGTGCTGTTCTTCTTTGCTGGGCACAGTGATTCTGGCGAGTATATGCTGCCGCATGATTCCCTAGAGTCATCTTATGCCAGAGACGTAACTGGCTCTCTGTTGGACAGTTGGCTAGATAAACTGGATTCAGAAAGCTTGGTGATCATTCTCGAAACCTGCAAATCTGGGGCTTTCATCGCACACCTCTCCAAGCCAGGCCGTGTAATCATGGCGTCAAGCGGCAGGAACGAAGACAGTGTCGGATACGGCACGCTCGGCCGCTTTGTCTTTCCGTACTATATCATAGACGCTTTCAGCGAATTAGAAACTATCGACCTAGATAGGGACCGTGTGGTTTCTGTCGAAGAGCTCTTTGATTATGTAGAACCCAAAGTCACATCATACGGTGAGAGATATGGCCACCCTCAACACCCGCAGCTTTATGATGGCTACGAAGGAGAGCTACAGCTCATTCGAATGTGAATAGCAGTACTCAAAGTTAAGAGATAATGAATGTGGAAAGGAGGCGATCAATATGGTGTTAGCGCTGGAAATAGGGTTAGCCATTGCAGCATGGCGGCGTGGCTGGAAGGGATGGGCTCTTTTACCTCTAGGGATAGCAGCTGGTATTGGCTTCCTAGGTGGACTCATCATAGGTGCTTCAGGAGGGTCTGAAGAAAGCGCGCTTGTCATAGGCATTGTGGCTGATGTGATAGGTATTGGCGCACTGATTGCCATGATCATCAAACCACGCAAGAAGAGCCAATATCTGGAATCTAGACGGGCAAGCGAACCAACCGGCGTCGATATCCGCGAGAGGTAAGAATCGAGCAAAGTTACAGGTCATGGGTGGACAAGCTATCCTGGCCTGTAACTATTTTACTCAGGGTTATTCTTTGCCCTGAACATTACGTCACAATGTGTAACCGCAGTATGCAGCGTTGGTAGAATCAGGCCCGCCTTTTGGTGGCTGCTTCGTTTCTGGTTCTAGAGCGGCAGTGTGATTATCCTATCTGGGGGCAGGATTCTGTTCAACCTGGCAACCAGCAGCATGAGAAGTCCACCCGTCATCAGGCTGAACGGAGACAGGCTCTTCTGGAGTGCTTTGTCTGCGGCATATCTGGCAGCCTGTTTTGCTTCGTTCTTGGCCGTCGTCCGAGCCACCCTCCTCATAAGTCGCTGATATGGTGCAACAGCAACCCCGCCCTCTTTCTCAGATTCAACGATGGCTTTCAGCGCCAAGCGTCCGCTCATGGCAGCATTGTCCATGGCCATCCCACGGTACAGGTCCATTAAGCCAGCAGCGTCTCCGGTCATCAAGATGTTCCCCTCACCCAGGAAGACCCCGCTCTTAATAGATGACGTGAAGCCCTCTCTCCTCACTACCTCCCCCCGAAGACCGTACTTCTCCTTAACATACTCGAAGAATGATTCAGCGTATCTGACAGGTTCTCTATCTGCTCCCGTACCTATTACCCATCGGTCGTCTTTGAGATAGACCCAAGCAAACATAAGGGGCGAGAATTCTCTATTGTAGAACATATATAACGTATTTGGATCCAGATCTGCATCACCGACGAAATAGAGGTTAATGGCCGCTCCCGAGCTTCTCTCCTCGAAATCCTGCGGACGCAGCTTCCTCCTTAAGCCTGATCTCAGTCCATCTGCAGCGACTAGATACCGGGTCCCGACTTCGTACTCATCATCCTTTGTTCTGATTTGTGCTCGTATGATATCTTGGTCCGTCTGGAAATCGATCAATCGAGTCTCATCGCGAAAGGTTGCCCCGGCATTAACAGCAAGCGAGTTCAGCCAGCTATCAAGCGTCGACCTCCAGAAATTCAGCATCTTCATCCTGCCTTGGAGCGTCTGGCCGCTCGGCGTCGTCATCTCCACTTTGAAGAACTGGTTCCTACAGAGCTTATCCTCAGGTATTTTCTCGCCCACTAGCCTCTCAAAATAGGTGAATTGTATCCCGGAACAAGGTTTGTTTCTCGGCGTTTTTGCTTTTTCGATCAGCAGTGTTTTGAGACCATGCTGCGCTGAAAGTCTCGCGGCTACCGATCCGGCTATGCCACCGCCCACGACGAGAACGTCATATGTATCCATATACTCTCTAGGAAGATCATATGCTCTTCGTGGGAGAACTGCAATACCACGACGCAGATATCTATCTAGTGACAAAAGAGTATTGTCATTAGCAGGTTCAGAGAGTCGCTATTTCATATGATGCACCCCGGTTTCACTAATCCCTACGATGCGCCACCAGTGCTGGCCCAGTTCCACCCTCTACCTAAGCGAGGAATTGTGAGCATTGGCCAGAACGACTCACCCGCATTAAACGAAAAGCCAACATGTGTCACAGCAATTCTACGTTGTGGAACTACCGCCTGCTTGGGCATCACAAGACTTTATTTCCACACTATTTATGGTCGTGCCCTCGTTTATGAGAAGAAACTTCCTCTTGACTGACCCCTTGCCGGAGTATAAAAGTTCGATTTCAACCACGTATTGACCACCGTCTAATCGCCATTCATGAACTCTGTGTCCGTGCCCTAATATGTAACTCCAAGAGCTGAACGGCCAACATTCCTTCTCGTTTTCGTACTTCACAACAACGCCAAAGCCTTCTGAAGGCATTCTAGGGTGAATGTCTATAGTCTCGGCAAATGGAATGACGAAATTCTGGCGAGTCTCGCGCGTTTCAATCTTGAGTTTTCCATCTGGCAACACCTCTACTGGGACGGGCGAAAAGATGAGGGGTTCTGGTCCTCTGTCCCATTTTCCGTTTACCGGAGCGAAAAGTTGTGTCTTACAGTCTTCGTCGAAGAACCTCATTATCACCCGGCAACTGTAGGCAGGAGACTTGCCTTCATTCCTCACTTTCAAATGGTAGAATGCTCTGGAGAATTCGGGCTGAGGCGATGGTTCCTTCCCTGGTATTTTCTCGGGAATTTCGATTTTCAGTTTCGGCTTCTTATATTGATCCCAAATAAGTATGGCTATCAGGGAAGCAAGTACACCGCCAACTATGGAACCAGCCAGCATTAAAGCGAACTCATTCATGAATTGTCTACTCCTTGATCACACCGTTAGTGCCCAGTTGATACCGCATTTTATGCTGATGATTGTCTGCATACAATAGTGGTCAGCTGGATATTAAGTTGGATTCAAAGGGGCTTTGCGGGTCTTAGCGACCATTACCTGGCTGCGGCGGTCAGAATCCTGTCCTTTTGCACATTTCATCGCTTTGTGACCCGTTATCAGGTATGCAGTGCCTTCAAGATTTGCTGCCTTGTTCAGCATCAGGTTCCAACTTTCACGGCTCCACATTTCTGCCCGGAACTGTAGCTAAAAGAAAGCTAAGAGAGAACTGGCACCTTCAACCGTGAAACCGATTGAAGAAAAAGTATGTGGAAGCGGTTGAAGACGTGGGCGTGGAAGTAGCTAAAGAACCGGACGTGGGAGTAGCTAAGGAGGTGGATATAGAAGCAGAACCAGCGCGAGTGGATACCTAACTGGATACAGCTGAAACTGAAGCAGAGTCTCAGAATTCGCTCCGTTGTTCCAATTCCAGGTTCTAACTTCTGCGGCTCTATACTTCGACCGTAGAAAGTGTAGCTAAAACGAAGCTGGCACCTCCAATGGTGAAACCGATTGAGGGACGAGTACGTGAAAGTAGCTGTGGAAATGGAAATGAAACTGAGTAAAGGTATCAGCCGAGGTAGCAATGAAAGTGTGTGTAGAACTAGGAATAAGATGAGACAATCCTTGGACAACCCCGAAACCACCTTGAAACTGACCCCGAAACTACGCTGAAACTAACCCCGAAACTACCCCGAAACGTTTCAGGGTGTAGTTCTTTAGAACCACGAATAGATATCAATGATGCGGGAAAGAAGCGAAACTGGGGAGGAAATCTCGAAGACCCGATCTGGCCTTCTGAGTGATGATGGACACTCGGTAGCTGCGCCTTGGCAACCGGTTGTCAGATAAGCCGGGCCTGACTGCCTCCTCACTTCGAACTAACGACAATCGGGGGCAGTTGTAGACAAACAGCACTTTCGTGTAATATGAGCGGCACAGATCAAGAGAGTCGGCATGAAATAATCAAGGAGGACCCTAATATGGCTACAAATGTGAAATCCGAAAACTTGGTTCTGAGACTGTGGTTCCTGATGCACCGGGACGTCGGCCTGTTTAGACTCTGTGAGGACCAAGCGTATGGTGAGAAGGGACTCACCATGGAACAGTTCACAGTGCTTGCGGCCGTGAAGCAACTCGGTCCTCCTGCAGGCATAGTCGAGATAGCGAAGTGGATAGGACGCAGCCCGAACAGCATCAGCATGATAATCGACCGCATGGTCAAAGCCGGTCTGGTGAGGCGGACAAGAGATAGGATAGACCGCAGGATAGTGCATGTGACTCCCACCAGCAAGGCTGAGAACCTTTTTGAACTGGCAATTCCCGTGGGATGGAGGTTTATCAATAATGTCATGTCGCCGTTGTCACAGGAAGACAGACAGACCTTCGCTAGATTACTTGAAACGATAAGGCATGAGGCATTCCAGTATCTCAATCCGGGAGAAAACATAGAGGCGATGGTGGCAGATGATGACAGGAGCCATATGAAGATGGCGGAGCGGCTATTTCACGACCTGATGCTCTCCACTCCTCACCCTAAAGGTCAAGCTGGAAAGAAGGGAAAGACTCTGCGGCAACGGTAGTCAGCTTTAGTTACGATGACTGGCTTATAGCGGCTCCGGAGAGTCTGCAATAATCTCTCTCACCGACGTGTGCTCCGCGTTTCAACCCCGAGTGAAGCAGTTTAGCCGTCACGAAAGACCTTCCAGATTCTGACTAGTGGACCAAAGCCAGTTTGGCGCAACGCTAATCGGGCATATGACGTAGCATTGGTTCGTGCAATACGTCCGCGACGGTTAGGGTAACATTCCGATGAAAAGTTCAATAGTTGCTACTACGCGCCTGATATTCATTGAGAAAGGATATATTATTATGGAAACATGACTGTGGTACGGAGATCCGGATTGTCAAAGCGAAGATGACTGTACGATGG
>Ga0172365_10000559_pt1 | contig 25215 bp, 13 predicted proteins | sample LakKivSesite48cm_FD_114535 | JGI IMG/M metagenome (GOLD analysis project Ga0172365, IMG submission 114535) | Sediment microbial communities from Lake Kivu, Rwanda - Sediment site 48cm | ecosystem: Environmental > Aquatic > Freshwater > Lake > Sediment | place: Rwanda: Western Province, Lake...
ATTTCGTCTTTGGGCCGGAGTTTCAGCGAGGTGAAGTGGGTGTTCCCAAAAAAGTATTAAAAAAAGAAAAATTTCTTGAAGCAGATCAATACAAAAATCAAGAGGGTGATTATAAAGCCCACAAATACAAGATCCGTTTCTCTCCAGACATTGTTACTGGAGGAGCAGGGTACAGCCAATTTTATGGCCTCCAAGGGTCTACCATGATTGCTCTTTCAGATATTTTAGGAAATCATCAGATCAACATTTATACGGATCTGTTCTACAATATCTCAAATTCCAATTTCCAGTTGGCCTATTTTTACTTGCCCAAGAGAATTGATTTGGGAGCATCGATTTTTCACTATGCCTATCGTTACTATACCTACTACACCGATGGAGTCTATTATTACCCCGGCTATCTCCGGGACCGGATGTATGGATTTACACTTTTTGCTTCCCGGCCGTTTGATCGTTTTCGAAGATTGGATTTTGGATTAACGGGTCTCGGTATCACTCGGGATTATGGAGCTGTAGATCCTTACTACTATTACTATTATGGCGTTACAAAATTAGAGGATTTGGGGAATTTATTCCGGCGGTACGTGCTGTTGTTCAATTTAGGGTACAATACGGACACGGTCATTTGGGGGATGACGGGTCCTGTGAACGGGGGGCGCTCATCCTTTACGGCAACATACAGCCCTTCTATCAACCAAAAGTACGGCCTTGATTTTTGGACAGTTCGCGGTGACTGGAGAAAATATTTACGGCTAAAAATGGACTATGTGTTTACTTTCCGTTTTGCAGGAGGAGTTTCCGGAGGAAGGCAGCCGCAGCGGTTTTTGTTGGGAGGCATGATGGGTTGGATAAACTACAAATACAGCGAAATTCCAAGCAACTTTTGGGGGAATGACCTTTTCTATTTTTCTTCTTTTGAAACCCCCTTCAGGGGAGGGAAATACTACGATATGATAGGCACACGCTTTGTTCTGGCCAATCTGGAGTTCCGTTTTCCCCTCATTCGATATCTGATACTGGGTTGGCCTTTGCCCTTTGGTTTTCAAAATATCCGGGGAGTGGTATTTTTGGATATAGGATCCGCATGGGATAACGACAAGCTCTTCCGACCGTTTAGTTCAAATGGAATGGGGCCGTTTCGATTACACGATCTGAAAGCAGGTTACGGGTTTGGGGCTCGATTGAACATGGGATTTTTCCTTATCAAGTATGATCTGGGTTGGGGCACAGATCTGAATACTGTCCAAAAACCCATCCATTATTTTACGCTGGGCGCCGAGTTTTAATTTTTCTGAGAACAGAGGTATTTTGGCACAATTTGCGTAAAGGAGCCTTTGGGTTGGAACGGAAATTTTTTCTTTTGGTTTTGGTCTTATGTATCTGGGGAGCTCTCTATTCCCAGAACAGAAGTCCTGTTCATCTGAAAGCGGAAGTGAATCCATCCCATATCCAGAAGGGATCGCGAGGTGCCCTTCTGGTTTCCTGTGAAATTGAGCCGGGGTTTCACATCAGCGATGCGACCAGCGGTCTTTTTGAAGTTGCTGTGGAGCCGCTCGAAGGCGTTTTTTTTGAGAATGCCAAGTATCCTGCAGGGGAAAGAGAAGCCTACGGATCGGTATACAAAAAAAGTGTGTTTGTGCAAATACCTTTTCGTGTGGACACAGCAGCAAAGGAAGGGAGTCGCATTGTATCCGTTAACGTCAAGGTTCAGCCGTGTTCTGAGAATGGAGGGGTGTGTTATTCTCCCGAGGTTCGCAAACTGAATGCAGAATTTTTTGTGCTCAAAGAACACGAAACGGTTCAGGAGACTCCGCGGGGTGGGGGAGGAATGGCTGACCGCCTGACACGTGCTTTGGAGCAAGGGTCTTTTATCGCCTTTCTTGTAGTTTTCTTAGGAGGCCTATTTACCAGTTTGACTCCGTGTGTTTATCCCATGATTCCCATTACCGTGGCTGTGATCGGAGCGCAGGCAGCCGGCGGGAAATTCCGCGGATTTATTCTGTCTTTGTTTTATGTTCTCGGAATTTCCACGACCTTTTCTACATTGGGTGTTGTTGCCGCGAGAACAGGAGCTCTTTTTGGTTCGTATGTCCAGCATCCTGCAGTTGTCATTGTTGTTGCCTCGATTTTTTTTCTTATGGGCCTTTCCATGTTGGGTGTTTTCATCCTGCAAATGCCAGCAGCATGGGCATCGAAACTACAGATAAAAAAACGAAGTGGATTTCTAGGGGCTTTCCTTACTGGACTTCTTGCAGGCCTCATCGTTTCTCCCTGCATCAGCCCTGTTCTCGTAGTCATTTTGACATGGGTGGCTAAAACCGGTTCCATCCTGCTTGGCGTTGGGCTTCTTTTTTCTTTCTCCCTTGGATTGGGGGTTTTTTTCGTCCTTCTTGGAACCTTTTCGGGTATCATCAAAAACTTGCCCAAATCCGGCGACTGGCTTGAATTTATTGAAAAAGGGCTGGGTATTCTCTTGGTAATACTTGCTATCCTGTTCGTCCGTCCCATTCTCTCCGATTTGGTCTATCAATGTGTGTGGGCGGTCTTTTTTGTGATCTTTGGCACATGTATCGGAGCGTTTGCTCCCATAGACAGAGAAGCCCATTGGAAGAAGAAGATGGGGAAAGCCATTGGCATTCTGGCAATTTTGGTAGGCGGATGTCTCATTTTCTTTGGATTTGCTCGCCAGTACGGTTTTGGTGTGGCAGCATCGAAGAAAGTGTTGCCTGTCTCCAGCGGGGAAGGGCTGTGGATTTTTTCAGAGGAGGAAGGATTCAGAAAAGCTGCGGCAGAAGGGAAACCTGTTTTGATTGATTTTTTTGCCGAATGGTGTGCCGCATGCCACGAATTGGACGAAAAAACCTGGGCCGATACATCGGTGCGTGCGGAACTGAATCGTTATGTTGCGGTCAAATTGGATGTAACCAAAAACACGGCACAGAATAAAAACATCCGAGACAAATACCGCGTGATCGGCCTGCCAACCGTCATACTCTTCGATTCATCTGGGAATGAGAGGTACCGATTTGAAGGCTTCAAACCTCCCAAAGAAGTTTTGGACATCCTTACGCAGTATTGAAATGAACTATGAAAACAGAACGTCTCTTCGATAAGGATCCGTACAAAAGGGAATTCACGGCACGGGTGATAGGGAAGCGCGATGCGGGTGAAAATCAGGAAATCGTGCTTGAGCGCACCCTTTTCTATCCGACCTCTGGGGGCCAGCCTGCCGATCGGGGGGTATTGGGAGGTGTTCCTGTAGTGGATGTGTTTGAGGAAGGTGAACGCATTGTTCATGTCACGAACGGAAAAGTCCCGGATGGAGAACGGGTTGAAGGAAGTATTGATTGGGATCGCCGCTTTGATCACATGCAGCAGCATACGGGGCAGCACATTCTTTCCCAGGCCTTTGTCCTTTCAGCCAGTGCCAAGACGGTCGGTTTTCATCTGGGGAGCGAGGCGTCGTCTATTGATTTGGATGTAGCCGATCTCTCCGCCGAGCGGATTGCACAAACAGAATCCATTGCCAATGGAGTTGTGTTTGAAAATCGCGATGTCGTTCTTCATGAGGTTCCCTTTGAAAAAATCGCCAGCATTCCTCTAAGAAAGCCGACCCAAAGGGAAAGCACGGTCCGGGTTGTGGAAGTCAGCGGATTTGATTGGTCTGGCTGCTGCGGGACCCATGTGAAAAGAACCGGGGACGTGGGCTTGATTAAAGTGGTTCGGTGGGAACGCTACAAGGGCGGAACAAGGGTCACCTTTCTCTGCGGGTGGAGGGCTCTGCGAGATTACCAAGGGAAACTGGAGACAGTAAAGGAAGTTTGCCGTGTGATGACGAGCGGGGAATCAGAGGTTCTGGAAACGCTTGTCCGATGGCAGCAAGAGAAAAAAGCGACCACAAAAAAATTGCGATTTCTGACAGATGCACTTTTGGAAAACGAAGCCAAAAACCTGATGGAGAATGCCGAACACAGAGATTCTTACACGCTCGTATCCACTGTTTTTCAGGATCGTGAGGCGGAGGAGATCCAGGGTCTTTTAAAAAAACTTATTCGATTTGAGAATGTCGTGGCTTTGATCGGTCTGAAAAAAGAGCGAGGGTATCTTTTCTTTGGAAGGTCTCAATCGCTGTCTTTGGATATGAAGCGATTGGTGGATAGAGCAGGCGAAGTCATGGGAGCCGTTGGCGGGGGAAGCGAAGTGATTGCGCAGGCCAGCAGCGAGGAGGTTTCGCAAGTGGAAGTCGCTCTTGAGAAAGCCAGACATCTTCTCACGGCAAAAATGGTATGATTCGGAACGGGTCATATTTTAAAGGATGTCTTTTTTTGGCAACTCTGCCATTTAAAAAAACCAAAGTCTGAGAAGAGATTTTCATAACCTTTTTTCCTGCCGACCGATAATCCGCTGTTCTATTTTCATTTTACCTTCCAGTTTAAGTGCATGCAAAGTGACTTTGCGGTTTCTTCGATGCAGATGTTTCGGCAATCTCCAATAATTTTCCTTTGATTTTTACGCATTTTTTTTTAAAATCACGTAGGGACACAGGGATGAATTTGATAACAATTGCATTTGAGGTGAAAAAGGAAGACCAGCCTGCATTTATTGCGATGGTGGGTGGGCTGGGAGATTTTTTTGAGAAGCAGGGATTTACCGTTTCTCTTTTCTGTGATGCAAACAGAAAAACCCGATTTCTTCAGACGTTTTTAACAGAAAAAGACACAGATCAATTTGTCCGAATCATTCAAAACCAACCCAGCATACGGGGGATGTTTGAAAAGATCAAAGAGAGCGGGAGCCGTGTGGTTGTTTCGGTTATGCATCAAGTGGTATAAGGGAAAGTTGTTTTCAAGCGGATTGAAAGAGGATCCTTCATGGTGAATATTTTAGACAGAGTTGCAGTACTTTTACAGGAGGCCGATTCTTTCATCGTGCCGGTCAAATGGATCAATACTATTTTAAAGAGCGAGTATCCCCAAATATCACTGACTGTGGAGCAGCTGACCGAGAAGCTTCGGCAAGACAAACGATTTAGAATTTTTGAAGGTCCGAAAATCGGCACGAAAAATACGACCAAATCAACTCTTTCGAAGGGAGACATGGAAACCTTGGGGTTTTACGAAGGTCCTCGGGTCATGTTGGGCAGCCGAATTCCGACCCGAAGAGAAATTGTAAAATTTTTACTGCAAAAAGCAGATCAGACTTTTGAAATCCTAAAAAAAGCATGGGAAATTCGCCCTCATGGAGATACCAAGGTGGAGGATCAGCTTTTGGAGGCCTTGGCCAAATCGCAACGTCTGCAAAGAGAGCTGAGGACGATCCTTGTGAACGAAGAGAAAAAGGAATAGAAGAAAAGGCGAATGTTCTTTTTACAGGATCCATGGAAGCCGTAACTTCGTGCGTCTCAGCAATTCAGAAACCAATAAACGAAAAAGGGATCGTGTCAAAAGATAGAGCCTCTAAAATCAGGGTGTTTTCTTGGAAACGTTTTTAGGACATACATTGCAGAACGTAGAAGTGGACAGGGGAGGCGTTCCCCTGTCGTTTTATTTTAACAAGCAAAGGCATCGCATCGTGGGCGTACATAAGCAGTGGCACGATTTTGACTTCAGTCCGATGTCTCCGCGTAAGAATTGGAGATCACGCCGCCACCGAAATTATTATCACGTGATCACAGACACCGGACAATGCTTTGAAATATACTGCGACCGAGGGACCCGACTCGGAGCGCCCAAGACGTGGGTACTGGTGCGTGAATTGGCAAAAAGAGAATAGATCGGAAAAGATAGAACATGACCTCTTGGACAGAGATTCTCAATGACAGTGTGGAAACGGTGGATGCACTGGCTCACCACCTTCCTGTGCACACCGAAGCCATAGAAGAAGTTATCCAAGTCTATCCCATGCGCATCAATGCCTACTTTCTTGACCTTGTAAAGAGAAAGGGTGACAGTTTGGCTCGCCAGGTAGTACCCGATTCTCAGGAGCTGTTGGATACAGTGGGATTTGTTGACCCTTTGGCCGAAGAGCAAAACAGCCCGGTGCCCAATCTGATCCACAGGTATCCTGACAGAGTGCTTTTTCTTGTTTCGAGTGTGTGCGGGGTCTATTGCCGATTTTGCACCCGAAAGAGAAGACTTGGACACACGGATGCCATCAAGAATAAAGATATCGAAAAAGGTCTTTTGTACATCCGGGAGCACAGGGAGGTGAGGGATGTGCTGCTTTCAGGCGGGGATCCTTTGTTGCTTTCGGATGCACGACTGGAGTGGATTTTAAGCAGAGTAAGAGAAATTTCTCACGTCGAGATAATCCGAATCGGAACGAGAGTTCCTTCCGTGCTTCCCCAGAGAATCACACCGGACCTGGTGTGCTTGTTAAAAAAATTCCACCCTCTCTACATCAATGTCCATTTTAACCATCCGGATGAACTGACCCCTGAATCGCAAAACGCATGTGCGCTTCTGGCGGACGGTGGGATTCCTTTGGGCAACCAAACTGTTTTGCTCAAGGGGATTAACGACGATCCAGAGATCATGTCCGACTTGATGAAAAATCTCACGAAAATTCGAGTGAGGCCGTATTATTTGCATCAAGCAGATCTGGTCAAGGGAACGGATCATTTCCGAACGACCATTGCATCAGGACTTCGGATCATGGAATCCCTGCGGGAGAGGATTTCTGGATCGGTCCTCCCAGCGTATGTTGTGGATCTGCCGGGGGGAGGGGGAAAAGTTCCGCTTTTGCCAGAGTCTGTCGCAGCAATGCATGCACAGGAAGGGGTATTTAAAAATCATGGGAGGCTGTGCACCTATCCACAGCCCTTGGCGTTGTCCACTACGGTTTTGTCTTGAAGAGCGGGATTGCGCTCGTCGCATTCAAGGCGCATGACCATCAAAAAGGGAAAGAGCTTTTCTACTGGGAGCGGTTGTTTTTGATAATGTATTTGGAGTTTATCAATCGGAAAGCTATATTATCGAATAAAAAGTATAGAAGTACATGGTCAGCCAGAATGGGTAAGATTTTTTTGAGACAGGATAAGCGAAGAGCCGGAAAAGGCGTTCCTTTAAAACCGGTCGCATGGTACAAGGCCCTCGCTACAAGAAAGGGAAGAGACACAGCCGGAGCGTTTCTGGTGGAAGGGGAGAGAGCCGTACAACAGATTCGGAATCTGCACTCAAAAGACATCCTGGAGATTCTTTCTACAGACGACCCGCCTTTCGATTTAAAAGGGTTGCCTTACCGGCGATTGACAGAAAGCCAGTTTCGTTTTGCCAGCAGCGTTCGTTCCCCTCAAGGTCTGGCTGCTGTGGTGCGGCTGCCACAGGAAAGTTATGCCTCTTTTCTGCCAGAACGTGTGGGGTCAAGAATTCTGCTGCTTGAGGGTGTTCAGGATCCTGGAAATGTGGGAACGCTTATACGGACAGCGGCCGCTTTCAATTTTTCAGGAGTCCTTTTGACAGCAGAATGTGCTGATCCTTTTTCGCCCAAAACCGTACAATCCACGGCAGGGGCTGTGCTGTCCGTGTGGATCCGAAAGACGCCGCATTGTGTGGAGTTGGTGAAGGATCTAAAAAAAAGAGGGTTCGTTGTTTTTGCGACCGATCTTCAGGGTTTGCAAAATCCAGCAGAGATAGGTTGCACCAAGCGAGTTCTTTTGGCCCTGGGCAATGAAGCCGCGGGAATTTCAAGAGCCCTTTTGGACTTGGCGGATTACCGTATTCGAATCCCTGTGCATTCTGAGAAGGCCGAATCGCTCAACGTCGCGGTTTGCGGAGCCATTTGCATGTATTTGTGTTCAGAAAACCACACTGCGTTGGTGAAAGATAGATAAAGGTGCATTCCAGTAAAAATATTGAATGAGGTCTGTCATGGTATATCTTCGAGAGTATTTAGATCCGTCCTATGTCTTATTTTTGGACGAGAATGACAAAAACGCGGCCTTAAACCGAATGATAGATTGCCTCAACACCTCACCCCATATTATCGAAAAAGAGGCTTTCAGAAAAGCGGTTTTTGAAAGAGAAAAAATTATGAGTACGGGCATTGGATTGGGGATTGCCATCCCCCATGTCAAAATGAAGGGTGTGGAAGATTTTGCTATTTGTGTGGGAGTGAGTAAAAAGGGAATTGCATGGGAATCCATTGACAATCACCCGGTGCATATTGTTTTTTTGATTGCCGGTGCCGCCGAGCAACACGCACACTATTTAAGAATACTGTCGAAGATCATTCTTGTTCTTAAAAAGAGAGAAAGACGGGAAAAACTCATCAAAGCGAAAAAGGCGGCTGAAATTCTTGACCTTTTTGAAAATCTATAGAAAAACATGAGCGAGTTAAACACTCTTATTTATTTGTCCCTGGCGGCCCTCATAGCCTATGTGGTGAAGAGAACCACAGGGAAAATCGGTATTCCCATTGTCACGGGGTATGTCCTTATTGGCATTCTGTTTGGTATATCCCTGCTCAGAATTTTTAATGCGGAAGCATTGGATCGTTTGGACATCGTAAACGATTTTGCTCTGGGGATTATCGGGTTTACCATTGGAACTGAATTGCGAAGAGAAGTTTTTGATAAGCTGGGGAAGCCCATTCTTCTCATTGCCCTGTTCGAATCGTCCGTCGCGTTTATTTTGGTGACAGTACTTATTTATCTGCTCGATCCTTCCAAAATTTATCAGGCACTGATACTGGGTGCCGTTGCCTCTGCTACTGCTCCAGCAGCCACTGTGTATGTCATCCAGCAATACAAAGCCAAAGGACCTCTCAGTTCAACGATCCTGGCTGTCGTGGGCATTGACGATGCCTTTGCTCTGATTATTTTTGTATTTGCGGCCGTGATTTCGAAAAGCATTTTGAAGGCGCAGGAGATTTCATGGCTTCACGTTTTCATCACACCGATTCTGGAAATTATTTTTTCCATCGTCGTGGGCACTTTGTCGGGATTTGTTTTTTCTGGGCTGTTCAGAAAAGTTCGTTATCCGGATGATTTGCTTTTGGGAATTGCCGCATTTATTTTGTTGATTTTGGGAGTATCGCAAAAATTTCATCTGTCAGGGCTCTTGGCAACCATGGCGTTCGGAACCGTAGTATCAAACATCAATTCCATGCTGACCAATCGTTCGGCGAAAATTTTAGAAGGGGTTTCGCCGCTTTTGTTCGCCTACTTTTTTATTTTTGCTGGAGCCCATTTGGATGTGGGTCTCCTGCCCCGGATCGGGTTTATGGGCCTCATCTATCTTTTGGCAAGAGCTGCAGGCAAGGTGGGTGGTGCTGTTCTGGGGGCTATACTTGGAAAGGCTCCCAGCATCGTAAAAAAATATGTGGGATTTGCTTTGATTCCGCAGGTGGGAGTTGCGATTGCTTTGGCCATCATGGTGAAGAAAGAGTTTGGAGGCAGCGAGTACGGTGAAGTGGGAATGCTGCTCTCTTCCATGGTCATCAATATCCTTCTTTTTACAACCGTTGTCACTGAAGTTGTGGGACCGCTTCTCACCAAATATACGTTGACCAAAGCGGGTGAAAGGCAGGATTGAACTTTGAATGGATTTTATGGAATGAATGGGAAAAAAGATAAAAAGGGGAGGACCAAGATGTTTTTCTTGATCATCCAGCTGTTCAAGATAGAGTACAAAGAGGATGTTCTTTTGGCTCTTACTTCTTGTGACATCAAGAAGGGGAGCACCTTCGAAGGCTATAATTTGGACAAAGCCCTTCAGCGCGATTTTCCTCTTTTTACAGGTCTGATCAAGTCGGAAGACGAGAGGGAAAGGTACTCGCTTCTGATTACAGCCGTTGTGGAGAAGAAAGCCAAGGCCAAGGAATTGATTGATATTCTGAAAGAGGCGGACATAGATGTTGAAAAGGAAGAAATTCTTCGCTTGATTTTATTGCCTGTGGAATCTGTTGTGGACAATGAGATTCATTGGGAAAGGAAGACATGATACGGGTTGAGCGTGCCAAGGATCGCATCCTCATTGAAAAGGTTGTTCGCGAAGGACAGGGGCATGTTTTTCGCTGGTGGAATGAATTGTCCGAACCTTCGCGGAGGAAGCTGCTTGGCCAGCTCGAATCTATTGACTTTAAACTTTTGCATACACTGCAGGAGCAATGTTCAAGGATTGTAAAAAAGAATGAAGGCCCACTGATCATGGACCCTCCGGAGGTGATATCGCTTCCCAGAACAGAAGACGAGATGAGGATGCAAGAGAAGGCGAAAGAAATCGGAGAAAAGGTAATCCGGGCTGGAAGAGTGGCAGCATTTCTTGTGGCTGGCGGACAGGGTACACGTTTGGGTTTCAAGGGTCCCAAGGGGTGTTTTCCTGTCGGTCCTGTAACCGGGAAGAGCCTTTATCAGATGCTTGCAGAGAAGATTCTGGCTGCAAGGCAAGCGTACGGGATTGCCATTCCTTGGTATGTCATGACCAGTGCGACCAATCACGAAGAGACGAGCCGTTATTTCAAGAAGCATGCATTTTTCGGCTTGCAGAAGAAAGACGTTTCCATTTTTCAGCAGCGTATGATTCCTGCTCTGGATGAGAATGGCAAACTCGTTTTGGATGAAAAAGATCACATTTTTATGAATCCCAACGGACACGGCGGATCGCTCCTGGCTTTGTTGGAAAGCGGAGCTCTGGATGATATGAAGCGGAGGGGTGTGGACGTGATCTCCTATTTTCAGGTAGACAATCCTCTCAATAAAATTATTGATCCGATTTTTATCGGATATCATGAAGAGAGGCGATCCGATATGTCTTCGAAAATGGTGAGGAAGAAGGATCCCATGGAAAAAATGGGTGTATTTGGTCAGAAAGGCGGAAAACTCAAAGTCATCGAGTACAGCGATATGACCACCGAAGACATGGAAGCACGCCGTAAGGACGGCAGTTTGAAATACGAAGCCGGCAGCATAGCGACACATCTGATCAATGTGGCTTTTGCAGAGAGGGAAGTTCGAGGCGGATTCACGCTTCCTTACCATGTTGCCCATAAAAAGATACCCTGTTTGAACGAGAAAGGGGAACGCATCATTCCTCAGAAGCCCAACGGCTATAAGTTTGAAACATTCATTTTTGATATCATGAGCGATTTAGACCGCTGGATGATTATGGAAGTGGATCGGGCAGAGGAGGTCAGTCCCATAAAGAATCCGGAAGGTGAGGCTTCTCCGGAATCGGCCAGAAAGGCGATATCCAATTTTTATGGTCAGTGGCTGGAAGCAGCGGGAATTTTCGTGCCCAGGGACGCACAGGGAAACGTGAAGGGGTTAATCGAAATCAGCCCGCTTTTTGCGATGGATAAACCATCGCTTATCAAGAAAGTGGACTCGCATTTGCGCTTTGACGGTTCCCTCTATCTGGGACCTGTATGAGGGGGTTGCACTCAATGGAAACACTGGGACATTATCTGAGTCTACCTGTGGTTCAAAAATTACTTTTATCAGGGACTATTCTTACCCTTATGTCCCTGGCACTTTTTTTTAGTCGGCGTTTTATCCATTCTCTTAAAAGCGGAGCAGAAAAGAAAAGAGTATACGGGAAATCGGCCGTTTACACAGGTATTGTTGTTTACGGTTTGGTACTTGTTCGAATCTGGGCATTTAAAAATCTGTTTCTGTATTTTAAGCACCCCGTGATCGAGAAATTGCTCAAATCCGGAATGGCCTTTGTTTTGATTTATCTGGCTCTGTTTTTTGTGCGGCGTTTCATCAATTCCATGAAGATCGAAATCAAGAGAAGGCATCAATACCGGAAAAGAGCAACTTACATAGCCACCTTGATCTATTTCATTGTTCTCATTCCCATTTGGGCAGGCCACACCCAGCAATGGACCACGGTGCTGTCTGTCATGGGTGCCGGTGTGGCGTTGGCTCTTCACGAAGTTTTGCTCAATATTGCAGGATGGGTATACATTGTCGTACGGAGGCCGTACAAGGCCGGCGATCGGATCGAACTGGGGGGTGTCAAGGGCGACGTCATTGATATTCGACTTTTTCAGACGACGCTTTTGGAGATCGGCAATTGGGTTGACGGCGATCAGAGCACGGGTCGGGTTGTGGATCTTCCTCACGGTCAGATTTTCCGGAATCCTCTCTACAACTATACCAAGGGATTTGAGTTTCTGTGGAACGAACTGTCCATTATGGTAACCTTTGAAAGCAATTGGGAGAAGGCAAAGGAGATCCTTCTGAAATGCGGAGAGGAAGCGAGTCGGGAAGTACAGCAAGAGGTTGAGAGAAAGATTGACCGCATGGCCAGAGAGTATCTGATTTATTACCGAAGATTCACTCCCGTTGTTTATACAAAAATTGAGGACAGCGGCATCAAAATAACGTTGCGGTATTTGACCGATGCAAAAAAAAGAAGAATGGGGGAAGATTGTATAAGTCGGAAGATCCTGGCGGATATCGGTGCAGCACCGGATATAGATTTTGCGTATCCTACATACCGGATTTATAAACGAGGTGAAAAGGAGTAGGGATTCGGTGCAAGGCCAACGCACCGGATCGCTTTTTCGTCCCATGCTGAGAAAGAGTAAAAAGGGTCGCTCAACAGCGCCGTGGAAACAAAGGCTTTTGAGGGTTGTCCTCTGGGCCTTTGTGCTTTTGATAGGCGTCTTAATCCTGGGGTTGATTCTACTTCAGGTATTCCCGAAAGAGAAGGCGGGTGCCATTCTTTCTGAGAAGATGTCCTCTGCCATGGGGAGATGGGTTCAAATAGAGAAGGTGTCCATCCATCCTTTTGGCCGGATAAGCGTTCAGGGTATAGAAGTCGGATTTACCCAGAGGGAAGGGATGGAAGGAAAGATGCTGACACTCGATCGTCTTGAGGTGAGGTTCAAACTGTTTTCTCTTCTGAGGAGGCGCCTGGAGATCACAGGAGTTGTTATTGACAAACCGAGCCTGCATGTGATTTCCATGCCGCAGGAAGTTGCAGTACCGGAAGCCAAACCCAAGAGCGCGGCGCTTCCTTTTTCTTTTGGATTGTTTCAGCTTGTTTTAAACGATTTTCAATGTACCCTCACCTTGCCCGATGGCTCCGGAAAGGGGCAGATGACCTTGACCGGTATTCATCTGGAAATGGCGAATCTCAACTTTCCAAGAAATTATCTTGAGGCTCCGGCGAAACTCCGAGGAAGATTGCGTCTTTTCACTCAAAACGGAGAGTTTATTTTTAATACCAATCGGGCGGACTTTCATTTCATCACGGATGTACATATCGTGGCCGAGTGGCAAAGGGAGAGCCGATGGTTTTTGAATGCAGATGTCGGTTTCGGTCTGCCCGATGCGCAGAAGGACGAGGAAATTCGAGCAGACTTCCAGGTGCAAGGGACAGGATTTGGTGAGAAAGTGCAACTTGAAAAGGCGAATCTTTCCATAGGCAGTCAGCGGTTACTCCGATTGGAAGGGACGTTGGAACATCTTGGACCCGATGCCGAGGTTGACCTTACGTTCAGCGGAGACCGTCTTTCGTTGCGTGCACTTGCTCAGAGTTTGGAGCGGTATCTCCCTGGAGTGTGGACAGCATCCTTTGCAACTATGAATCTGGATGGGTCTCTTCTTTTGGCTGCAGGAAGGGTGTCCGGCGATCTCAAGAACCTTCGGTTTCAACACAAGTCGGAATTACAAAACGGAAAGTTTCAATACCCCGAGGCAGGAGTGGATCTTCATGAAGGAAGCCTGATGCTTCAAACAGCCGGAACGTGGACAACGCATGGAATCCAAGATGGGGCGATTTCAGGAAAGATGGGTGTCGGATCTCTTCGTCTGGGAATGAAGGACAGCGTCTCTGTTTCAGGGGATAGGATTTTCCTCCAATTCGATTCGAAACTGGACAGCAATTTTATTCCCTTCCACGGCTCTCTTGTGGGAGGGATTGGGAATGTTCTGGGGGGCTCCCTGAATCTGCGTTTTCGGTGGACGTCGGAAGAGAAGCCTGGCGGCACGTTTGATAAAGTGGTTCTTGGTGGCCAGATTCGAATGGATTCGCTTCGATTGGAGTCGCTGCCCAACAACGGGCCTTCCCAAATGTCGGGTGTCCTCAGCATGGCAGCGGATGTGAAAGCAAGGGGACTTGGGGATATAGATATTCTTCTCGATGTTTCATCGCCGGGAATCCAGTATAAATTTGATGACGCCGTGGAAAGCACACCCCCTCTGCGCATGGATTCCCAGTGGGCCCTGAGAGGGGATTCTCAGTTTCAGGTATGGACACTGGACAGCGCCACTGTGAATTTTAACGATCTTTTTTTTGCTCATCTTTCGGGCCGCATGGTTAGCAAGCAAAGAAAATTCATTATCGCACTGGACGGTCAGATTCAGAACAGAGGTCTTCCCGATTATTTCCCTGCAAAGATTCGAAAGCAGCTCGAAGGAATACGTCTTTGGGGAAGGGAAGAGATTGCAGTCCATCTTGCCGGAACCCCGGCGAGGGACAGCACAGCCATTTCTGTGAACGGAACCCTCCGTGTGAAGGATCTGGGAGCAGAGCTTCCTTTTCAGCTTCTTAGAATAGAAAATGTTCAGGGTGAAATGGTGTTTGGCGGCAGTGCCGCACGGATGGAAGGCGATGCCGATCTCTTTGTTCGCGATGTGACGATGGAGAAATTACGATCTCAGCCTATTTCTGAAAGCCGGCTGCATTTTGATTGGAGTTTGATTCCAGGGAAAAGTCTGGACGTCCGGCAAGGTACGGTGGATGTGCGAGAGATGGGTGTTTGGGGCAGCTTTTCTTTTGGTATCAATCCCATTGTTCCTTTTCCTCAAATGACGGCCGCAGTGGATATGGATTTTCGTTCCCGGGATTCCGTGGAAGTGGCCAAGGGAATGGCTGTTTTGGGGAGTCTGGGTTGCCGATTCCACGGCGAAACAATCAATGCGGAGAAACAGTGGGTCCGTTTATCAGGAAACATACGCATTGATTCTTTGGACGTGGTTGGGGATGATCTTTTTCGTGTGCACAGACTCAGCGGAGAGGTACCCATTCGGTTGGATGCCGATCAGGGAAAGATGCAATTTTTGCCCCAAAAAGAGTACAACCCGCCGAACTGGATAGCGTATGAAAATCAGCGATTGGTTTATCGGAATCTTTCTGCTTCCTTAGGGAATCTGCATGCTGAAGAGATCGAGATTGCCGGGTACCACATGAACAACCTGACTTTGGATGTCGGTATGGACAAAGGATTTGTGCGGATTCCTTGGTTTAATGTAAACATTCTGGAGGGAAACTTTGGAGGATCGGTTCTTTTGAGTCTGGGAAGCGGAGGGAAGAACGAAATCGCATACGAGATCCATGCACAAGCTTCTCGTATCAACTCGGCTTCTTTGGCAAACACGAAAGGCGGAAGCGATGAGGAGACAGAACTCAATGCCACGTTGGCTTTCCGGGGCAAGGGAATAGATCCTGCCCAGGGGATGGATTTGGACGGATTTTTCCACATCACAAAGATCGGGCCGAATTTTGCCAGCACACTTCTTCAGGGATTGGACCCCAGTGGATCGGACAGGTCAATCCGTATGACCCGAGGACTTTTAAATACGGGCTGGAAGCCGAACCTTTTTTCGTTTGAGCTTCGGCACGGCTATGTCTATCCGTCGCTGTCGCTTTCTCAACCCTGGTTCTCTCCTCTGCGAATACCTGGAAAATTGGAATACGGAAGGCTTCCCCTGGAATTCTTTTTAAAAATGAAGCGAAGTTCTCAATAGGCATTAGGTGCTACGCTGGGATGTTAATATCTGAACTCTGGCAAAATTTCATCTGTCATCCTTCGACGGAGTTTATCCTGATCCCGAAGTTTCGGGAGAAGGACTCAGGATGACCACCCCACTCAAAATCTGCCAAAGTTCAGTTAATATTTTTCGACTTTAGCAAACAAGATGGTTTTAGTAATCCAATTCAATCGAGAGGGCAGGCCCGCCTGAGGCAGGCAGGGTGAAAGTTTTTTAGGATTTGCAGAGATACTATCTTTTTGATCGGCGAAAAACACCCTTTCTTTGTCTCTCCCTCAAGGGAGAGAGGACGATTGAGATAGTATTCTCACAAATCCTGGATAAAAAAGACATTTTTTGAAAATCGCTCTCATGATCCGTTGCTATTTGAAAATTGCCAAACCCGACTATATTTGAGAGAAGTCACACTAAACAACATGGAGGAAAAGGACATGTGTAAACATAGTTGTATTTTGATTGGTTTGTTTCTTGTTCTTTTGGGATCGGAATGCAGCATCAAGGCTCCTGAGGTTCGAGTCACTGGAGAAAAGACGTCGCTTGAAAAAGAGGTGGTGGGTACCTATCAAGAGATGGAAGAAGACACCTGGATGATCGCATCCACTCGGGCAGTCAGTGGTGAGGGCGAATTGAAAATATCGCCTGAAAAAAGAAAAGTGCTGGAAGCCCTGCAGGAACAGAAATTCAACAAGGACGATATTGACGAATTTAAAAGAAGCGGGATGGTGGGTGAGAACAGAGAAGGGTTCCTTGAAATACGGACCTCGAAAGAACTGGAAGAAGATCCTGAGAAGATAAAGCTGATTCAAGAGATTGTGCAAGAGGAGAACAAAAATCGAGAGGTGATCATGGAGCGTGTGATCGAATTGAACAGTTCTCTAAAAAACGCCAATCGAGAGGAAATTTATAGCATTTTTGCCAAGGTGAATCAGGACAATTCTCCCAGCGGAAGTTGGATTCAACAGGCGGACGGGAGCTGGGTAAAGAAATAGCATAGGCATGTTGTTGTCCAAAATAGGAAATATGCTTTTTGAAAATAATAGAATTAGAATTTATTTTCCGATATTTTTGAAATGAGGTTATCATTCCACCACCCCTGGATTCCTGATTATCCCGACTTTTCTATAATATTTATAATGAAAGTCGGGACAGGAATGACACCCTTCTCCCTGTCATTCCCGCCTGTCTGCCGACCTGCCTGCCGCAGGCACGGCAGGCAGGCAATATTTAAGCAGGCTTGCCCGCCCGCAGGCGGGAATCTACCTATGGCCTTTTGATGGACAATGTATGCAGAAAATTGTGATTTCCTATTTTGGACAAGAGTGAGGATAGGCATGTTGTTGCTTTGTGTGTGAATCTGTGGAAAACAAACGAATTTTGGAAGTCGGGTTGTCCAATCTGTCAAAAGCGGATAGATCGCAATGCATGCACCGAAGCATGCTTCTGGATGCACACATCTTTCATTTGTGAGAATAGGGATGAAATTTTTGCATGGTAAAATTTCTCTTCTTGTTTTTGGGATCGGCGTTCTTTATTCCGAGTTGGTGTGGAGCGCAGACGAACTTCCCGAAATCAAACTTGTAACCACACATCCCTCTATGGATTTTTCTCCAGCCGTATCTCCCGATGGTCAATGGCTGGCATTCACCTCAGAACGGTCGGGAAATTTGGACATATGGGTGAAAAAGTTCCCTCGGGGGCAGACCGTTCAGGTCACCATCCATCAAGCAGAAGACACGCAGCCTACATGGTCTCCGGACGGAAAGCATCTGGCCTTTGTTTCGAAACGGAGGGATGCTCAGGGAGACATCTGGCTTGTTGAGCTTGATCTGAAAAAAGGCGGAAAGCCTCGCGGCCGGCCTGTTCAGCTGACCAATTATTTAGGATTGGACAGGCATCCTTCTTTTTCTCCAGACGGCAGAAAGATCGTCTTTGTTTCCGACAGACGTGGAACCGAAAATCTCTGGATTCTGGATGTCGAGTCCGGAGCAGCAAGCCCGCTGACTCTCTTTGGCGGCACAGATCCTGCCTGGTCACCTTCCGGGAACCGGATACTATTCACCTCTTTTCGCTTGGATAAGGGAGGGGATCTTTTTCTGATAGAGGCGACAAATCCCGAGAAAGAAGGTCAGGAGCAAGAGGCGGTGTATCCCGTGATCCAAGGAAAATTTCTGGAAGGGCAGGGGGCCTGGTCCCCTTCTGGGGATGGCATTGTCTTTGTTCGATTTGACACGGACACCGACCGCGACGGGAAGATCACTGCGCAGGATCATGGAAGTCTTTGGATAAAGCAAATGATGGGCAAGGGTGTGGTTTCTCCGGAAGATGCTGGACAGGGGGAAATTCAGATCACCACAGAGGTGTATCACGATAGTGAGCCATGCTGGAGTCGCGAGAACGGCATACTGTTTACCTCGTTGCGTGGTGGCAGGACGAATATTTGGTCTATTCCCAGTGAAGGTGTTGTTGTCCGCGCCCCTTCCGCTGCTGAACAGTACAGCAGGACCATGGATCGGTTTGCGGAAGCCGTTACGAGGGAAGCTTTGTCCCAAGCCATCCTGAGTTATCAGAAAGTGGAGGTTTATTTTCCTGAGGATTCTTTGTGGTGTTCCCGATCGCTGATTCAAATCGGGGAGATTTTTCATATTTTAGGAGACGAGGAAAGAGCGGAGAGGGCTTTCAAACGGGTCAGAGAACATTTTCCAAATCAAACAAAGGAAGGCGCATCCGCAGAACTGAAACTGGCGACACTTACGTTGGATCCTATCGAAGTTCGCATTCAGCGGTGTCAGAACATAATGCGTTTGTTTCCTGAAGAGAGATCAACGGTAGCGGAAGCGTGGATCGTTCTTGGAGATCTCTACAGGGAATTCGGAGATCGCGGGCAAAGTTTCGTGACGTACGGGCAGGTGATGCAGTCGTTTTCTGAATTACGCCATTTGACCGCGCAAGCCCGAATTAAGATGGGAGATCTTTTTAAAGAAGATGGACAGGAAGAGACGGCAAGACAAAGCTACTTGACCGTACTCCGGGAGTACGGGGATATTCCTTTGTGGAGAAACAGAGCCGTCGAGAGGATACTGGATCAGATTCAAGGATCTTCCCAGGAGCGAATTCAAGGGTATCAACAGATCATTCAGGAAGCACAGGACATTCCTTCTCTGGCTTCGGAGGCTCAGCTGGCCATCGGTCGTGTTCTTGTGGAGCAACATCAACTGGAGCAGGCGCTTCGAGAACTGGAACGGGTGGAACGTGTTTTCCCATCCCTTCTCTGGGCACATGCCGAAGCAAAAATTTTATCAGCACGCATCTATGGAATGATGGGCGACGACCTCAGGGGCATTTTTCTTTTGGAGGATGTGATCAACACGTATGGAAGTTTGGAGGGAGGACGTTTTACTCTCATTGCCCAGGAGGCCCTTTTTGAGATTCTTTTTCAATCTGCAGAAAAGCTAAAAGCCGGTGGTGATTATGCTCTGGCAGAGGCGCGATACCGCCGGGCTGTGGAGCTTAGGCCGCAAGATATCCGCACACATCGTGGTTTGGTAGAAGCAGGCTACAGAAATGGAAAGATTGAGAAGCTGATTCAGGAATACCAGGAACGCCTGAAAGATGCTCCGAGAGATCCGATTTTTCTGTATGGCTTGGGTTTGGCTTATTCGTATTGGGGCGAAAGAGAGCCTGAATATCTGAAGAAGTCCAATGTATTTCTGACCCGATCGTTGGCAGAGGATTACCGTCTCATTTATCCGTACAGAACGCTGAGTTTCAATTATGAATTGTTAGAGAAACTGGACGAACAAAAAAGAAAAAAGGAATCCAGCGGGCTGGTTCGTGCCGGTAAGATGATTTTGGCTCCTTTTCGTTGGTTGGTTGGACTTTTGCCCTTTGGAAAAGAAGTCCGAGGTGCAGGCTATTATTACGAAAGTGCCATTCAGGCACTCATCACAGCCATGGAGTTGAACGATGAAAACACAGATCCCAAACTGGAGGCGCTTCTGGCCCAAAATTTGGCCAACAATTTTTACAACTTGGGCGAATTTGGATTTAAAAAAGCCTATCAGTATTATCAGGCCCGTCTTGCCCTGGATTCAACATTCACACAACCGCTGGAGAAGGCCGTTTTTTACGAGAGGGCCGGCCATTGTGGCGTCGTGTTGCAGGAAGCGAAAAGTGCATCGGGATATCTTCTCAAGGCCATTCGGATCTACACGGATTTGGGACGTGAGGAGGATGTTCTTCGAAATTTGAAAATGCTGGCATTTCTCTATCATTTGGACGGAATGTATGAAGACGCAATTTCTGTTTATGAGAAAACCGTTGCCCAAGATGAGAGAATGGGACGGTGGGACGAAGTGGAAAGGGGATATCGGAATATTGCTTATGACTATCATCTGATGGAAGAGCCGGAAGATGCTTTAAAGTACGCACGCATGGCAGAAAAAATCCTCCTTCAGAACAAGATATCCATTCATCCTCCCAAAGGGAATGCGCTTCGGATTGAGGTTTTTGGACTCTCCATTCCGGTATGGAGAATGGAAGATATTGGTGGGGCCTCGGCTGAAGGATTCACTTTGGCCGATGAGCTCGCTCTGGTTTACGGATTGATAAGCCAGAGTTTGGAGGCACTGAAAAATTATGAGGTCGCTGTTGATTATGAATTGAAACGGCTTGATATTTTCCAGAAACAAAAAGACAAACTGGCGGAAAGAGTCGGTTTTCACCGGCTGGGCAGGCTGTACTACCTGCTGTCCGATTTCGATAAGGCGTGGGACTATTTTTATCTTTCGTGGGAGAAGAGTACCAAGAGCAAGGATCCAAGAGGCAGATGGGTGAATGCCGTCAATCTGGGGAACGTGGCGACTGTGGAACTTTCTATTCTGGGAAAAGATCATCATGCAGAAAAGGCCCTTTTCTGTTTGGAGGAAGAAAGGAAACGCCTTGCCTCTGACGAAATCGGCGGTTCGTTTCGGGAAAGGCTGATTTTGATGAACACATTCGGAACGATTTGGACGCTCCAAGCCAAAAGGTTTTCCTGTAATGGGACGGATCGTGTGGAGAAAGTGCAGAGCACCTTACGCTGCATGGATCAACTTTCCAAGGCAGCATTCTATTTTGAGGAAGGATTAAAAATTGCTCGGGAGAGAGGATTCTGGCGGGAGGAGGGGATTTTCTTAAAAAATCTCTCGGAGGTGGCCACCCTTGCTCACGACGACAGTGCAGCGTATGCCTACCTACAAGAGAGTTGTCGGGTGCTTGAGGCGCAAGGCGAAGAGGACCTTCTCTGGAGAGTGCTGTACCAAATGGCAAATCTCCTGAGAGGGATTTCCGAAAGGATGCCGTCGTCACAGGATAAGAGAAAAGATCCTCTCGCTTACTATCAGCAGGCGATGGATCTTCTGGAAAGTCTTCCTGTTCAGGAGGAGCGAAGCGAAGAAAGGCTGTCGGACAGAGAAGACAGATGGACTCTTTATGCGGACGCTGCATTTGAGATGGCAAGACAAGGGAAGACAGAAAGCGCCCTGGAAACCGTGGAAAGAGGTCGGGAGAAACAGGCAGCCGATCTTCTGGCAAGACGTCCTCCCGAACTGCGAAGGGAAAGGCATAAGATTGCATGGGGAAACGTGCGTTATGTGCGTACTCGGATGAAGGAACTTGAAAAGCAGATCGTGGAAGCGAAGAAAGATCCGGAGAAAGCGCTTCTTTTGCCCGGATTGACAGAAGAAAAAAAGAAGTACGAGGCGGAATATCGTCAGATGATGGAGAGCCTGCGCGAGGAAGATGCGGTGTTGGCCTATTTTTCAGGGGCTGAACCTGCGGATATCAAGGCCGTACAATCTATTCTTCCACCGAACGCCGGTGTGCTGTGCTATTTGGTTGGCTCTCAACAAACTGCTGTCTGGGCAGTGGACAGGGACACGTTGTTTTTAAAAAGGATTGAAATAGATCAAACGCTTCTTCAATCGAAGACAGAAGAGTTCAGCCTGAGGATTGAGAAAGACAGTTTGGCAAATGCCTCAAGTCAGGAATTGTACAACATCCTATTGCGGCCGCTGGATTCGTTTATTCAAGAGAAAGAAACGCTTGTCATTGTACCCGACGACTTCTTGTGGAAACTGCCTTTTGGTGCCTTTTCCAACGGAGAAAAAATTCTTATAGAAAGAATGGTCCCTGTGTATTCTCCAAGTCTTATGGCCTACAGACTGGCATGGGAGAGAAAAAAAATCAATCAGGAAAAGGGCTTACTGGTGGGAGAAACTCAGGACACGCTGCTTGCCATTCCCATGAAACAAACCATGAAAACTGTTCAGGCGATTTTGGGCGAAGAAGCCAAGCCATCTTTCTTTCGGCAGGCGGTTCCAACAGCGGATGTCGTGCAAATAGAAACATGGATGACGACCCACGAAAAGGATCCACTGACATCTTCTTTGATGCTCTCTCCGACAAACAAGGAGGGCGGATTTATCAAGGCCGAAGATCTCTTTGCCTTGGACCTCAGGGCCAGTCTGTTTTTACTTCCTTCGCCTCGGGAGAGAAAAACGAATGATTATCTGGGATCACTGTCCTTTGTTCAAGGGCTTCTTTACGCAGGGGTGCCGTCCGTGGCTGTGAGCGAATGGCCTGTTCCGAGAAATGCCAAAGCCCTTTTTGGGGAAATCTTCTACAGGAATCTCGACACGCTTTCCGTAGCAGATGCACTGGCAGAAGCCCAATTGAGAGTCAGAGAACATTATCCGGAAATGCGTGCGTGGGCTGGATTTCGAATGATAGGTTTTGGTGGAATGACTCCTGTCCAAAAAGTACGGTTTGCCAGGGACAATCTGGTTGCCACGGTTCTTAAGGGCCGCGCTTTTGAGCAGAAGGGCGAATACAGCGATGCTGTGGAAACATTGGAAAGAGCGCAAGACATGGCGAAAGCAATGGGAGATTCCACAAGCCTCAAAAACATCTATTCCGAAATTTTTCGCGTAAGTATCAAGGGGAAACTTTGGGCAAAAGCAATCGAATACCAGAAGCACCTTCAAATCATTGCGGAAAGGCGAGGGGATCCTGGGGGTGTTTGGTCAAGCATAAAAAATTTGGTCGGCTTGTATATTCGGAGTGGACAGCTTGACAACGCTGTGCAAACCAAGATGGAAGCGATTCGTTTTGTCCAAGAAGGGAGTGGGGAAGAAGATATAGCCGCTTCTTACGAAGAGCTGGCATTTATCTACGCCCGCAATCGCGAATACAAAGAGGCCATCCAGTGGGCAGACACCGCGTACACTGTCTATGAAAAACGAGGGGACCTTTTTGGCCAAGGCAAAGCCCTGATTCGAAAAGGACGTTTTGAATTGGAGGGAGATCGCTACTGGGAGGCCCGGAAGGATCTGTCCGTAGGAGTATCGCAATTGGAATCCTTTATAAAATCATCTCCTGAAGAGAAGGAGTACAAAATAGAGTTGGCATCGGGTTATCAGCTTCTGGGATTGGCCTGTGAGAAACTGACGCTTTATGACGAGGCGCTTCAGCATCAAGAGAAAGGGTTGGATCTTTTTACTGAGCTGCGTCTGGCAACGCCCACAGCTCAGGGATTGCAGTACCTGGCAAACATTTATTGGAAAATGGGGCATTATCGGAATGCCCTTGCCTACGAAAGAAAGGCTCTGGAATCTTTTACATCCCAGGGAGATGAAAAACTTTTGGCATCCGCCTACAGCACTCAGGGATTGATCTACATGAGTCTCGGCGATCTTCCCAAGGCCAAAAAGGCGGAAGAGACGGCCCTTGATTTCGCAGAAAAAAGCGAGAGTTTCGCCGATCAGGCGACCATCTTAAAGAATCTGGGACTGGTTGCCCTGCAGGAGAAGGATCTCAAGGGAGCGTACGAAGCCTTTCAGCGTGCCAGTGTTATTGATTCGAGTCTGGAATTTCGCAGTGGATTGGCGTACGACAATGCGAATTTGGGAACGCTTTCAGTTCAGATGCAGCGGATTGACGAAGGCATACTTTTTTTTAAGAACGGATTGCGCCTTTCTCAGGAAATCGGAGACAAGAGAAGCGAAGTGCGGTGTCTCTACGGATTGGGACAGGCCTATTGTCAGAAGGGAGAACTCAAAGCCGCATTGGGAGTTCTTGACAGCGCAGAGACAGTCGCATCGCACCTTATGGTTCCTGATGTTCAGTGGCGCATTTATCGCCAGAGAGCCGTGGTGTTGTCCCAGATGGGTCGAAAGGAGGCCCTTTCGGATTACACAAAGGCTGTGGAAATTGTTGAAGGAATGCGTGCAGAGTTAAAGGTGGAAGCCTTTAAGCAGGGTTTCTTGGATGACAAGATGGATCTTTATATTGACATGGTTCTCTATCTTCAAGGAATGGGCAAGACGGTGGAAGCGTTTGATTTTGTGGAAAGAGCAAAATCGAGAAATTTTATTGATCTTCTTGGAAATCAGGGTCTGGTTTTGGTAAGGGCCCAAGGAGAGCTTTTAAGCCAGGAACAGTCGGCTCGGGTTGCAGTCCAAGAGGCGCAGGATCGCCTTGCCGCTTTTCGACTCCAAGAGAAGGCAGATTCCAAAAAGGGTCAGGAGGAAATGGCCTATTGGGAAGACGCACTGAATAAAAGGCGTAAAACCTACGAGGCGATTCTCGTCTCAATCCAGGAGGAAAGTCCGGAACTGGCCTCTTTTGTGAATGTGGATCCTTGGAGTACGGACAGAATTCAGAACATCCTGCCCGATAGTACAGCCATGGTAGAGTATTTTTTGACTCCAAACCAGCTTTTCCTATGGATGCTTTCTTCCGAAAAAATCGTAGCCAAAAAAATAGACATCTCCGAAGAGGCAATTCGTACGAAAGTAAGAAAGCTCCGGGAAAACATTCAATCCCATCTCTCTTCCGATCTTGAGGGTCGCGATCTTTACAAATGGCTTGTTGACCCTCTCGAGAAAGAGCTGCGTTCCATACGCCACATTGTTTTTGTCTCTCACGGTATTCTTCATTATTTGCCGTATGCTGCCCTACAAGACGGAGAAGGGCATTATCTTGTCGAGCGCTTTTCTCTGTCAACGGTTCCCAGCGCAACGGTTCTTGGGTACTGCATGGAAAAACGGAAGGCCGCACAGGTAAAAAAGAGAGAGGAAAGGATTCTTGCTTTGAGTAATCCTGATTTGGGCGACCCACAATACGATTTGCCCTTTGCCGAAAAGGAAGTGAAGGCACTGGGCCGTTCCTATCAGGACGTGACTCCGTTTTTCGGAAAGGAGGTTACGGAGAAAGTGATTCGGGATCGGGCGGCTTCGTACGGCCTAATTCATTTTGCATGTCACGCAACCTATGAGCCGGAAGCGCCTCTTTTTTCGGCGCTTCTTTTGAGTCCAGCGGGCAATGATGACGGTCGTCTGGAGGCACATGAAATTTTTGGATTGAAATTAAATTGCGACCTGATTACCCTGAGTGCCTGTGAAACCGGACTTGGTCAGATTACACGGGGAGATGAAATCATTGGCTTGACCAGA
>Ga0172365_10000561_pt1 | contig 25193 bp, 22 predicted proteins | sample LakKivSesite48cm_FD_114535 | JGI IMG/M metagenome (GOLD analysis project Ga0172365, IMG submission 114535) | Sediment microbial communities from Lake Kivu, Rwanda - Sediment site 48cm | ecosystem: Environmental > Aquatic > Freshwater > Lake > Sediment | place: Rwanda: Western Province, Lake...
AGTGTCTTGCAAACGACATAGCCACGGTCAAACAACTGACTGGACGAAACAGGGTCATCTTGATCGCGCACAGCATGGGCGGCCCGGTGAGCCGAGCCTATCTGCAGTCAAGCACGTATGCTGAGCGTAAGGATGTCGAAACCTTGATAACGCATGGCTCGCCTCACGCAGGGATCAACGGGCTTTCCCTCGTGACGCATGTACCCTTACTAGGGCCCCCTATAGGGGTGCTTCTGGGCGCCTACTGCCTCCGTCAACCGGCGTTCTGTCAAATGGACCTGAGCTACATGCAGTTGTTCAACTTACGAAATGAATACAACGATGTGAAATATTATCTGATCGGCGGAGATGGCAAAGCAGGCCCCCTGGGAGGCGTTTTGTATTACCTCAATGGGCCCAACGATGGCTTCGCGGGCCTGGCCTCCGCCACAGGCAAGTACTTCGGCTGGTTGGGGAACACGGAGGCCTTGAGGCATCGGGTGACGCGATACCAAACTCACGAGGTTCACTTTGTCGGTCAGGGCAACTCGTATTTCAAGCCCCGTCCAACCCAGATCTGGAGCGACTCGTACAAGTGCGTCCGAGAGATCCTGCTTAAGTTGGACAGAGTGGACTGCGTGGTGGCCCCGCCACCGCCAGCCCGGGCGCAGGAGCAAGGTTCGCCGTACGCCCTCGCGCCGAAGCAAAGCGGACATATCTCGACCGGAGAGACCATCAGCCGCACGCTTTCGATCGATACGACGGGCCAGACCATTTTTGCCCTCACCTGGATGACACAAACACTGTCCCTGACCCTCGTCAATCCGGACGGGGTCACGATCGATCCCAACTACGCGATGTCGAACCCTTCAATCGTGACCTTTGACTCCGGCCCTGCCAGCAACGGGTTGCCCGGATGGATGACCTACGCCTTCACGAATACGGTCCCAGGCGCCTGGACGCTTGGCGTCAGTGCGCCGTATGCTGGACCGGATGGGACAGACTGGGTGGCCATGGCCGCCTTTGCGTCGGACCGAACTCTGCAAGTTGGAATCGGCGCTGGATTCTACCAAATCGGAGACACGGCCACGTTGACGGCGACGCTGGAAAGCGGAACGGCGGGAATTGCGGGCGCCACCGTAAGCGTGGATCTGGCCCGACCGGATAGCGTCACCGATACGCTGACGCTGACTGATGTGGGAGGTGGCCACTACCAGGGGACGTACGATATCCCCGATGCGCCGGGATACGTGGAGGTCATCTTTACCGCGAATGGCGACGATGGCGGCACGGCCTTTTCACGTCAGTACAGCCAGCTTCTCTCGATCATGCCGCAAACCGGGCAGTTGACCGGCAGCTATGCCGACCGAGCGGCGGATGAGAACGGGGATAGTTGGGCCGACGCGCTCGAGGTGGATGTGGGCATCGAGTTCTCCAAAGCCGGCGACTATAATCTGACGGCGGATCTGCAGGTTGGAGACCAAATCGTAGCGCAATCAAGCAAGACCTTCTCGGCCACGGCCGGCATCCAAACCGTGACGCTCCGATTTGATGGGAGTGACATCTACAACTCCAAGTTGGATGGACCGTACACGCTGACGAATCTGGTTCTCGTGGACCTGCAGGTGGCCGTGCCGACCATCATGCAATCAGATCTCTACACGACGGCAGCGTACGACTATGCTGAGTTCAAGCCGATAAACACACTGTATCTACCCCTGGTCACCAGATAGGTGTGCACGTCTTGGGGCGATGAGCGTCGCCTGCCGCTCATCGCCCCCAGTCCCACTTGGGCTCATGTTGTCTGTGCGGTAACCGAACTTGACTTGGAGGTTCTAGCTATGTCTGCACATAGAGTTGTCTCGCTCGTCCTCGTGGCTACACTTCTGAACATTGCCTTCGTGCGGGCCTCGTCTGGGCCCGCGCCTGTGGTCCCCTCGGCAGACGCGGGGATCATCGCCTACGTGCGCCGCTCGACGCACGACATCCACCTAATCTCGCCTGACGGCACCGGCGACCGGGTGCTCTGGACCGCTCCCCAGCCGCTCACCCTATTGGCGCCGCATGATCTCGCCTGGCGGCCCGACGGCCGCGAGCTGGCCTTCTCCAGTGAACACGAGGAGACGTGCTCGTGGTACCAGAGTGACGTCTACGCCATCCGCTACAATGGCACCGGCCTCCGGCGCGTCACCAACTCGCCGGCCTGCGCCGGGCTTGCCGCGCTGCCCAAGGGCTCGGTGGAGGTAGAAGTCGCCAACTACACAAGTTCCCTGGTACAGGTCTACGTGCAGGGCGCGCCGGGGATCCAGTCCGTCCTCGCCTGGCAGGGCGGTACGCTAACATTCGACGACGTCGCCGATTTCGGGCCGGGAATTCTACAGCCCGCAGTCGGCATCTGGGGAGGGTACCGTGTCGTGGCGCCTACGGCCGTGGCAGACGTCCAGCCGAATACGACGGTATCCGGAGGAAGCCTGCTCATCTCGGGGGGTTCCGGCATCGACAGCATGGGAACCGGCAAGGTCTCCTGGAGGGCCGACGGCTCGGCGCTGGCGTATGGCATGCGGACCTACTCCCGCATCAGCCAGATCGACGCCAACCCACCCTACGGCTCCATCGGTGAGCAACTCCCCGTGGTCGAGCACGCAGCGCCCAACCTGGTTGCCTGGGGCCCGACTGCCGCGACCAGCAATCAGTATCTCTATGCCTCGAAGGACGACCCGATCGTCGAGAACATCGAGGGGATCTATCTGAACACCGTGGGCAACGCGTCCGGTGGCACGAAGCTGGTGCTCATCAGCGCCTACTACGGCGCCGAGAGGGTGTACGACATTGAATGGCTGCCCGATGCGTCCGGTTTCCTCTTCACCAAGTTCTACATCGGCTATGAGTTCTACTCCGACATCTTCGAGTACAACTTTGCGACGCAAGGCATCACTCGGTTGACCCCCGCCCTGCTCGACGAAAGCGGCGATGGCGGCGCGCGCGGGTTCAGCATCTCGCCCGACGGCCAGCAAATCGTCTTCGAGCGCGCCGTCTACCCATTCGATACGCCGAGCAGCCTGTGGATCATCAACCGCGACGGCTCGGGCCTGCACAAACTCCTCGACGATGCCGGTCGTCCTGCCTGGGGTCAGGTTCCACCGCCTCTCACTCCCCGCGCCTACCTACCGATGGTAGCGCGGTGAAGTGGGAGGCCGAAGAGCCTACGCGACAATACCCCCAGCGGCCTGACCCGCAACTCCGAACTGAACCTGGTGCGCAAGGAGGCGCTCGTCGCCGACGCCCTGCGCCGGGAGTGGTTCGAGCCGTTCTGAGCGCAGGGGCCACTCTCGCTGGGGGTGGACCTGGCCTCCTTCCAGCAGGAGGGGCTGCGGGAAGCGATCCGGCTGCTCGAGCGACACCGCGGCGTGCTGGTGGCCGACGCGGTGGGGCTGGGCAAGACCTACGTCGCCATGGGCTTGCTGGAGCACTACCTGCTGGGCCGCCGCCGCCGGGGCTACATCCCCCGCGGGCTGGTCGTCTGCCCGGCGCAGTTGCGCGACCTGCTGTGGCAGCCCAAGTTGGACGAGTACGGCATCTATGGCATCCGCAACCTGCAGACCTTCTTCCGCGCGGTGGAGCGGGGGGAGGCAGAACTGTTCGACCTGTCGTGCTCAACTACGACCTGCACTGGAACCCGGTGCGTATGATCCAGCGCGCCGGGCGCATAGACCGGCTGGGCTCCTTCCACGAGACGCTCCTGATCCTCAACTGCTTCCCGGAAGAGGGGCTGGAGGAACTGCTGGGGCTGGTCGAGCGGCTGCAGCGGCGCATCCGCGACATTGACCGCACGGTGGGGCTGGACGCCAGCGTGCTGGGGGAGGCCGTCGGAGCGCGCTCGCTGGAGGAGTTGCGGCGCATCCGGGCCGGGGACCGCACGGTGCTGGACGAATTGGAGCAGGCCATGGAGTTGACCTCCACCGACGAGATGCGGCTGCCGCTCGTGCTGGCGCTGCAGCAGTGGGGGGAGGAACAGGTGCAAGAGATCCCGCTGGGCATCCACAGCGGGAAACGCAGCCCACTGCGGGGGGGCTTTTTCGCCTTCCGCGCCCGCGAGCGCCACTTCTGGCGCTTCTACCCGGCGGACGGCGCCCCTCCCATCGCCGACAAGCGGCAGATCTTTCGCTGGATCCAGGCCAGGCCAGAGGAGAAACGGTTCCCGCCCGACCTGCAGGCGCTGGGAATCTTTGACCTGCTGGAGCGGGCGACGGAGGACGTGGTGCGGGAACTGCGGCAGGCCCAGGCGGGGCGGCGGGTGCGCCCCAAGATGTATAGCCTGAACCAGCGGCTCTACAACGCGCTGGCCCAACCGGGGCTGTTTGAGCAGGAGGAGATCGAGGAGGAGACGTGGGGACGGGCGCGCCGGGCGCTGGAGGAGGTGTCGCTGCAGCCCTTCCGGCGCGACCCCGCGCTCAAGCAACTCCAGGCGGACTTTGAGGCGGCCCAGGACCGGGCGGCGCTATTGCACGGGCTGGACGCCTGGCTGGTGGAGAACGAGTTGTACCGCGAGGTGACCCCGCCGACCATGCTGGCGCAGATCACGAAGGAGGACCTGCAACTGGTCTGCTGGGAGGCGGTGGGGTTGTAGCGTATGCTGACATTGGTTAGACTGTCACTGCCCCCTGCCCGCAGTTGGCACACTCGAACTGGATAGTCCTGAAGAACGGAGGAGAGGTTGCCGTAGCAGTCCCAGTTCAACCGCCGATGGTAGTCTCCGGCAAATCCCGGTTCCATTAGCTGTTCCATACTCATGCTCCGAAATGCTTGACTTGCAGATAAATTGCTGTATACTATTCATCAGGCCAGGAATGTGTGACGTGCGAGCGCGGAGCATTGCACGCCGGAGATACCAATGCTGTCCTCTCCCCAAGCCAGGTTATATCATCTGTAGTTCGAATACTCGGAGGAAAACCATGTCTGAACCTATACTTCCTGTTTTGCCAGCATCCCTGCTAGCGCGCAAACCCAAGTTGAGCGGGGCTTGCCCATCCAAGGCAATTTTGTTTATGTTCCTGGCAGCTCTGCCCATCAATCTGATACTGGGCGTGGTAGTACACTACCTGGGAATCATTGTCGGCTACCTAGCCGGGCTTGTAGCGCTCATTCCCAGCCTACTGACCTCGATTTGCGGCTTTCTGCTCTGTGCTTTCGCCATCTTTGCCCTCATCGTCATACTGGCAGTATTCTTTGGTTATCCTTTCATCGCTGGCATGGCAGGCGGTGAAATCGTTGGACGTTTGGGTAAGAGTGGCCACTGCCGCAACCCAAGCGTGGCTGGTTGGGCAGGGGCGCTAAACGGCATTTTCATCTACCTGGGGCATTCGATTGTCGCCCTACTCTCCTACGGCGGACTGCACCCGATGACCATAACCGTAAAAATGTTTGAGGACCTATTCAGCACGGTCATCCACGGCACGCCTTGGTGGATGACCGCCCTGGTGGTACTGGAATTCGCGATGGTGGTCATTGGGGCAGCCTATCGTGCGCAGGAGGCCATTGGCGAATCAGCCTATTGCGAGACTCATAGCGTATGGTACGCAAAATGGAAGCAGGGCAGATTCTCGGTCGAAGCTGCCGAAGCTCTCGCTACTGTTCTGCAAACCCTCGATGTGCGCGAGATGGAGACCACTATACAAATGGGGGAAGGATCCTATCCCCATCTGATCATAAAGACGCGTGGCTGCCCATCTAGCCCATCCTGTGACGTGGAGATAGCCGGAACAGTATTCTGGCAAGAGACAAAGGTGGATAAACGCGGCAAAACTTCGACGGAGACAAAATCCAAGCCGTGGTTTGACGTGATGATGCCGGCTGCCTTCGGGTACGCGCTGGAGAGAACGCTGGCCTTGGGGGAAAATATCCCCAAGAAAAAGTGAGCCCTTCACAAGGGGAAGGGACTGTATGAAAAGATTCTCAGAATCTCTTCATAAAGACTGATCGCCGGAGATTGAGGGGAATGCCATGCCACGATTTGTAGACCGCCAGCGGGAACTGCGCGAGTTAAACTCGTTGTTGGAAAGACTGGGACCACCTGCTGAAAGACAAGCCGCTCATCTTGGTGCTGGCCGGCTCCCACATCGGGATGATGGTGGACCTGCTCAACTACCAGGCCCCCCTCTATGGCCGCACGACGGGCCAATTCCCGGTGGAACCGCTGCCCTACGCCGCTTTGGCCGCTTTCTTTCCGGGCTACCCGGCCGCTGAACGAGTGGCCACCTACGCGACGCTGGGCGGTGTCCCGGCCTACCTGGAACGGTTCGACGCTCAGCAGAGCCTGAGCGCCAACGTCCGCCAGCATCTGTTTCAACGCCTGGGGCTGTTCCGTAGCGAGCCCGCGGTACTGATCAGTGACCTGGTACGCGAGACGCGTAATTACGAGGCAACCCTGCGCGCCGCGGCAATGGGCTACCACACGCCGGCCGAGATTGCCCAGGTCATCGGGATGACCTCCTCCAACCTGGTCCCCTACCTCAGGCGGCTGCGCGACCTGGGGCTGATCGAGCGCCGCATTCCGGCCACCATCCCACCCGCCCAGCGACGGGTGACCACCCGCAGCCGCTACTACCTGCGCGACCCATACCTGCGCTTCTACTTCCGCTTCATCGAGCCCAACCTGGAGATGGTTGAGCAAGAACTGACCGACCTGCTGTGGGAGCGCATCGCCGGGCAGTTCCGTGCCTTCGTCGGTGTGACGGCGTTCGAGGACCTGTGCCGCGAGTGGACGCTCACCCAGGCTCGCGCAGGGACGTTGCCCTTTGCACCGGAACTGGTGGGCAGCCACTGGGCGACCGATGCACAGGTGGATGTGGTGGCAATCAACTGGCGGGACCAGGCGGTTCTGTTGGGGGAATGCAAGTGGGGAGTGGAAGCAGTGGGGCGCTCCGTGATCCGGGAGTTGGTGGAGAAGACGTCGCTCGTCGTCCCGGGTGACGGATGGCGGGTCCACTACGCCTTCTTGGCCCGCGCCGGGTTCACCGACGCGGCCCGCGCCGAAGCCGATTCGCTGGGGGCGCTGTTGGTGGACCTGGAGACGCTGGATGCCGACCTGAGACAGGCATTGGAGAAGACGTAAAGGAGCAAAGAACGATGGCGAACAAAACGGTATTGAGGTGGGAGTTGATTGGCATAGCCGTCATCGTCTTGCTGGGCTCTGCCCTGCACTTTGTGTTTGAGTGGACTGGCTACTGGCGCCCCATCGCCTGGCTCGCCGCTGTGAACGAGAGCACCTGGGAACACTTTAAGCTGGCTTTCTGGCCGGGGCTGTTGTTTGCAGTGGTGGAATATGGAGCGCTCAAGAACCTGACGGACAACTTCTGGGTGGGTAAGTGCGTGGGGTTGTTCTCCATGCCGCTCGTGATCGCCGTGCTCTTCTATGGATACAAGGCGGTGTTGGGGCGAGGTTACCTGGTGGCGGACATCTCGATCTTCGTCGTGGCCGTAGTGGTTGGACAGATGACCAGCTACAGGATACTGACAGCCGCCAGGATGAGGGCTGCGGTACACCGGTGGGCGGTGGTCGGGCTGGTCGTTATGGCAGCGGCTTTCGCGCTGTTCAGTTTCTATCCGCCCCGGGTTTTCCTGTTTGAGGACCCGCGGGTGCATCAATACGGCATCCTTGAGCGCTATTGAGGCTGGAGCACGATGGCGCGCACCTGGTTTCAGTATTTGAGCACCGCTTCAAGTGCCCGGGTGGTGGCCGCTAATCGCTCAGACAGCAGGTAGGCCACAAACTCGTGGAAGGTCGCCGCCAATGCGGGTTCTCGCTCCTTCATTTCGGACAGCGCCGTGCGGGTCAGCCGGTAGGCGGTGACCGGCGAGTCGGCGATGACGGACGCGCTACTCGTCGTGCCCAGGTACAGGCCTAGCTCCCCGACCGCAGTCCCCAGGCCGAGCGTTTGCAGACGCACCCGCTCGCCGCCCTCCATCTCCAGGTAGACCGACACCGTGCCCCGTTCGATAAAGTACAACTCATCGGCCTCTTCCCCCTGCCGGATCAGGTATTCCCCTTCCTCGACGCTTACCCGCTCCAGAAATTCCATCAAGCGTGCGGTGTTGGCCTTTTCGAAACCACTATCCGCCAGTTGTGCACCCAGCGTGACCGGCACGTGCAGCGTGGTGATCTGCTCAATCTCGAGCAGTCTCTCTTCACACCATTCCAGGCCGTGGTCCAGGTCGGGGAAGATGTGCACCCCCTCACCATTTGCGAACAGGCCACCCAGTTCGAACTGGCGTTGTATTCTTTCAGAGAGGTGTGTCAGCACCAGGGTGATGCCCTGCGCTTCAGCCAACTGTCTGCCCTTGACGAAACTGAGCACGCCAGAGGAATCTAGCCCGGTTACGCGGCGAAAGTCCAGGATGATGTAGCGCCCCCGCGGTTTTTCCGTGTCCGCCACCCGTGCCCGAATCTGCTCCAGCAACGCATTCGCCGTCCCGAAAAAGATGAACCCCTGCAGTTCCAGGACGTAGATGTGCCGGCCCAGGTCTGTCAGCACCCGCCGGTGATAGGCACAACGCTCGACGTTGCTGTTCATCTCGGCGCCGGAAAGCGCGTGGTGCACGACGTTGATCCGGCTGTAGCTCAACACGAACAGGACGATCATCGCCACCAGCCCCACGCCCACCCCGATCAAAAAGTTGGTGGCGCCGATCACGACCAGGATCAGGAGGACGATGGCGTATTCGGCCCGCGAGAGCCGGCGCCAGGCAACGATCACCCATTCGACGAAAAAGTCCAATCCCAGGAAGAACAGCAGACCCCCCACGATTGGTTTGGGGAAGAAGGCCAGCAGGGCCGACCCGGCCAAGAGTATCACCGCGCAGATGGCCCCGGCCAGCAGCCCCGGCAGCCGGCCGCGCGCCCCGATCCGGTAACTCAACGTGGACAGGCTCAGCGCATGGTAGCCGACCATCCCCCCACCCAGGCCGGACAGGATGTTGGCAAAACCGGCCGCCCGCAGTTCGCGGTTGAGGTCAACGTCCTGCCGGATGGCCAGTTCGAGGGCGGAAGCGTTCAGCAGCAGGCCGACCACGCTCAGGACGAGCGTGATGGCGATGTTGCCACTCTGCCCCAGGATGGCCGCCCAGTTCGCAGCCAGCAGGTTCTTCAGTGCCAGCGGTTGCCAGACCGCCCCTCCTGACACCTCTCCCAACAGCAGGCCCTGCTTGATTGCCTCACCGATGGACGTGCCGGTCACCCACAGTGCAAGGTAGAACACGACGATGGCCCCGATCAGAATCGCCGGCATGGCCAGGAAGTGGCGGATGCGCCGCAGGCCGAAGAACAGGACGAGCGCAAAGAGCACCCCCGGCACCCACAAGATCAGTTGGTCGGGTTGGAGCAGCGCCGGGACGTTCCGCAGGGTGAGCGGGAAACCGGCCATAACGCCGAAGGAGCCCTGCACCAGCAACCAACCCGTGCCGGCCAGGAAGCCGCCCACTACCGGATACGGGACGAAGCGCACCAGCCCACCTAACCTGAAGAAGCCCAGCGCCAGGAAAAAGAGCCCGGTCAGCAGCGTGGCGGCGGCGATGGCCACCAGTACAGTCGTCAGTTTGTCTGCCACTCCGGCCGCCGAGAGCGTGCCGACCAGCCCGGCCGCGATCACCGCCAGGATGACCGACGGACTGTCCTGTGTACTGCCAATCACGCCCGGCACTGAACTGGTGAGCGAGGTGCCAATCACCATGAGCGCAGCGGTGACCAGGGCGATGCCGATTCCGTAGGGGAGATAGGGAGCGAGTTCGCCGGAGAAGATCAGGCTGCCCAACGAAAGGGCAAAGATGACCTCGGTGAAGCCCATCAGCACGCCCGAGGTCAGGCCGGGTAGGAGCCTTTCAGACTTGAGTTCGTTCTGTAACAAGCGGGTAAGTTGTCGAATAGCAGCCACTGATGTCTTCCCAAAAAGGAACGCGAAACACGCGAAAGCCTTTCGCGTGTTTCGCACCCTTTCGTGCGTATCGTGATCCCAATCCCCTACCCACAGACGGGCGGGGTGCGCTCGAACCACGGTTTCGCCTGTTCCAGTTGACCCGCCAGGCGGAACAGCGTCGCTTCGTCGCCGTAGCGGCCGACGAAATGCATGCCGATGGGCAGCCCCGCGTCGTTCCAGTAGAGCGGGACCGACATGGCCGGCTGGCCGGTGGCGTTGAACACGGGCGTGAACGGCATAAACTCAAAAGTCTGAGCAGCGAGCGCGTCTACGTTTGCCACTGTGCGGAGCAGGCCGCCAGCATTGAGCCTGCCCAGCACCTTCATGGCGGCTACCTCGGCCCCCTTGGGTTGCAGCGCGCCCGTCACCACCGGGGGCATGGCCAGCGTTGGGGTCAGCAGCACGTCGTACTCTTCGAAGAATCGTCCGATCTGCCGGGCGCTGCGCTTGAGTAGCCGCACCGCCCTGGAGAACTCGCCCGCCGTCACCTGGTGGCCCAGCAAGCCCAACACCCACGTGACAGGCTCGAAATCCCTGGACGTCGCTTTGCGCCCCAGGAGCACCTCGGATTCCTCGATCTCGGCCTGCGTTTCGCCGCACACCATGGTGAAAAAGGCCCGGGCGAACGTCCCGCCGTCAATCTCCGGGGCCGCTTCCACCACCTCGTGGCCCAGTTCCTGGCACAGGCGGGCCGTCGCCTCCACCCCCTTGACGCAGTCCTCGTGAACGACGGAGGGCAGGAGCGGCCTGGACGTGAAGGCGATGCGCAGTTTGCCGGGCTCCGCGCCGACCTCGCTCAGGAAGGGGCGCGCGGGGGGCGCTGCGTAGTAGGGAGCGCCCACGTCCGGGCCGGCGGTCGCGTCGAGCATGGCGGCGCTGTCGCGCACCGAGCGGGTCAGCACGTGGTCGCATGCCAGGCCGTGCCAGCCTTCGGCCAGGTCAGGGCCGGCGGGGTTGCGGCCCCGGGTGGGCTTGAAGCCGAACACACCGCAACACGAGGCCGGGATACGGATGGAGCCGCCGCCGTCGCTGCCGTGGGCCAGCGGCACCATGCGGGCGGCCACCGCGGCGGCGGAACCGCCGCTGGAACCGCCCGTGGTGCGGGCCAGGTCCCACGGGTTGTTCGACGGGCCAAACAGTTCCGGCTCCGTCACCGGCACCAGCCCGTACTCGGGCGTGTTGGTCTTGCCCAGGACGATGAGACCGGCTGCCTTGTGGCGCCGGACGATCTCGCTGTCGTGGTCGGGCACGAAATCGCGGTGAAAGCGGCTGCCGCCGCGCGTGGGGACGCCCGCGTAGCTCACTGCCAGGTCCTTGAGCAGGAACGGAACGCCTGTAAAGGGACCGTCGGGCAGATCACCCTCGGCCGCTTTCCGAGCCAGGTCGTACATCTTGTGGATGACCGCGTTGATCTGCGGGTTCAGCCTCTCGATGCGGCTGATCGCTTCCTCGACCAGTTCGGCCGGCGTGGCCTCCCTCTTGCGCACCAGTTCAGCCAGACCGAGCCCGTCATACCTGGCGTAATCACTAAAGCCACTCATGGTTCCTCTCCTTTCGCGTCATAGCACGTGCGGTGAACGATACGTTTAGTCAGATAAGTGTGATTCTACTCAGACATCGGAAGACCTGACAGGTTTCAGAAACCTGTCAGGTCTGTGATACGCAAGAATGACCGCTCGCGCCAGCCCCCTACGGCTTCTTGCGCCTCACCAGGCGCCAGGCACCCCACAAGACCAGAGCCGGTATCCCAAACAGAAGACGGGGCAGGTATAACTACCGCGCCGACCACAACCGATGCGGTGACTCTTTACCCCTGATCCCAATCCCGAAACGCAGGGTCTGGAACCTCTGGTCAAACCGTCACCGCCTCAAAAGCAACCCGCAACTGCTCAGGCTTCGGAACCAGGAAGTTGAGTTTTTCAAAGCCGATGACGCGCCCTGCCTTGTCTTTCATCAAGACAACCTCGTCGCCTGTTTCTTCACAAATGTATTCACCGTTCGGGTCGCCAAACCAGACGGCGAGTGTACTGCCCGCCCGGTCGTAGACCACCCTCACCTGGGCCATACTCGTATTCCCTACCCCAAACACGTCGCCGCCCCCTGCCCGCAGTTGGCGCACTCAAACTGGATGGTCGTGTGCTGGATGCCAAACCGCTCCGCCAGACCCTGCTTCAGCCCGTCCATCACCTGCTGCGACTGGCTCAGCGCCTGGTCGGCCAGCACGACGTGCGCGGAGAGCGCCACGTAGCCGGGGCTGACCGTCCACACGTGCAGGTCGTGTACCTCGGACACGCCGGGCACCTGCCGCATCACCTCCGCCACGCCCGTCACCGCCAGCCCCTCGGGCGACCCTTCGACCAGGATGTGCACTGACTCGCGCAGCACGCGCCCCGAACCGGCCAGGATGACCAGCCCGATGAGCACGCTGACGAGCGGGTCCACCAGCGTCCAGCCGGTGAACAGGATGATGAGGCCCGCGACGATGACGCCCACCGACGCCAGCGCGTCGCCCAGCACGTGCAGGAACGCGCTGCGCACGTTCAAATCGTGGTGGTCGTGTTCGCGCAGGACGAAGGCCACGACCAGGTTGACGACCAGCCCCACGACGGCCACGGCCAGCATCGGCCCGGCCAGGACAGGGGCGGGGTTGTGGAGACGTGCCCACGCCTCCCGAAAGATGCCGAAGGCCACCAGCAATAGCGTCGCGCCGTTGGCCAGCGCCGCCAGCACCTGCAGGCGGTGGAAACCGTAGGTGTGGCGGTCGTCGGGCGGCAGCGCGGCCAGTCGCAGCGCGACGTAACTCATGCCCAGCGCCAACACGTCGAGGAACACGTGCGCCGCGTCGGACAACAGCGCCAGGCTGCCCGTCCACAGCCCGCCGATGATTTCGGCCGCCAGGATCAGTCCGGTCAGCCCCAACGAAAGGACGAAACGTCGTTCGATGCGATGCTCATTGTGACCCATAAGTGCGGCCCCCCGCCGCAGTCAGATTCATTGGACGCGGATCAACGCGGATGCACGCGGATCGGACGGATTCTCACGGATTTCTTTCTGACACAGGTTCTTTCTGATCCGTGTTCATCCGTAGAATCCGTGTTAATCCGCGTCCCATTGATCAAATCTATTGGACACGGATCGGACGGATTTTCACAGATTTCTTTCTGACACAGGTTCTTTCTGATCCGTGTTCATCCGTAGAATCCGCGTTCATCCGCGTCCCATCATGTTGCTCCGGCGGGCTCCAGGTAGATGGCGGAGCTGTCGTCGTCGTAGGCCAGGAGCTCGGCGTAACGGCCCCAGTTGATGGCCGTCTCCAACTGGCGCTCGGCCTCCTCGGGCAGGAACTCGAGTTCGAGCGCGGTCTGGACGACGTCCCACTCCAACTGGTGGTTGTTCGCTGCGCGCAACAGCCCCAGCAGCCAGCGAAAGAGCGGCAAGCGCCGCACGCGCGTGGCAAACATCTCCTTGCGCGCCAGGATGCTGGCTTCGGAGAAGGTCTCGCCCAACGGCGTCAGCGTGATGTCGCCCTGGGCGACGGTGGCAAAGCCCAACAACTCCGCCGTCTCGACCAGTTCCAGCAGGTGGTCGGAGTCTATGGTGAGGTCGTCGGCCAGCCGGTAGAGGTCGTGCCGCTCCTGGGCCGCCGCCTCCAGGTGCTCCAGCATGCCGGCCAGCTCGTTCACCGGGATGGGGGGCAGCGCGCGCGTGCGCCCCGGTTCGCCAGGGGCCGCCCCCAGCTCCTCCGGCTCGGCCTCGGTCTGCCCGGCCAGCGTGGCGTACACGTGGTCCACGATGGCCAGGAACTCGGAGGATTTGCGATCGCGCGGGTGCGGCAGCGCGACCTCGTGGTCGGCCACCACCCGCCCCGGCTCCTTGTCCATCATCACGATGCGGTCGGCCAGGAAGACGGCCTCTTCGATGTTGTGCGTGACCATCAGAATGGCGCGCGTGGGGATGCTGCCGCTGGTCCACAGTTCCAGCAGCTCGCCGCGCAGCGCCTCGGCGCTGAGGACGTCCAGCGCAGAGAACGGCTCGTCCAGGCACAAGAGCTCCGGCTCGACGGCCATGGCGCGGGCAAAGCCGACCTTCTGGCGCATGCCGCCGGACAGCTCGCGCGGATAGGCCGTCTCGAAGCCGTCCAGCCCAACGCGGTCCAGCAGGTCGAGCGCACGGGCCTGGCGCAACCTGGCCGGGACGCCGCGCGCCTTGAGCGCGACCTCCACGTTCTCCTGCACCGTCAGCCAGGGAACCAGCGCGAACGTCTGGAAGACGATGGCGGCGTAGGGGTTCACGCCCTTCAGCGCCTGGCCCTGGTACAGGATGTGGCCCTCCGTCGGGGGCTGCAGGCCGGTGATGATGCGCAGCAGCGTGGACTTGCCGCACCCCGAGGGCCCCACCAGCGCGACGAACTGGCCCTCCTGGAAGGTCAACGAGACGTCCTGGACGGCGGTGAAGCGCCGCTGCCCGCTGGTGTACATCTGGTTGACGTGGCGTAGCTCCAACAAGGGGGACTTGACCATAGCACTCACTCCAGGCGATAGCGTTCTTCGGCCAGGCGGTACAGCCGCCGCCAGACGAGGCGACTGATCGTTACGACGGCGAGGATCATGCTGAGCGTGGACGCCAGCAAGAGCGGATAGTCGCCCGCGGCCGTGGACTGCGCGATCAGCGCGCCGATGCCGGTGGTGTACAGCATCTGCCCGCCGAACTCTAAATGCTCGGCGACGATGCTGGCGTTCCAGGCCCCGCCGCTGGCCGTGATCAGGCCGGTGATGATGTAGGGAAACAGCGCCGGCAGGACCAGCGTGCGCCAGCGCTGCCAGCCTTTCAGTTGCATCAAGGCGCTGGTGAACTTGAGGTCCTGCGGGATGGCGCTGGCGCCGGCGATGACGTTAAAGAGCAGGTACCACTGCGTGCCCATCAGCATGAGTAGGACCGCCGCGACGTTCAAGCCGCCGGGCAGGCCGACGAGCGCCATCAGAAAGACCGGGAAGAGCGCGGTGGCCGGCACCGAGGCCGCGATCTGTGCGACGGGTTGGAGCAAGGTGGCCAGGCGGGGGTTCGTCCCGATGGCGACGCCGAGCGGGACCGTCCACAGGAGCGCCATGGCCAACGCGATGGCCACGCGCAGAAGAGTTGCCAGCACACCCAGCGCGATCGTCCGCCACTCGTCCACCGGGACGGCGGCGAGCATCTGCCCGGCGCGCAGTGCGCCGTAGACGAGCAGGAATCCGAGCGCAACCTGGAACAACGTGCCGAGGCGGCGGCGCCAGGGAGCAGGCTCGGCGGGCGCCTCGGCCATCGGGAAGTGGCGCAGCAGCCAGCCGTCCAGCCGGTCGGCGAGCGGGCGCACTACGGTGCGCCCGCACCAGTCCAGGAGCGCGGAGCCGCGCAGCAGGTCGTAGAACCACGAGGTGGGCGGGGTGTCGCTCTCGACCATCTCCAACTTGAAGCGGTCGGCCCAGGTCAGCAAGGGCCGCCAGACGAACTGGTCGAGCGCGATGATGACCAGGACGAGCGTGCCCAGGCCCCAGCCGATGGCGCTGAGGTTGCCCTGGTGCGCCGCCTCGCGCAGGTAGGCGCCCAGCCCCGGCAGGCGAAAGTCCCGCTCGCCCACGGTAAAGATCTCCGCCGCCATCAGGAAGAACCAGCCGCCGGCCCAGCTCATGATGCTGTTCCAGATCAATCCGAGCGCGGCAAAGGGCAGGTGGAACGTCTTGAGGCGCAGCCAGCCGTTGAAGCGGAAGATCGTGCTGGCCTCGCCCAGTTCTTTCGGCTCGGTGGTGAGCGATTGATGCCAGGCGAAGGTGATGTTCCACGCCTGGCTGGTGAAAATCAGGACGATGGCGGCCAGTTCGGTGGCCAGGCCCTGGGGCAGGAAGGCGCTCAGGCTCAGCAGGACGACGGGCAGGAAGGAGAGGATGGGCACGGATTGCAGCACGTCCAGCAGCGGCAGGAGGAACGCGCCCACACGGGGGTGCGTGGCGGCATAGTAGCCGTAGACCAGCGAAAAGAGCATGGACAGCGCATAGGCCGCTGCCATGCGCCCGAGCGAGAGCAGCGCGTAGCCCGGCAGCGCGCGTGGCGCGAGCGTGATGGTCGGGCCGGCGATGGTCTGGGGTGCGCCGAAGGCCAGCCGCACGCCCGCGTAGACCAGGACGAGGACGAGCGCGAGCGCCGCGCCCTCGCGCCAGGAGAGCGGGCGGGGGGATTGGCCGAATTGGAAGAGCCGTGTAGATTGGGACATTGTCGTCTCGACCTTGTAGTGGGGTCAGCAAGCCGCGATCAGATACCGTGCGCATATTATCACAAACGGGGCAAAAATCAACTCGGCTGCCTGTTCGGTCCCTGGTATTTGCGCTGGCCTGGAAAGTCAGTATAATCAACGTAAGGCCCAATGTGAAAAAGCGCACTGCGCTATAATCGTGGTTGGAGGTGAAACCATGACACTCAGGGAGATTCTGGCAGATATTCACGCCCTCGAAGAGGAGATGATAGATTTCGAGCGCAAGTATGGCCTCCGTTCCGAAACCTTCTACGCCGCCTACGTCAATGGCGAAGAGCCAGAGGACGACGATTGGGTGTTAGATTTCGGGGAGTGGGCCAGTGTATACCGCACCTGGCTGACACGGCAAGCCGAGTATCGTGATCAAGTTCAGCGACTACAGCAGAACGAGCCCAGTCTGGTGGGACTGATCCAAGTAGCGGCATGACTGACCCACTACGTACCCCTGAAGATTACGAACTGTTTCTATACACGCTTGTGGAGCGGTTCCCATCGGTGCGTCGTTCGACCGTGATCTTTGCTCGACGGGGAGGCTCACTTGCGCGGGTGGTGGGGGAGTTGTACTTTGAGCAGGACATTCGACTGGTCGTCCGTGAGCGCGTATTGTACCATCGGTTGCCGGTCGTCATAGACTGGTATGGCTACGAAGTGTGGCGAGGAGAGGAGAAGCTGTATTGGTACGATTCACAGCCACATCCCGATGACGTGCATTTGCAGAGCAGCCATCCCCACCACAAGCACATTCCGCCCGACATCAAGCATCACCGCATCCCCGCGCCGGAGATGAGTTTCACTCGTCCGAATCTGCCTGTTCTGATTCGAGAGATTGAGGAATTGACCGGGCAAGGTAATTGACTACCGAATTCGGCCTGGCCAAAAAGTCCAGGTCATTCAGTACAAAGGTCGGATCGAACTGATACCCCTCAAGCTAGTCAAGAGCATGCGTGGCTTTCTCAAGGGCATTGACACAACCATCGAGCGGGAGGCAGATCGCGTATGAACGTGGTTGATTCGTCGGTTTGTCGTTTCATTGTGTCAACTCCATGATGCATTTGGCACTTACGATACGACTCACCACAATTGCCTGGGGTGCAACTTCGCGGACAGTACTTTGTTGATTCATAACTTCTTGCGAACCTACGAGCTTCAAGAGACAATCCAATACGCCTATTCTACGCTTATCATCTTGGCCTATCTCTTGGTTGAACGTATTGACACGTTCTTCGATGTCATTGAGTTGAACAAGACCTACAAGGACCAACACTTCAAAATTCTATTGGAGATCAGGAGATGGGCAAACTTCCTCAAACACCCCAAAGCTTTTCTCCTAACTCACCATCCCGTATTCACTTTCTACAACTCCCCGAAAAACGGAGGACTGAGAGATAACGCGAGCGTCGTGATAGACCGTGCCTTCATTGACGAGTACTATGCGAATGACAAGAAGAACAAGGAGTTGTACGAGAAACTCGAGAACAAGGAGAGCGTTCTTGTTGTTTTTCCAGATGCCATTAGGCTTGTTCGGGATCTCTGTGAAGCCATGCACAAGTGCGTTGCAGTAATACGCGACAATCCCGTGTATCGGTCAGCAGTGGAAAGCAGAACTACCTTCTATGACTACTGGCTTGATGCGCAAGTGCCTGTTGAGCAATAGCAGGGGCGGCTAACCAGCGTTGCGCCCGACCGCGCTGTCGCGCGCACAAAGCGGCGGCCTCATGCGCTTTCAGTTAGCTTTGTGACGAAGGTTTTTTCCCGCACCTACGCGGCGTCTTTATTACAGACAGCAAGTTGATTACCCGCGTCGGTTTCGTCGGATCGTGACCCAGCCTCTCGCCCCAGTACGGCCAATCGCCATCGTAGAGCAGTGTTCTCTCCTATCCACCTGGGGGCCAGGAATTGGTGTTTTCACCGATCAGGTGTATCATCTCACCTGGATGGACGCACAGTCTGCGAGAGAGTAGTATGTCCAGACTTCCGTCAGGTCGTGAAAGAGAAGCCCAGTTAATACGTCGAGCTAACCGCGCTGCGGCAGTTGGTAGACTCATGCTTGGAGAGTTGCATACGTGGCATCAGTTCCTTGAAGCTGACACTGTTGATCTTGTGAGTTTGCCACGTCGGAATCTCAAGGCCGCACTTGCAGATGTTAGAAGAAGACTTTCCCTAGAAATCAAAAACTTCTGCTCCAAGAATTTTCAAGACATGGATGAAAGGATGCTCTCGTTGCTTTATGAAGAGATAAAAGCTTATCGAGGGCTAGAACTGCCTCTTTCAGAATTTGAAAAAAAGTTTTCGGCTGTCCGTCGTGAAGTTCTCAAAGGCAGTCCTGCCCATGCAACGGTTTGTATTTCTTTGTGGGGATTACAGTTTAGGTTTCCTGAAGATGAACTTGCCAAAGACTTGATCTCAGCCTTGCACCTTATCTCAGAAACACATATTGAACTGAACCATTATAGAGCAAAGCCCCACGCTGAGTTGGATAAAAGGAAAGCAGAAATTGCATCGCTAATGCGGAGAAAGATGTTCGCGGTGCGTTCTGCTGTTTTATGTTGCTTCAATTTAATGGAAGCGTATCTTAATGGGTTGGCGTGGGATTACATACGAACACATGGCACATCCAGTTTATCAAATCGAAAACGAAAACTCCTTGAAGATACAACTTCGGCATCAATTCGTGAGAAGTTAGACCAGTATCCAGAGATTATTGCAGGGAAGCTATGGAAAGAGCCAGATGAAGAACTAGATGGGTTTGTTGACATACTTAAGCCGTATCGTGATTCTCTTGTCCATCCCTCACCTTTCTCGGCCCCGGAAAGATTTGGTGGGTATGACAAATTGCGTTTATTTTATCGAATTGACTACGACACAGCCCTAGCAACCGCCGACTTGCTTGTTCGCATTATTCGGAGAATTCACGAGCATGTATATCGTGATGGATCAGCTTTACCTGTTTGGATATGTGAATTGGAATCAGAGGTCAAAGGAATTTCTGAACAGTTGCTTTCATAAAAGAAAATCCTTTGTTATTATAGTAGCGGCCCAGCAAGGGCTTGCACCTGACGCGGCTATCGCCGCTCGAAATCGGCGGCTTCCACGCGATCGCGGTCAAGATCGTAGACGACCGGGGCATCAAGAGTTTGAAAGTGGTGAGGTTAGACGAGTGACTGCCCGGCGCTAAGGGAGATAACGTGGTAACGTTGACTTTTGCCGGAGACGAGTCAGGTGACGTCAGTTTTTCGTTTGGCAAGGGCGCCTCGCGCTATTTCGTAGTGGCGGTGATCGCTACGGCTGCCCCTGAAACCCTGCGCCAACTGCTGGCCGACCTGCGCCTACGCTCTGGGCTTCCAGCGGACTATGAATTCAGCTTCAATGCGCTATCCTCTGCTCCGCTGCGACGACGTGTGTTTGCGGCTTTGGCGGGGGCGGATTTTGAAGGCTGGGCCGTGGTTGTAGACAAGACCACGCTCCCGGACCCGTTCAAGGTCATGCGTCGGCTGGATTTCTATCTGTATTTCGTGACCGAGTTAATGCAACTGATTCCGTCTGCCAAACGTGAGGGAGCAACCCTGATCCTGGACGAGTTCGGTTCAGCGTCTCAAGTGCGGACGGAACTGCGCCGGTTTATGAAAGTCCGCGACATCCCTCGGCAGTTCAAGCGGATCTTGATCAAGCGCTCCAAAAGTGAATCACTGATCCAGGTTGCCGATTTGGTGGCCGGGGCAATCCTGCGGCGTGACGCAAGGGACGACGTGGGCGCTTACGACTACGTGGCCGCTAAGCTGCAACGGGTGCTAGAGTTTCGGGGATAGGGATAGCAAACCCGCCCCGCTAGCCCGGTCCCTCACTCCGTCCAGAGGGGGGCAGGCCGCCACACTCGGCGACTTTTCGCGGGGCGGGAGAAAGCCTTGCGGCTTTTTGCCAATTGAAGAGCAGACGTACCTGCCGGTGTCTACTCACTTACATGTTAGCACAACTAGACTCTGGTGTCAAATTGCAGTACACTATCTATAGTCAAGATCGTGAATGACCGGGGTATCAGGAGTACAGATGATTGACGAGCAGACTTTGCAGGAGGCTGTGGAACGGATCGTCGCTGTAGCCCGGCCTAGCCGGGTGATCCTGTTTGGCTCCTACGGGCGCGGCGACGCCGACGCCGGCTCTGACCTGGACCTCATGGTGATCAAGCCAGAAGTGTCCGACAAGTACACCGAGATAATCCGCCTGCACGAAGCAGTGGGCAGTATCGGCCTGGGGGTGGATGTGTTGGTGTATTCAGAGGCGGAATACCAGCGACGCAGTCAGGTGCCAGGCACTGTACTGTACTGGGCGCGCAAGGAAGGGAGAGCCTTATATGAAGCCGCATCTTGAAGAAGCATGGCGGTCGCTGCGTCTGGCGGACCGTGACATCAAGGCCTTCGAGATACTGAAAGAAGAGCCGGAGGCTCACCTGTCCATCGTGTGTTTCCATGCCCAGCAAGCGGTGGAGAAATCGCTCAAGGCCGTTTTGTTCTCGCGCCAGATCGAGTTCGAGCGCATACATGACCTGGTCCAACTGGCGCAATTGCTGCGTGGACGAGGCGTGATCGCGCCGCTCTCGGACGACGAGCTGCGCCGGTTGAATCCCTGCGCCGTCACCTTCCGCTACGACGATGTGGAGATCGCACTGCTCACGCGGGAAGATGCAGCGAACTGGGTGACGGACATGCGCCGCTGGGCGGAAGAGCAGGTGAGCGCGGCGACGGGGAGCGAGGAAAGCGATGGCCCAGACGACGATTGACCGCCTGATCATCAACCTGCCCTAGACGGAACCCTCCCGCCACTGGCACTATGACCGCCAGACGCGCCTCTTGTCGCTGGCGGAGGGCCGCCATCTGGGCTTCGAGGTGCTGTACGTCTATGTGGGACGTGGTGCGCCGGCCGGGGGACATTATGCATGGCCGTCACTCCAGGCGCGAACTAGAGGCAGAAGTCGGCTTCTTGAACGACTTGCTTGACCAGGACATTCCTGTTGCGGCTCCGATAGCGAACAACGCTGCTGCATACTTGAACGAGATTGACGCACCTGAAGGGACAAGATACGCGGTGCTGTTCGACGCCATCGCTGGCGACGAACCTCAAGAGACGAATCTGAATCACAGTCGCAGTTTCGGGCAACTGGCCGGTCGCTTGCACAACTGTGCGGACAGGTTGGCCAGGAAGTATGATAGATGGCACCTCGACGACAGGTACCTCATTGAGGAACCGTTGAACCACATCAGGCCATATCTTCAGCATAGGGAAAGCGACTTTGAATACCTGAGTGCCCTGGGGGGCGAATTGATGGCCAAATTGCACGGACTGATATCCAGGCAGAGCCCTGAGTATGGCCTGTGCCACGGAGATCTCCACACCGGGAACGCACGATTCGACGAGAACGGCCGGCTCACCTTGTTTGACTTTGATAGCTGCGGGTATGGGTGGCGAGCGATTGACATTGGCGTCTACCACGTGAGTTATGATTGGCTAGACCTGAGCGAAAAGACCAGGCGCGAGAAAGCCAGGTTCTGGGAAGCATTTGTGGAAGGGTACAACACAGAACGGCCTTTGAGCAGCAATGAACTTGCCGTAGCCCAATTGTGTTTGCCCATCCGTCACCTGGAGCTCATGGGGCTCACCATGCGGTACTGGTCGCCACAGATCGGGAGCAGTTGGATCAATGATCCAGAGCGACGCCAGATTGGTGGGGCTATGCAGACTCATAACTTTGCGGCCTGCAACGGTGTGATCTGGGTGCAACCAGGTGTTGGGGTAATCGCAAGTCAGGCAGAATCAGACCCTTTCTATGCCTTTGCGGGCTTTGACATGATACGTCTGGGAAAAACACCCGCTCAAATACTTGACAGTCTAACCCGCTGTGACCCTGATGCCCGACACAACCAGGTCGCCATTATTGATGCTCAGGGAAATGTGGCAGCCTACACTGGTGAAAACTGTATTGAAGAGGCTGGACATCATGAGGAGCTTCTATATGGTCCGAACCTGCCGGATGATCAGACAATGGCTTTATCGTTAGCGCAATTTCAGGAAGCGATTGGTCGCATACCGAATGAAGACAGCCGATTGCAGTACCAGTGCTCCTATGCGCTCACGTTGCTGCAGAAAGGCAATCGCGCGGAAGCGTTATCAATATTCAGGAGTGTATTTGCTGCTAATCCAACATACCGCGAAGCGGTGAAAAGAGTTGCCAGGGCTGAACCAGATAAATTCAGTCCCCAGTTGATTGAAATGGTTTTATCTTTACGGGTGAACTACGTGCCGTGATGCGGCATCAGCAGAGGAGAGGAGGACTCGCATGAAAAGCAAGTGCTTGTTCAGCGCTCTTAGCCTGGGATTGGGCCTTGTCCTGGCCCTGCTGTGGCTGGTGAGTGGCCCCAGCGCAGGGCCACCGGTGGTCCGCGCTGCCAGCCACACCGTCTGCCCGGCCGGACCACCCGCTTGCGACTATAGCACCATCCAGGCCGCCGTGGACGCGGCGGGTGACGGCGACGTGATCAGGGTGGCGGCCGGCGCCTACGCCGGTGTACAAGCGCGCCCCGTTCCGGCGGGTTACCCCTCGCCGCCGGCCAGTGGCACCGTCGCCCAGGTGGTCTATATCAGCAAGACCGTCACCATCCAGGGCGGCTACACGACCACCAATGGCTTTGCCGGCCCGCCCGACCCCGCGGCCAATCCCACCACACTGGACGCGCTTGGGCAGGGGCGCGTGCTCTTTATCACCGGCGAGGTCAACCCCACGGTCGAGGGGCTACGGATCATCGGCGGCGATGCAGGCTGGTTGGGTGGCAGCATAGGCGGATGGCCTGTCGGCGGTGGGGTGTACGCTATCAGCACCACGGCGACCATCAGTAACTGCTGGCTGTTCGGCAACACTGCTATGGTCGGCGGCGGGCTGTATCTGTACGAAAGCGACGCCACGCTCAGTGGCAACGCTGTCTTTTCCAACACCGCCTACAACGGCGGCGGGTTGCACCTGTGGGACAGCGCCGCCACGCTCATCAGTAACACCATCACATTCAACACTGCCTACTACTGGGGCGGCGGGCTGAACCTGGAAAACAGCGCCGCCACGCTCAGTGACAACACCATCGCCGCCAACACAGCCGGCTACGACGGCGGCGGGCTGTACCTGGCTGGCAGCGACGTTACGCTCAGCGGCAACAGCGTCCTTACCAACACTGCGAGCGGCGATGGCGGCGGGCTACGCCTGTACGACAGCGCCGCTACACTCAGTGACAACACCATCTCCGCCAACACCGCCGGCTACGATGGCGGTGGGCTGTACTTGTGGGACAGCGCCGCTACACTCAACGGCAACATCGTCAACTCTAACACCGCTTACTACGGCGGCGGGCTGCGCCTGTACGACAGCGCTGCCACCACGCTCAACGGTAACACCATCTTCTCCAACACCGCCTACTATGGCGGCGGGCTGTGCCTGCACGGCAGTGCCGCCACGCTCAACGATAACGCCATCTCATCCAACACTGCCTACACCAGTGGCGGCGGGCTGTACCTGGGGGACAGCGCCGCCACGCTCAGCGGCAATACTGTCCTCTCTAATACTGCCACTTATAGTGGCGGCGGGCTGTACCTGCAGTACAGCGACGCCACGTTGACCAACAACGTCATCGCCGACAATCAGGCCGACAGCGCAGGCAGCGGGCTGTACATCAAGGGCTCCTCGCCCCACTTGCTGCACACCACCATTGCCCGCAATGGTTTGGCTTCACTCACCACCGGCGGTGACGGCAGCGGGGTCTACGTCGTCGCCGGCGAGTGGGGGAACTATAGCGCCGTAGCCTTGACCAACACCATCCTGGTCAGCCACACCGTGGGCATCACCGTCGCGGCGGGCAACACGGCCACGCTAGAAGCCACGCTGTGGGGAACCGGTACCTGGGCCAATCTGACCGATTGGGGCGGCAAGGGCGCCATTTTCACCGGCACGATCAACCTGTGGGGCGACCCAGACTTTGTAGACCCCGACGCAGGAGACTATCACATCGGCCCTGGCAGCGCGGCGCGGGATATGGGCACGCCCGCAGGCGTGACCGCCGACATAGACGGCGACCCGCGCCCGATGGGCCACGGCTACGACGTTGGTGCGGATGAGCTACGGATAGCACTGGCGGTTAGCAAACAGGCCACTCCCGAGCCGGTACAGGCCGGGGCGCAACTGACTTACACCATCCGCGTCACCAACACCGGCAACGTAGACTTGCACGCCACCATCACAGATATCCTGCCCAGTCACGTTACTCCCACTGGCGTTCTCACCTGGGCGCCGGCCATCACCGCTCCCGGAGGTGTCTGGAGGGGGACAGCCGTCGTCACCGTCACGGAGGGCTACAGCGGGACACTGACTAACGTCGTGCAGGTCACCACGATCGAGGGCGCTAGTGGCGTTTACACCAGGACCGATGAGGTCCGGTTCTCTGGACATGCGGTCTACTTGCCTGTGGTGCTGCGCCAGTTCCCGTAGGCAGCGAACGTCTCGCTCGATCAGGCCGCCATGGTCGAGCCGGCCTCCGTCGCCGTCCACGCGCTTTCGCGAGCGCAAGAGGACCTGCGGGGCAAGAACGTGCTCGTGTTGGGGGCGGGCACGATCGGAAACCTGGTTGCGCAGGTCGCCGGGGCCTCGGGCGCGAAGGCATGTATGATCACAGACATCAACGCCTACAAGTTGGACAAGGCCAGGGAATGTGGGATCGGGTTGGCCGTCGAAATATGACGGGTAGGGACAGGGTAAAAGCGGCGCTGACGTTTGCGAAGCCGGATCGCGCGCCGCGGGACCTGTGGGCTTTGCCCTACGTCGCGCTGTTCCAAAAGGACGAGTTGGACGCGCTGGCCGAAAAATATCCTATGGACGTCGGCGCGTCCCGGATCAGCCCCGGCTTGAGCGACCAGGCGCTCCAGGCCACCGC
>Ga0172365_10000565_pt1 | contig 25084 bp, 42 predicted proteins | sample LakKivSesite48cm_FD_114535 | JGI IMG/M metagenome (GOLD analysis project Ga0172365, IMG submission 114535) | Sediment microbial communities from Lake Kivu, Rwanda - Sediment site 48cm | ecosystem: Environmental > Aquatic > Freshwater > Lake > Sediment | place: Rwanda: Western Province, Lake...
AGTCAAGGACTCGTTTGTATCCAAGTCTACTATACTCAAAAATGACACACCGTTTGAACCTTTCTTTAGGATGTCTAGATAAGCATAGGAAAAGCTTCCAACGAAATCATAAGCTCTTTCCTGTCTTACTATAACTGAGCCATCGGTGTTAAAATCAAGATTCGTTTTTATGTAGTCATATGAATAGGACTTGGAAAGAACCAATTGAGAAGATATTACAATAAATAAAAAAGTAAATAAAAATAATTTTACTTTCATAATAAATTACTGTAGTTGCATCGGCTTAAATCTTAAATCTTCAAGATAATTAATATGAAGGAACGAAATACTAAGAAAGAAGAAGCTCTGAAGAGAATAGAACTCAATATTGAAGCAAGAGCTTTCTACTGTCCGAACTGCGGAAAGACCATAGGGGATGCATATTGCCCTGACTGTAAAAAGAAAGCAAAAAAGATTTAACAACTTAAAAGACGAGTTTAAATTTAACCTAGCTAAGGCATTTAAAGCTTTTCTACCATCTCTTAGGCATGAGAGGCGAAATATTAAGGACTGTCTGTGAAAATAGGCAAAGCCAATATTATGGTAAGAATATAGAAGTTGAAATGCCTGAAAGACTTAGAACAGCCTCACAACCTATTTGTACAGAGAGAGATTGTGTTGTTTACTGCGATAATTGTAGAAATTTTAGATTATAAAGAAGAGTTTAAATTTCTTAACTTCCTTTAATATTAATCATGGCTGCAGAAATCAATAGAATACTTGATGAGCAATCTCATATGCCAAAATGTAGTCCATATGTTTGTATGACAGCAAGTATATTGCAAGAAATCATGAATGATTTGAGAAAATCGGATTATGAAACTGTTGTAGCTGTTTACGAGCATGCGGTAACGCTTGACCTTCCTCAAAGTTTCAAAAATGAATTAGAATTCGAATGTAGAAAAAGAGGATATAACTCTGAGAAAAGTTGAATTATAACATTGGAAAATTAAAATATTTTTTCTTCCCGCTTTCTTTCTGTCTTAAAAATTTTCCAGTCTCCACATTCCTTAAATGCTCTAGCTTAAGCTGACCGTATAAATTTGCGACATTCTCATTGACTTTATTTTTCAAACCCTTCTCGTATGCCCTACCTATAGTTGAGGCGTTTTCACAGTCTGGTCTACATGGCAGAAATTCTACAAGATAAAAAGCATCAGGATTTGGTTTTTTATTTTTTCTTTTGTAATCAGCCACTTGAGTGGTTATTCTTTCGTCTGGGTCGATAAGCAATGAAGTATCTTCTACATAGGTCTTGACACAGCAAGGAGGATAGTCAAGAATGTCTCCTATCTTTTTATGGAACATCGGGCTAAACCGATAATTAGCTTCAATCTCACTGGACGGCGGCTTTGATGGATGCAAATTGTCTAATTCCTTTGACTTTTCTTCGTTTGTAAATGTGAATCCTCTAAGGAAAATATTATACCCTCCATTTGGATCTGGTATAAATGAAGGACGAGACTTAAATCCTAATCCTAGTTGCCTCGCAAGAGCTTCTGCCTGTATAAACTCGTCTACAGTGTTAATAAAAAACATAGAAACGTCTCTATCACCTGTGTTCAAAAGCAGAAAATTCTCTACTTGAGTCGCAGTGTTAAGTTTACTGTTTAAATTTAATGACTTAACTGCTTCCTTAGGGTCGAGCGACTTACCTATTTCTAAATCCTTAATATAGCCATCTACGCTCATGATTTGAGGTAGGAAACTAAACAATTTAAACACATAATAGGGTTTAAATTTCTTTGCTTCTATCTTTAAGGAATGCCTAAGCTAAGCAAGTCCTACATAAAGAATAGAAGCTTGATGGAGAAGCCAAGGTTCGATGACTTGAATAGGATGCTTGAATCACCTAATCCATATCCAAATGGCTTACCTCCTTTAAGGGAAAGTTGCTGGTATGTGGGTAGAATAGGAAATTTTACAAGAGATGGCAGACCGATAGTTTATAATGGTATAAGCCATCCTACTGTGGCATTGATGTGCTGTGATGGTGTAGACATTGTAAAAGGTGATTGGGTGATATATGAGCTTAGCTATATTAAAGGCTTCCACGCTGGAGGAATTTTCAAGGAAATGTTTAGAAGAGAATTTAGGAAACCTGTTTGAAAGATTTAAAATTTTAAATCTTAATCTTTATTATTATATCAGTGAAGCAAATGACAAAATTTATCTATGACTTGTTGTCTCCTGAAGAGGAAGCAGATGTTATAATCTTCGGAGCGCCTGTCGGCAAGCATTCCAAGTCTCTTGAAAACTTGAGAAGAGAAAGCGTTTTCCTAGAGCCTTTTGACTTGAACAAGAGATTCAATTTCTTTGACAAGATAAAAGTTGCTGATATAGGGGATATTCAATTAAAAACTCTTGATGACATCACAAATAAAGTAAAAGATATTCTGGGAAAAAATAAAGTTCCTGTTATGCTGAGTGGAGGTCATGTAGCATCTTACTTTTCTATTAAACCTTTTGATAAAGATGTAAAGGTTGTTATGTTCGATGCCCATTGTGATTCGAGGGATAAGTATGAAGATGAATATTTGAAAGAAATGACTTTTGTTGAAGGAATAAAATATGACCTAAAAATGAATCCTGTAACATGGTTTAGAAGGTCTAGCGAATCTAGAGATCCAAGAAACTATTTCCTTATCGGGATAAGGGAAGGAGATGAATTTGAATTAGAGCATCTAGAGAAGAACGGTATCCAATTCTTTACAGCACAAAAAATGAAAGAGAATTTTAATGAATTAAAGGAACATTTGAGAAATTTTGTCAAGAATTCAAAGGTTTACATCAGTGTTGATTTGGATGGTTTTGATCCAGCATTCGCCCCTGCAGTCTACCACCCAGAACCAGGAGGATTTTCATACCAAGAATTTGTTGAACTGATGACATCTCTAAAAGACTCGGAGATAGTTGGGTTTGATGTTGTAGAATTAAAGTCTATACCAAACAACAGCGTGACGGAGTTCCTAGCCACCAGAGTCATCTTTGAAATTCTGAAATACATCTCTTTGGAAAGATAATAAAGTTTAAATCTGTGAATGTATAGAATATTAATTTGTTTTATAGGTGTTTGAAATCGAAAATCCATATTTAAAAGAGAAATTAACTCCTATCGAAGTTAAAGAAAAGACAATTTCTGAGCTTCTAAAGGAAATGGGCAACACAGGCTTTCAAGGCAGAAAGATTGGCGAGACAGTTGATGTATGTGAGAAGATGATAAGAGATAATGATGTTGCCATCATCATGGGATTGGCTGGCTCTATGAGCACGACTGGTCAATGGAAGATTATCAAATGGCTCATGGAGAATCATTTTATTGATGCTCTTGTCTCAACTGGTGCGAACATTTCTGAAGACATACAGGATTCTATGCACGGTTATTACAAGGGTCATTGGCTTGTGGACGATGCAGATTTGCTGAAGCATAATGTTTTCAGGTATTATGATGTTTTTACTGATGGATTGAAGTATAGAGAAATGACAGAATTGTTAAGATCATTCATAAACACTTTGAAGCAAGAATACCCTTATTCGACTAGAGAGTTTTGTGCAGAGTTTGGCAAGTTTTTGTCTGAAAAAAAGGTAGACTGTTTGATGACAACAGCATACAAGAACAAGATTCCGATCTACAGTCCTGCCATAGTAGACAGCGAATATGGAATAGCCGCTGTTCTCTCGAGAAGATGGGACAAGAGGCATGTGGTGCTAGACCAGCTAAAGGATTTTGATGAACTGGCGAAGATAGGTGAGGAAAGCAAGGAGACTGGAGTTATATACATAGGTGGTGGCGTTCCTAAAGATACTGTTCAACTCATCACTGCCATAGTCTCTATTCTAAAAGGAGAGAAGTTAGAATATCCTCATAAGTATGCCATACAGATAACCACTGACAGCCCTCAATGGGGAGGTTTGTCTGGATGCACATTTGAGGAGGCGGTAAGCTGGGGCAAGATAACAAAGAATGATAATGACAAGACTGTATGCTATTGTGATGCGACCATTGCGATGCCTTTGATTGCGCATGCCTTGAACGAAAGGATAAAGAACAAGAGACAAGGGAAAATGCTTTCTGATTTGTTTAGATAATTAAGAATTTTAAGGTCTAATTCTCATAATATTTATGGCAAATGCCATTGAGATTAAAAACCTGACAAAAAATTTCGGAGATTTGAAGGCTGTTAACAATCTTTCTCTCTCAATTAAAGAAGGAGAACTGTTCGGACTGCTCGGACCGAACGGCTCTGGAAAGACAACAACCGTAAAGCTTCTAACCGGCCAGTTGAAGCCTACGAAAGGGAAGGCGACTGTGCTAGGATTAAATGTATTGAGAAATCCGATAAAGGTCAGGGAGATGGTTGGAATAATACCTGAACAGGAAACACCTCCAAGCTTTCTAACGTCAGAAGAATATTTAAACTTTGTTGCGAAGATAAGAAACCTTGATAACATTCAGGAAAAATGCAATCATTGGTTTGAGTTTTTGGAATTTGATGACCAGAGGAATGTATTGTGCAAGGATCTATCCAGAGGAACGAGACAGAAGCTAATGTTCGCCCAAGCTTTTTTACACGAGCCGAAACTCTCTTTCATTGATGAACCTTTGATAAACCTAGACCCGATTATACAGAGAAAGGTAAAAGATTTTCTTCAGAATTATGTTAAGAGGGGCAATACCTTGTTTTTCAGCACACATGTACTTGAGATAGCAGAAGAAATCTGCACAAGAATAGGTATAATAGACAAAGGGGCGCTAATCTATGAGGGACATGTGAAAGATTTGAGAAAGAAGAGACAGCATCTTGAAGATTTTTTCTTAAAACTTGTGAGTGAGGCTTAATGTTAGAAATATTGAAAGACATGATAAAGGAAGAGTGGCGCATACACTCCAGCCTCTTCGGAAGTTTCATGTTTGCTTTGTTCCCAATCATGCTTGTATTGATTACATTTGCAGGTTCTCTCACTCTGCCAATCCTTCAAAGGATAATACCTACAAATCAGATGCTGATTTTCCTAAACTATATGTTCATTATATTTGGGCTAAGCATAGGATCGTTTGGATTGTTTGGAAGAGAAATCATGAACAGGAGATTCGGGCAAGCCAGTTTATTGGCATATTCCTCCAGAAGTCTGCCGGTCTCTGAAAGAAGGATATTCGCCAACTTTATCGTAAAGGATACAATCTATTACTTTATCTTATGGATTCTGCCGTTCGCATTGGGTTTTGCCTTAGCATCACCATTAATCTCAATCAATCTGATATATCCGCTCTCTATTTTGTTGATACTTACTTTATCATTCTTAATGGGACTGTCAGTGGCATTCTTCCTCTCAACCATTTATGCTCACTCTGTTAAAGTTCTTATAAGCATTTTAGCACTGATTGCGATTGCAGTGCTGGCGTCAGTGTACTACTCCAATCTAAACTTTTCTATTCTATTATCAAAGTCATCATTCTCCCTTATCCCTTCCATTAATCAAGTCGCACTATCTTTGGCTATTATAATATTCCCTACCACTCTGTCGCTGATGTTTTTGAAAGTTGACTATCCGATAAAGAAAAGAATGTACAAGAATTCTTTGAAGACGCTCTCAAAGTTGTTCAAGTCAAGCAAATACTCGAACTTGATGTCAAAAGATTTTTTAGATTTTAAGAGGAGCGAGGGAGGGCTTGGAAAGATAATATTCTCTTTCCTCATTCCTTTGGCTTTTATCTGGATATTAATCTCTGTGTTCTTAGGATTCATACCTCTCCTTGACCCGTTCATAATCTTCTCACTGTTTCTTGGAATAATGTCGTCATCTTTTTACAACTGGTTTACAGAATTCGACTCTTTCAACAGCTACGCATTTCTTCCTGTGAAGGTGTCGACTTTAATGAAGAGCAAGATAAACAGCTATGCTGTTATCAACCTAGTCTCAATCGCTGTTTTAATCATAGTAATGACGTGGACATCGCATACGGCTTACTTTTTGCCGGCATTAGTCTCATTCCTTGCCGTATCCTCTTACACAATGTCCATAACCCTTTACTTGGCAGGGCTTAATCCAAACCTTTTACTCTACAATGCAAAAATATTCTCACAATACCTGATACTGATATCTCCGTTACTCCTGGTATTAATCTTTTTGTCGATTAATCCTCTTTTCTTGGTTGCCAGCATAGTCTTAATACCCATCTCATATTTCATAGTGAAAAAAAGTTATGGTAAATGGGATAATATAGAGCAGCCTCACTTCTAGAGATAATTCATGTAATCCTTGAAGGCAGTCTCAACCTTTTTCTTTGTAACAAAGTTTCTGTGATTCCTAAATCCTCCACCAAAGCTCTTTGGGATATGCATTAACTCGTGGATGATAGTCTTTATCTTGTCTTCATGACTAAGCTTGTCAAAGTTCTCAGAAATTATTTCTATAGCATAATAAGCCTTTGTGTTCAAGGCGACCTGCATTATTTTTGGAAGGCCATGTATCCTGGCTATGGTCCTTTTGCTCTTTGAGCCATGACTTCTTAGGATTGCAAGCTTCTCAAAGTCTATGTAATTTAGATTAAGCTTCGTTATTATGTCCTTTGCAATATCCTGGATTCCATAATCATTCTCGTAATGCATGATAGTTATTTGTATTAGAAATATTAAACCTATTATACTAATCGCATAGTCTAGAAAGTTTTAAATACTAATTTCTATGTAATCCTTTATTCAAGTTAAGAAGTTTTTGATTAAGATGGAATGGAAAAAGATGAAAAGGTTGTTGGATCAGCATCATATAATGTCAGAGGCTCTAATTCATATGGAGTTTGATACCACATACAAGCAGAAAAAAGATTAATTTATATCAAAGATGAGTTTAAATTTCTTAGTTTCCAACTTTTAGAATTATGTTAAGCTTAGATCCTCCCTTCACAATAATTAGCTATCCGCCAGAGATTGCGGCTTTTGGTGGAGTAGGATTTTCTTTTGAAGAGCCGTATAATCTGCAGAGTCTGAACAATGAAGTAACCAGCATCGTAAGAAGCATAGGAAGTTCGTTAAGAACTGCATATGAAGTTAGAACCATCGTAGAGCAACCTCAAAGGAATCTTCTATCAACAAAAGTAACACCTATACAAGCGGAATTGGACAAGAGATCATATGTCATAGACGTAAGATATGGAAATCATAGCACCCTAAGGATGATGAGGAATGTATTAGGAAGGATGATTGCCGAGAAAAAGGATAATGCAATATTGGTAAGGGATAACTATGAGGGGCTATACTTATTCCATAAGTTAAAGGAGAAGTTCGATCCTGTTTCAACTGGAGAATTGATAAAGTCTACAAAAAAAATTTTGATTGAAACTGCCGGTCAGGCGTGTAAAGCCCTTAAAACAGACATAACGCCATATTATCTAGAGGTTGATGTTGAGATACAAAAACCGAAGTTTGAACTCTCTACATAGTGTCTTAATGGTTGAATATGTATTGATTGACAGGAATTTACATGTCAAATATTTTGGAAACGATGAGGAGTTTATGGAGTTTTTAGATAGAACTGACGTTGAAAAAGAAGTTTATAGAATCACAATCTTCGAAAAACCTGGTTTGAATGATTCTAAAACGGTTTTTTATAATGAACTGTGCAGAATAAAACATTAAATTCTAACTCTTGTATATTCTTAGCATGAAAGGCAAGATAGAATACAAGATATTTCCGTGGGGAATGAGAGCACAGGATTTTGAGAAGACTCTAAAGGATGTGGAGAAGTTTGTAAACAGACCGGAGGTATCTGAAGTTATTTCTATAATCACTTCTTCCTTTGGCTTGATAGTCTGGTACAAGACTTTTAGAACTTTGAAAATAGAATTAAAGAAGCCTTAGTTCCTGTGTTTAAAAATTGAAAGTTCTAAATCTTAATTTATGAGGAAGGTTTATTGGACTATACTACAAAAACTTAAAAGCAAGAAATCTAAATTCTAATTATGAAAAAAAGTACGTTAGGATTGTTAGCCATCCTACTTATAATAGGAGCTTTAGTGGCATCTGTTTACATCTACCTTTCTATTCTTAATGTTAAATTTTTCAAGCAGGCCATAGTAATCTGGATAATAGTTGTTATCGCAGTGCTGGGGGCTTTCATATTCGAGGTTTACGACTCTACTATGGAAAGGTAAAAAATAACTACTGTAAATGACGAATTTTTTCTACTTTTAGGAAGTTGCTTAAAGCTTTCTCACCAAATTTTATAATGACAACAAAGTTAAGTGCTGAAGTAAAGTACGCCTTTAAGGAAATATCATATTCTATAGGCGATGGAAAGCCGCATAAGCTAGAAGACATCATAGGCGTACCAATTCCTAAAGATAAAATCCCAGAATTCATGCTAATATTTACAACAATAGACCCTCCTCTCTATACTTTTGATGGCACTCATTATATCATAACAAAATTAGGAACACATGAATTTAAAAAAATGAGAGATTCTTTGGAGAAAGTAGCTTCTGGAAGGCTCATTTACTGAATGAAGAGTTTAAATTCTTTACTATTCTAAAAATATCATGGAAAATGCAACTCAGAAAATATTTTACGTGAATGAGGCAGTAAGAGATCAGATTCCAAAAAAGATAAGGATATTTAGACCTGAGCCAATATCACCTGAAGGTTTTTCTAATGAGATTAAATGGTCAAAAGAATTTACGACTTACAAATTAAAATCAGTTCTACCTGCCAAAGGTTACAGTAAGGGTGTTCTGGAAGTTGTTTATGAAACGAATAGTGAAACCTGATTTAGTGATGATATGACTATGGAAGTTTTCAAACATATGAAAGGAAGTGTTTTCTATCCATTGTGCGGGACTGATGTAGCTTGGGGTGAATGTACTAACAATGGATGTGATTATATCGTCTTCGGGGATGACTATAGAGAGAACCTTGAAAAGGTAAAGGCCCATATGAAAGAGAATGGAATAAATGGGGATTGTGTAAGATTAGATTTTGATCATCTGCCCTTTAAGAAAGGTAGCTTTCAAACTGTTATTTACAAACCCGGACCGAATCTGGTAAACAGGATGAATATCGACGCTCCTCTTTTAAAGGAGATTATTGATCCAGAAGTTCTTTTGGCCGTCAATACAGGAGGATGCATGCATTTTAGTTATCCTCCCATTACTAGAAACTTCGTTGAAGATTTTTCAAAGAAGAATGGTTACGCCTTAAAAGATGTGATAGAACCTGAAATGGAAGAAGATAAAACAACAATAGGTTCATTTATACCTAAGCTTGTCTTGGTGTTTGAAAAAGCCTAACTTCACAGATAAATAGTTAATTTCTAAAACAATTTTATGAAAGTGGGCGATAAATTTAAATTATCGGAAGAGCTTTGCGGTCATACCGGTAGGATAATCGGTATGAGCGAAGACGGTAGAACCATTTATGTAAGATGTGAAAGGGAACATCTTTTAGATCCCTTTTCTAAAAAACCATACGGATTTACGCATAACTGGAAAGATGGGAAATTTACCGAGATACCCATAAAGAAAAAAGATATAGTTTACGTTATTGAAAATCCTTAAATCTCGAATTTCATATATTCTTATTATGGCGAAAACTAAAACAAACTTAAGCAGAAATTTTATAATAGCGGCAATTGTCATAATATTTTTATTGGTAATAATTCAGTCTTCTCCAAAAGTTGCATGCACAGAAGAGGCAAAAATATGCCCTGATGGCAGTGCTGTTGGAAGGGTTCCGCCTAATTGTGAATTTGCTCCATGCCCTTCTGAATCTTGCGAAAGCGACTCTGATTGCGTTGGATCTGAATGTTGCCACCCAACTTACTGTATAAACAAAGCGTACAAGGAAGATTGCAGCAATATAGGATGCTCATCTGTTTGCGAGGGACCATTGGACTGCGGTGCAGGAACTTGCAACTGTGTTAATAATAAATGTACATTAATACCTTCGCCTTAGTTTCACATACTCCAAAATAGAGAATTTAAAACAGTTTTTTAGAAGCTATTCTGGAATGACATACTATTGAAAGTCTATTTCGAATCTTCAAAATCAATTTAATTAGTCAAATCAACTTAATAATTGGTTTTTTATGTCCAATAGGGTGTCTTTGCTTTCAAAAGAGGCTGTTGAAAGTTTGAGAAAGGAAAAATTCAGTGGAGAAATTTTAGTTCGACTAAAAAAAGGAGTGATAAACGATTTCGATCTTAACAGAGATTTTGATTTTAGCCCGAATGATATGGAAATTGAACCTTAATCTTTCCTCTTGAACAGAAGTTTCTTATGTTGACCTATTCTATATTGCCCTATAGACTTTGCTTCCCCCCCAGGAAGGCAATAAACATCTAAAGAATAAGTAAGCTCTTTGTTTCTTGACTTTTTCTTGATTACAAAGTTCGGATCTGGGTCGTAAACTCTTTTATTCATGAATCTCGGGTCTGAACACACGAGCCTTCTAAAGACTTCACAATCAGATGCACCAGGACATTCCCGAACAAACATCAGAACATCAGCATCCTTGCTTGATGATGCGCCCTGAGCAAGAGAACCTGATAAATTTAATTCTGAAATAAAATCGTTATCCTTAGCCAAGTCAACCAGTTTATCTAGGAGGTTTGACCATTCTTTCTTTGACGGAGGTTTAGGCTCGACTAGTCTTAAACCATATCTTGCAAAAGTTTCTCTTTTAGCATCGGTTGTACTACCTTTTATTTCTGTGAATGCTATCTCCCAACTACGTTCTGATTTTGGGATTAAACTTTCCAGTTCTTTCTTTGTATTCTCTAAGTTGCTTCTTGATGAAAAAGTATATGCATCTCCTGTTATCGAGACTTTATCACCGTTCCTAATCACAACTGTTACAAAATAAGCAGGTTCATTTGCTTTTAGCAAGTATGTAGGTAAAGGACGAAAATGACAGGTCATAAACCTACATAGGACAGTAAATTTTTTAAAACTGATTTTTCAATCATTTGCCACGATAGGATTTTATATATGTCTTATCAAAATATGTTATCCGTGACTTTGATGAAATCCTTATCTCATAATGGCATAATAATACCAAAATACGAACTGAAAGGCTTCTCCATATTGTTCAAGGGAAAGAAGATAGAACTTACGCCTGAGCAAGAGGAGATGGCTGTCGCTTGGGTGAGGAAACTTGGCACTGAGTATGTAGAGGATAAAGTTTTCATAGAAAATTTCTTTGATGATTTTTGCAAGGCATTGAATGTTAAAGGTTCAGTAGAGGATTTTGATTTCTCAGAGATTAAGAGATGGGTTGACAAGGAGAGGGAAGCTAAACTTAATATATCAAAGGAAGAAAAAAAGAGACTTGCCTCAGAAAGGAAAACAACTCGCGAAGCGAACAAGGAAAAATACGGTTATGCCATGATAGATGGACAAAGAGTTGAATTGGGAAATTATATGGCAGAACCAAGCAGTATATTCATGGGAAGAGGCAAACATCCGTTACGAGGCAAGTGGAAGCAAGGAGCAAAGGAAAGCGATATTATTCTTAATCTCTCGCCAGATTCAAAAATACCACCAGGCAAGTGGAAAGCAATAGTATGGTATCCAAAATGTATGTGGATCGCTAAATGGGATGACAAACTAAGAGGCAAGGAAAAATATGTCTGGGTTTCTGATACTTCACCTATGAAACAGGAGAGAGAAATAGAAAAATTCGAAAAGGCAAAAGAGCTTGAGAAAAAGTTCGAACTTGTAAAAAATTATATAGATAATAACCTTGAATCAAATGACATAAAGAAAAGGAAGGTAGCAACTCTGTGCTATCTTATTGATGTGTTGAGCATGAGAGTTGGTGATGAACATGACGAGGATGAAGCTGACACAGTCGGAGCAACTACCTTAACACCTAAGAACATAAAAATAGAAAACAACCTGGTCAAGTTCAACTTCATAGGCAAGGATTATGTTGAATGGAAAAAGGAAGTTGTTCTGCCTGAGAATGTCGTGAGGAATCTAAAGGAGTTTATTGATAATTCTAAAGAATTTGTGTTTGATGGTGTCCGTTCAGAGGATGTTAACGCTTTTCTTAGCGAGATTGTCGAGGGAATAACAGCAAAGGTATTCAGAACCTATCATGCCTCAAAGGCTGTGAGGGAATACTTGGAAAATGTAAAGGTCAAGAAAGACGATCCTGAGTCTTATAAGAAATATATAGCAACCATGGCAAACCTTCAAGCGGCTATAGTCTGCAATCACAAACGAAAGCTTCCAAAGAAATGGAAGGAATCTTTAGAAAAGAAAGAGGAAAGACTAAAGCAGTTAAAGATGAAGAAGGGGAAGAAGACTAAAGAGAAAATAAAAGAAGCTAAGTTAAAGATTGAACTTATGAAGGAGACTAAGGATTATAATCTAAACACTTCATTGAAGAGCTATGTTGATCCTAGAATATTCTACAAGTGGGCTAAGAAAGTCGACTTTGATTGGAAGAAATATTATTCAAAGACTTTGCAGAAAAAATTCTCTTGGATTGAAGATAAAAAAACAAGTTGATTGAGGGCCCTCAATCAACCTGAACTATAGATACTATGGATCTTTGAATATCATTCAAAGCACCTCCTTCTTTAAGGTATTTTTCTTATATTCGTATCCCGTCATTAACTGTATCTAATCGTATCGGCGGCTTAACTTTGCTTCATAATAAATCATGGTTTTGGAACCCCCTTATAAAGCCCCTATTTATAGAAGAAAATAAAACTCTATCAAGTTTTATGAGTTTTAATAAAGTTTTACAAAGTTTTATAAACTTTATATATTTTGAAATATTGAATTTTATCAATGGCATACGATATATTAATCCTGATTTCGCTGATCGCAGCGGAAGTCATAGCGGTTGTATGGTTCCTTTTATTTTTATTTAAACCCAAAGACTTCTCTAAAAAGTATGTAGATATAAAAGAGGTTCCACTCCACATAAACAATGCACTAAAGGACAAGACTAAGAGGGATATTATAAGAAGTCTTAGCAGAGAAAAGAAGTACCTGACATTGATTGCTAAGGAGACTCAGGAATCTGTAGCAAAGACAAAGTATCACTTGCATGAATTGGAGAAACTTGGCATAATAGCATCCATGAAACTTACAAGGGAAAAGTTCTTTTTGCTAACCGACAGAGGAAAGATGTGCCTGAAAGCAATATACCTCTACTATCCAAGGAAAAACTTTGAAAAATTCATAAGCAACCTTAGATACGGGGAACTTAAATGGAAGGAATATAAGAGTGCTCGAATGAATTTACAAACATTCTAGATTCTTATATCGTATAATTTTATCGGGTGAGGATATGGCAGATAGAGTATTGATATACTGCCCAGCATGCGGTAACAAGGATCATTGGAAGATAGAAGTTGAAACCAAGGGGAAGAAAAGAATTGTAACCATAACCTGCAATTGTGGTTGGTGTCAGCAGTATGTAGGCAGAGGAGAAAGTTTAGTTAAATAATTACTTCTGTAAATGAAAGATTGATAATATAGACTGGAAGAAATTAACTATCCCAGTCCAAAGGTCATTCACTATATTTTTACTCTCTTCTTTAGACTCTTTAGAAATTGTTGGGATGAATGTAAAGTTATAGCCGCTTTGACTGTTTCCGTTCATGTATACGAAATTACTCTTACTTGGAGTCCAAGTGCCATTCCATATGCATGTGCCTTTACACACTGGTTGAATAAGATAGCTTCCATTACAAGAAGCAAGAGTGTTGTATTTCAAAGAAGGCTTAACTGTTGTTGTTCTATTTGATGTTGTCCTGTTCAATATTCTGAAGTATCCATCCTCGAAACTACCTTCTAATCTATCATCCAAGCAGGCTTGAATTAAATCAGATGCTGTAACATTTTTTCTTACGTTGCATTTCCTAGTATCTCTAACAGAATAAGCTGTGCTAGGCGGTCCGAACTCTGAAAAGCATTCCTTAAGTTTTTGCGTGACAGCAACCGGTTCCACATAGCCGGGAGAGACGTAATCATCTGAATATCCATCCACCGGCAAAGAGAGCCAAGCAGGCCAACCCTCAAACATGCTTCCATCTGATCTTAATCTCCACATATGTGCAGCATATTGGAAAATATATTTGCCGCTTATGTTTGATGAAAAATTGTAAGTATCAGTCTGGAAATTTCTCAAGTCATCAAGACTGATGCTAGCGTTTGAGTAACGGACTAACGGCAGGATATCTGTGAAAATTTTTGAAGAATAAATGTAATTGTAAGTAGGAAGCCCTCTGCCCGGTTCTCCAGAGCAGATGGTACCGTTCTCGTCTAACCAAAAATATCTCAAGAAACCGCTTATCGGGTCTACATCTATATCACTATCAAGATTCTTCCACCAGTCTGATATGTTCACAGTTATCTCTTTATTCATAGAAACGCTCATTGCCTCAAAACTTCGGTTGTAAATAGAAAAAACATAATCATTAACAACATTCTGATACCAAACTTCTCCGCCTACCTTGCATACTTTTGTGTCCGTACCCTTTACAGTGTCTGCCTCACAGAATTTTATCATAAGACTATCTGAACCATAAGAAAAATTAAAAATTTTTCCTGAGAGTGAGCATGGCAAACTATATTGCCTTAAAGGAATTACAAGTCGTGTTGTGTTTTGCTCGCATGCATCCCCTATTCCATTGCTATTAGAATCGTTCTGATCAAGGTTGACCGTGTATTTACAGTTATCCTTGTCGTCTGGTATTCCATCCCTATCCCAATCCTTTATGTCTGAAATGTTTACAGTGCAGACATGCCAAACCGGACCTAGCTTGTCCTTGTTCGAAACTAGAATGCTATAAGATGGCCAGAAACTCCAGTTGCCTGCCTTGCCAAAACTCCTATAGGCTGTTAAGGTTAGCACTTGACCTGGCGCAGTCACATTCCTTTGATATGTAAAGCCAAAAGACACATCCTTGTTTGAAGGATCCCTGGCTGCGATGAATATTCCCTTTGTACCTAGAGTTACATTCTTCTGTCCATAATACTGAATCTTCATCTCCACCTTGACCGTATCACCAACCTGAGCTGCAGGGCCGGAAACACTGAAGCTCTTTAATACCATCGTGTCATTAGAAGCGTCAGAGCCATCATAAGAGCAAAGGACTTCAGCATTTGCCAGAGTAGAGATAATTAAAAACATCAAGAGTGCTATTTCAAATTTCATAAGATAAGTTGGAATTTTTCAAGTATAAAGATTAGGTCTTACCCTTTACCATGGTATTCTCCTACCAAGCAGGATTGTCATGATAATTCCATTTCCAACGTTCTAAAAGCATGCAATCATTCTTGATATAAGAACCCCATTGAGGCTCTTTCCAACTCCAATCCTTTACCCTAGAAAGGAACTCGTTGTGATAAGGACTTTTTCCTTTGTCACCTGTTAAAGCATATCCAACAGCCTTCATGGTATCATCCTCTAACCAATGATGGTCCCTCCACCAAGCAGCATTTGCATCGTCAACTATTGAAACTATCTCGGACAAAGTGCATTCCTCTGGTTTTAGCAAATCTTCTTTTTTAGTGCCCTGCATAAAGTAGATTTTAGTTGTCCATCTCTCTTCTTCTGGTGGCTTGGTTTTTCTTGTATCAAGCGCTTCTAAATCTGATTTAACATAAGATGCCCTCTGCATGGCAGAGAGGTTTAACAAGTCCAAACGCCTTTGGAGCTCTGAACGGTAGGCATCTTTCCCTTTTGTCAGGTAAACCAGCTCTGAGGTCAAAGAAGTCTCTTCCCTAGGAGTCTGCAGAAATGCCCTAGCTGCGGTTTGCTGCTTCTCGACTTTTTCAGAAAAAATCTTTGAAATGGCAGAATTAACGTCTATCCCACGGCTCTCTAGTATCTTTTCATCGTCCTTGCTGAGGTGACTCTTTACGAGCTTGGTCGCCTTTTCGATTTCTTTCTTCTTTTTCTGTTCCTCGTACCTTCTATCCTCTTCGTCCAAGCCCATTTTATCACTGATTAATAGTTAAAGGGAAACCTTTAAATACTTCACCTGACAAGAGTTCACTGTGATTGTATGGCCAAGATGCCTGGAAAGCATGTGGTTGAATACAAAAAGGTTCTAGTAAACGCAATTGATGTCATCCCAGACCTAGGTCTAGACGCGGATTGACTATGAAAATCAGAAGAATCTAGTTTTAAATAATCGATATTCTGAAAACTGAACTTTTCGATTCTCTAAGGAAAAAACTTTACCTTCTTTTCTTAGTCTCAGGGTACGTAATAAAAGCTTTGAAAAATACAACCAAACCAGCCAATATAGCCATTATAGGCCAGAAAGGCTCTAAGTATATTGCTCCAATGTCTCTAAGATACCATAAGAACCCAAAGACTATAAGCGCAAGTCCGCAACACAATTTCATCTTTTTCCAGTAATCTTCGCACATATTTCTCATTATTAATTAGAATTTCGGTTAAATAAGCTTGACTAAGTTTAAATGTTTTTGGTTTCCTTAATTAATTATGGTAGAGAAGAAGCTGGTAATATACAAAGACCCTTTCATGGATGGTTATATTGAATTACCAGGGGAGCCGGAATACCTTTCTTACAATCGCAAAAAGGATTTGAAAACTGATCCTGCAAGAGTTTAAATGTTTTTGTATTCTATAAAAGATTATGAAGTGTCCAAAATATTCATGCGCCTTTATTGATACGTTGAACGAAACGCTTAACATGCTGATGGAGACGCCCGTTGGTGGCTTCAACCAGCTTGGTATGAACAGAGTCGACACCATTATAGAGTCTGTAAATCTTAAGGAAACTCGCGAATTCTACGAAACTCATCATTGTAATAATAACTATGAAGTATGCCCTGCTTTTAAATTAGAGAAACCTAAAGCTTGATTTTTCTATCCAACTTCTGGTCTACGTTTGAACCCCAACCATTCCCAAGTATCTAGGAAATTGTCTGCCATTGAAATATAAGCCTTTCCTAAACTCTTATCCCCATTGTGTTTTAACTCAACACCCCTAAAGGTATAGTAAAGAGCGACTGCCGTGTCTTTTATAGACCTAGCCATCTTAAAGGGATTTGGATTCCTCGAGAATCTATCAAAAATCTCGTTTACAGGAGTGACTTCGTATACCCCAATCAGACCTTTCAGCATAATAAATGGTAAATTTCTAAACAATTTAAAACACCTTGCAACAAAATTATTTCGACTCAACGAGTGATACAAATTGAAACAGAATTAAATGCTTTTCTGAGAAATAATTTTTATGGGAATTTTCGATGACACTTATAATATAGAATTCATATGCAGGAACTGTGGAGAAATTGGCACTCTGGAGGTTCCTATGGGCACGAAACTGGAAGACATGCCATGCCCAAACTGTAAATGCAAAACTTTAGAACTCTGCAGAAAATCTAAGATGTAATTATTCCCCTTCTTCGTCAGCCTTATCGAATTCCTCTTCCTTCTCTTCTTCCTCTTCCACCACAACATCCGGCATGATATTTCTCTCTATATCCATCGGATATTTCTTTTTGCTTTTTTTCATAGACGTACCTTTATGATTATCAAGTTAAAGCATTTTCAACAGGATGTTGAATATTGTATTTTATGTTTTTGTAGACTATCATGGTCTCTGTCTTGTTCACCATCTCTAATTCATGTATCTTACTCAATAAGCTGGAAAGCTCTTCTATATCCTTTACAGCAACCTCTACCAAAAAATCAAATCTTCCAAAAAGTATATGTATCTGGGAAATTTGCGGGAGCTGCATCAATACTCTAACTGCCTTGTCCCTGAACTTCCCTAACGGGTCGGCTGAAATCAGGATATATGCCTTAATGTTCAGCCCTATTTTTTGGTGGTCTAAGTTTACTGTAAAGCTCTTTATTATCCCTCTTCTCTTCAAGGACTTTACCCTGCTAAAAATGCTCTGTCTTGTCATCTTGCATGACTTTGCCAAGTCCGAAAAAGATTCCCTGCCGTCCTTCAACAGCTCGGCCAGAAGCTTTTTATCCTTTTTGTCTATCATACAAATGTTAATTAGTCTTCTATGTTTATTAACCTTTTGGTAATCTACATGCTTTAATAGATACAATTATAAAAAATAAGGTAAAAAAATTATATGTTTTGTCAGAACAAAGTATTAATATGATGAAAAGATGTCCTGAATGCAACGGTAAGTTAACTGCAAGAAACTTTCAGTTAACGTGCAGAAGATGTGGACTAGTCGTTGATGACAAATCTTTTTGTCTTGGGAAATTTGTGGTATTCGAATGAATCATGTGAGATAACAGTTACTCTAAGAAGGAGATTTATGGACGTTAAGTACTCCAAGTCTTGATTTCTATATCGTATTCTTTCTGTGATGTTGATATGTCATTAAATTCTTATCCCAATAAATAATTCATACTAAAGGAGGATACTGAAATGCCAGGCGGAAGGGATGACGCAAGAATAAACGTATTAAAAAATACGAGGAGAACAGAAGAGAAAACCTATGCAGGAAAAGATTCGACAGAATATGCTCCAAAGCAATAATTTTTTATATTCGAATTCGATGCGAAAATCTTTTTAAACTTCTAAGAATATCATGAGAATTATGAAGAAACTCAAGAAGAATATCGTTATAACGCAGAAAGAGCATGACGAGTGGCATAGAAAGAATGAAGATTATGATGACAAAATGGACAAGGAGCATGAACTTTGCCACAAGAAGTATGGCATTACTGTAAAAGGAAGATAATCTCGAATCTTTCAATGTAATAAAAAAGATTTAAGATTGAGGTAAATACTTAAATCCTGTTTTCTCTATATAATGATTATGTCAAAAAGAAAGAAACCTTCTAAACTTTTCAGGACAGCTAGGGTTATGGGGAGAAATGTAGGTAGACTCGCTCTGGAATCAATGGAAGGAAGCAAGGTGCTAGCAAAGAAGGGAAGCAAAGGGCTAAAAGTCACTGCAGCGACCTTGGGAAATGCTGGTAGAAAGGCTGGAAAGAAAGTCAGAACGACAGTCCAAACGACAGCACAGGAGACCATACCGCAGCTGATGAAAGAGTTCAAGAGGGGCCTAAAAGAGGGAATGAAAAAGAAGTAATAATTATTTAGAGAAATTTCATTAAAAAAATAGAAATTTAAACTTGACAATTCGCTCAATGAGTTTAAATGTTTAACCTAATTTTTCTTTATTATGGGAAATGATATTGATGTAAAAAAATTAACAGAAGAAATGATAAGAAGGGCTAACGCATCAACCCCTTGGGGCATGGAGGGCGTGAGAAGGGGTGATGAGTTGCGCGAAGAGATTTTCAGGACTGATAACAGAATTGTGAACAAAGAAAAGTTAGAGCAGGGTTGCGTTTTGATACAGGCTGGAGCCTTTGTAAAAAAAGGCAAGGGAGTGATGATGGTTGGTTCTGGGACGATAGATATGATGGAATCCTTCTCCAGATTCCCGGACGTTGATGGCATTATGTCAAACGGCAAAGGAATAATCCTAGACCCAACGAATAGGATGTTATATCCTGTTCATACTGAAAAGGAAATCGGATATTGTTATAAGACCTATCTAACAGAAAGGAAAATACCAGTCATACCAGAGGCAGAATTATCAGACCTTGCCGTAATCCATAGGAGTTTCAAGAATCAGGAGGACTTTCAAAAATTAAGGGAGAAACGCGGTTTCTCTGGCAACGAATATCTGAGGGGTCCTTTGCCGCCAAGCAACAGGTTGAAGGGTTATTTTCTTGACATGGCCTGTCACATCGATGACATAGACCTTAGAAGACCTGGATATTATAGAAAAGAACTAAAGACAAGCAAAAGAGAAGAGGTTAAAAAAGCACTAGACAAAGTTGATCCTAGATTCTTGTTAGGCTATACAACATGGTTCGATGGGGATAACTACGTTATTGTAGGACAGGATTTAGCACTTGGTAAGGTTAATCCTTTCGACAGAATGGCTCAGTTAGTCAATGAGGAAGTAGGCAAACATTTGTAGATGCAATTCTTAAATCTCAGATTTCTATATGATTGATATGAAAATTGATAGGAATATGGTTGCAGGTATCATAGCTCTTATATTCTTATTGCTAGACATGGTCGGTTACGCCGTGATGCTGCTAGGACTGGTTCCTGTCTCTGGAAATCTAATTAGCATATTTTTTACAGTTTTATTGTTTTTTATAGTATACAAAACTCTCTATAAGAAAGAGAGGCTGACAAAGTTAGAATGGGTTATAGCTATCGGCTTGTTCGCATTCTATTTGATTTTGGTTTTATTTGGTTTTATAGCTGGACTTGTCCAAGTTTATTCTTACATAGGATGATATTTTAATCTAATCCTTAAATCCTGAGTTTTGCATTTAATTAGTATGATTGACAGAAAGATTGATTTCATAGTCACCGTGATTGTTGGTATGCTTCTTCTCATAGCTTTCATCTATTTTTGGGTTTACCTCAAGTGTGGCATGTTCCCGCAACTGTTTGCGTTCTACTGCCAATAGTTATATCCGCGCAAGGGAGCCTAATGTTAATATTTAATGCTGGGTTCTACATAGAATATTTATGGCTAAAAGTCCAGAAGCAAAGAAAATTGCACTGGAATTGGATAAGGAATTTGAGAGCTTTAAGGCAAGAATAGCTCCGAAAATGTACAAGAGAGCAAAGGGAAGGTTGCACAAATTGAAAAGATACCTGAACCGTCTAAAGCCCCTGAAGACAAAGGAACACCTAGTTTCCAAAGCAGAGCGTGACATCAAAGCAAAGCTCAATCGTGTCGGAAACCAAATCTCGCATGCAAAGAATAAAGTCGTATCTGATAAGGCCCGCATGGTGAGCTTGTCTAGGGAATTAAAAAGTCTTAGGAAGGAGATTCCTCAACTGAACAAAAGCGTTAAGACATGGTCAAGAAACGCAAGGAAGATGGCAGGAAAGCACAGAAGCATAAGGAGAGATTTGGGCAATCTTCAGAAAAGAATAGCGAAAGAGGAGAAAAGGAAAGACAAAGTGGTCAAGGCTCTTCAGAAATACTTCCAATAATCTTGACATACTGATTACGGTACTTTAATTATTTACATTTATCTAGTATGAAATGGCTTAGAAATAAATTATTAAATCCTGATTATTACAATTCTTTATCATGAGAAAAATATTTTTTACAATACCTTTGTTAATTTTTATTTCTACAGTTATTTTAATGTTTGCTTATAAACAACATGGTTGTTCTGATGGCACATTTATTGGCGATTGTTCGACTTCAGAGATGGGTTATTATTGTGATGATTCAAAAAATCTTGTTTTTAATTGTGCTTGTAATTGTCTTTATGCATACCAGACTGGGAATTTTTGCATAAATAATACGTGTATAAACGAATCTGCTGAAGAGGAAATAATTGAAACACAAAATTTCCCTGGTTGGGCACCGTCTGACCTTGGGTTGGCTATTGCTCCAGATGGAAAAACAGCTTACATCCCTTTTGCATTGGATGATGCATTACTGGTTGTAAATCTGTCAACCTTCACCGTTATCGACTCTATAAATGTCTCACCCGCAGGCAGTATGCTATTATCTAACAATGCTGTATTAACTTTAGATGGAAAGAAACTCTACGTCTCTAATTATGGAACCAAAAACATAATGATCATCAACACAGAGAACAGAAGCATTGAGAAAATACTCCCAATAAGGGTGATGTGGCCGACACCCATTATTATGTCTCAAGATGGCAAAGCATATGTGTCATCTGATGATGGCAAGCTATATATAATCAACACTTCAGATGATTCATACAAAAATATTCTTGTACCAGGTGTAGTATTTGGTCCTATAATTCAATCACGTAAAAATCCAAACCTGCTTTACACAGTGGGAGGTAAGTTGGAACAGGGCAATTTCAAACCTTACTTCTTCACTTTTAATATTTCTAAAAATGCTATAGAACGTTCCTCAATACTAAGCACAGATATAATGCCACTCAACATTTTCACACGAAGATTTTTTGTTAATTCTGATGAGACGCGTGCATATTTTGGAGCCTTTAAGATGGATGACAAAGGCAGTGGGAATTTCAATGTCTTTGACCTTGAGAATTTTTCGGTCATAGCATCCGCACCCATGGACAATGGTGTTACTGACTTTGCTGTCAATGAAGAGACTGGTAAAATATACATAACAGGATTTTGGGCTGGCGGCGGCGCCCCTCAAGTACTGCCTGTCATAGAGTATGATACGCAGACTAATACGATAGTCCGCAGAATCATTGTCTCGCCGTCATCTGATCAACGCGCAATAGCTCTTGATCCTACAGATGATAACTATTTTTACATGACTGAAGGTGATTTCAACCTCATACGAAAGGTAGACATTTCAGCAGGAAAAGAGGTCAAAAGCTTGTACTTCAACAGAGCAATTATTCAGCCATATGCTATCATTCGTGACAATGATATTGGCTATGTAGTGAGCCGTTCTTCAAAAAAGATATATAAATTAGACTTGAACTCCGGTCAATTAACCGGCAGCATTCAATTACCCTTTCAACAATCTGAATGGGGATTTTACCAAGGCAAGCTCTACGTTGGTGGTGGGAATAGAATTCATGAAATAAATCTTTCAGATGGTTCAATAGTCAAGGAATATCCAATTGCCACGAATATGAACTCTGCGTTTTTCACATTTTTTGATGATAAAATGGCAACTGTTAATTTTGAGATGAGTGGAATGATTGGTAAGCAGCTTTTATTTTTTGATGCAAGGGACTTTTCTATCATAAAATCCGTTGATTTGCCATATGAACCTCATGGAGAAAAAATGATTCTTTCTCCTGATGGCTCAAAACTTTATACAGCTCGTGGTCCAATGATGGGAGCACCATCAACTATTACAATATTCAACTCTTCCAACCTTGAGGTCATTAACACAATTGAGGTTCCTTTCATTCGTATAACACGTCGCGGCATGACTGGTTTTAATGAGGCTGATTTCGATGAGGAAAAGAGAATTATGTATTTGACAGGATTCACATCAATCTACAAAATTGGTATGGACACCGATAAATTGATTGGTGTTATTGATTTGATAGATGCTTACGAAACACAGAATCGCTGGGGATGGTCACCCACAGGACTTTGCGGCGTAACCCTCTCTAAAGATAAGTTATTCATCACATCCGGCGATGCCCACTCATTGTATATCTACAATCTCAACATCTCTTCCTGGTCAACAAAGATCACAAATCTTGGTGGATACTTTATCACTGATGCTGTTGCCTCACCAGACAAACAATACCTTTACACCGTTAACGAAAGAAGTGACAGCATAACCATGGTTAATTTAACTTCAGGAGATGTTGTAAAAATAATTAGACTTGATTAAACCCTGAATTTTTCTATCATGACTATAATTATTTGTTTTTCTTTAAAATATCAGTCGTTACTTCTCGCAAACTTCTGTCTGCATTAATAACTATCGCACCCTTTTCAATCATATGGTTCTCCCACCAATCTTTCCATTCGATAATCCAATCCTGAACCTCGGGAGTTCGACCATAATCATTTGATTTGCGTGTGCTTAGTCTTTTACGGAGTATGTTTGGACTGACTTTCAATAGGAATATCTTATCGAACAAAGAAAGCAGTTCATCAAGGTTGCCTGCTGTCCCGCAATAGAACGCACCTTTTGAATTCTTGCGCACAATATTCTGTAACTTTTTTCTATTACATATCCAATCATGTCGTTTAACCCATTCTAGATTTTTATTATCATAACCATTAACAATCTTCCCAGTTTCCTTATCAACCAGATTAAACAAGCCTTTCATAACTTCAATATCATATGCCTTGTAGCCGCGTTTTTTCAATTCACCGCACACAGCTGATTTCCCAGAGCCGGTGATACCTGTAATGAGTATCGATTTCATATGATTAATCTGTTTTCAAGATTATTTCATTGTTTCCTTCATCAAACTCTTCAATTAAATTTTCTGGGTCAATAATTATCCTAATCTCATCTACAGGTTTTTTTATCTTGATATCATTAACCGTTATTGATTCAAAATACCATCCGGCCTTGAGGGGGTCTAAAATATAACTTGCAATTTTAGTTTGATTATCTCTAATTTCTACATCAACTGAGGGTGATGGAAGTAGCCCTCCATTCTTTATTCCGAAGCTTACATTCAAAGAACCGAAGCTAACAGCACTAGCATTGATAAAATACAAATCTGGTAAAGGAGTTGTTTTGTAAAGTTCTTTTAAGGTATCCTTAATATCGTCTGTAAAAACAGAGGAGCACAAATCATTAAATTCATAATACATTATGCTACTCGGCTGTATAGAATGACCCAAACCTAAGACATGTCCAAGTTCATGTATTATTGTTAGCGGCTTACATCTTTTCTCTAACAAGAAGATGGAGACTAAACCCTCATCTGCTAGCGAAAAGAAGTTTGTTGATAAAACTTCTGTAGGTAAGGCATAAGCAAGACCAACATCGCCGTATTCACCTCTAGGCATTTCCCTCGTGCAGTTAACTGTAACCTGCTGATCGTCTTCAACCTCCTCGAATGAGATTATGCCCGCTGTTTCATTCTTCCATATGTCAAAGGCTATTCTAGTTTGATTTAATATAAAAGACGGTTCATCACAGTTAGAAGTATCTATCTTAACTAGTATCGGCATTTGAGGCCATCTAATATTATCGTATAAAAGAGGAAAACTGATGTTCAATGTTATGTTTACTGTGATATTTTTGTAATCATAAAGTTCGAAGTTTTTAAGTACTAACGGAATCTCTTGAACCTCTTCAGTTACATTAGGAATTTCTTCAGTTTTGTTAGGCGTTTCTTGTACGATTGGAGTTTGTTGAACGCAGCAGCTAACAAAAATAATCAGAACTATCAAAAGAATTAGTTTTCTCATAATTAAAGTTGTAAAAATTGGAATTTAAATCCTGATTTCTATATATTATCACTATGCCAGAAAAAACTGAAACATACAAAGCAAAAGCGGTGTGCTTTAACTGTAATAAAGTTGTTTCAATAAACGTAGATGTCGGAAAGGAAGTCTACGATGAGAAATGCCCG
>Ga0172365_10000568_pt1 | contig 25064 bp, 23 predicted proteins | sample LakKivSesite48cm_FD_114535 | JGI IMG/M metagenome (GOLD analysis project Ga0172365, IMG submission 114535) | Sediment microbial communities from Lake Kivu, Rwanda - Sediment site 48cm | ecosystem: Environmental > Aquatic > Freshwater > Lake > Sediment | place: Rwanda: Western Province, Lake...
ATCGTCATCTGACCGACTCCACCCGCCAGCCTAAGTGCCGTGTTTCCGAAGGCGCACGCCGTGTCACCTCCTGGGATCACCCCTGCTCGAGTAGCTATGCCAACTATGTCCTTCCAGAGCCTCGCCATGTCGATCGGAGCCAGGACCCCCAGAGCAAAGACAACCCCCGCGAGGTCTTGTCTGACCACCGCGTGATTGAAAACGTCCTTTCCTCCCTCAGACTCAATTGAGAGCACATCGGCACCGTTCGAGGCCGCCGCTTCAAACGATTCCATCATTCTAGCCCGCGAGTCTGGATCGAAACCATCGCGCCTAGGATCTCGCATGTCCGCTATGGTCGTCCTCAGCCCCGCTGAGATGCCACTCTCTCTACAACCCTTCTCCAGCAATGCCTTCTGTGCTGAGGTGATCTCTCCGACCATAGTGGGCCTTGAAGTTTCGACAAAAGTGAACTCGGTGTCGAGTTGCAGTGATGGCACTCCCAATTCGGACGCTCTCTGCAGCACATCTGTCGTTATCTGGACAACCTCGTTCTTGATGTCCTCGGTCCTTCCTTGGGATGCACTCTTGGTGAAGTACTTGAGTTCAGGTACAACGTGACCGGAACCGATCTTCAAGCCAATACCGTAGCTCAGGGGTCTTTTCGAAGTTCCGAAAACTAGGTCGCTCGGTGAAAGTGTTGCCATCCCAGAGAACTTCAGGGGCATTCCCGAACCCCTGCACCTACTTGGTTACCCAAGACTTGCAGATCTCGGTCCCTTGGACGGCATCCCTGCCGAAAGCGTCAGCACCTATGCTCTTCGCGTACTCTTCGGTCAATGGGGCTCCGCCTACGATGACTTTGACCTTGTTCCTAAGGCCGCTTTTCTTCAACTGCTCGATCACATTTGCCATCTCAGTCATCGTGACCGTGAGCAAGGCGGACATACCTATGATGTCTGGGTTGTGCTTCTTCGTTGCCTCGACGAAGGCCTCCGCTGGCACATCTGAACCCAAGTCGATCACTTCGAAACCAGCGGTCTCAAGCATCATCGCGACTATGTTCTTCCCTATGTCATGGAGATCTCCCCTGACGGTCCCGACTACGACTTTGCCACGCTTCTTGATCTCCACCCCCTTCATGTATGGCTGCAGGAGCTGCGTGATCTCTTTCGCTATCTCGCCAGCTACGATCAGTTCTGACAGGAAGTACTCTGAGAGCTCGAACTTCTTTCCCACGATGTTCATGCCCTCCGCTATTCCATCCGAGACGATCTTCTGCGGGGGGACTCCTGCTGCTAGTGCATCTTGCGCTGCCTTCCTTGAGCCGTCAAAATCCAATGCAACCAACTTGTCTCTCAGTTCCTTGAGTGCGGTCTCTCCTGATGGCATCGGCAGTATTCTACCTCCGCTACGGGCCGTGCAGGGGCAAATAAAAGTAAGCCCGTCTCACGACCGACACATCCCTTCCATTGTAGGAATCCGGCAGTGAGAGCATTGCCAAACCACGTTCGTCGGTCACGGAGCGTCTCAGCTCTTGAGAGGATACGTCCCGTATCGTCTAACGAACTCGACGAACGCCTCGTATGTCTTGAGTTGAACGCCCGGCGGAACGGAGTGATCAGAGCCCACAACGTACCCTCCTCCCCTTCCAGCGACCCCGATCTTAGATTTCACCTCTTTCTCGATCATGCTGATGTCATTTGTCGACAAGACCTTGGCATCTATGTTGCCTATGTAGGAAAGCTTGTTGCCGTACTCTTCCTTTAGCAGTCTCACGTCCATGTTGGCCTTGGCCTCGAGCGGCTGCAGTACCGAGAAGCCAGCGTCTATGAAACTCGGGATCAACATCCTGACATCTCCGTCCGTATGAAGTATGGTGGGGAGGCTTCTGTCCCTGAACACATCACAGATGATCTTGTGCGCTGGCATCAGGAGATCTCTGTATGTCTTGGGCGAGAAGAAAGGCCCGTTCGCGTAGGCTACATCGTCGAACACCCACACAGCGTCCACCCCGGCCTCCAGACCAGCTCTGGCGATGTCCCTCGCCAGTCTGGCCATGCTCATGAAGACATAGGAAGCGTCCTTGGGATGTCTTATCATGAAAGGCAGCCACCTGTCCAGTCCGCCGAACATGTGTCTGCCGAGCTCAAATGGACCGATGATCCCCAGAGCTACGAAGAACCGCTGCTGGAAACGATCAACCACATCCTCTATGTCCGCCTTGAACGGGTAGTGTGAGCTCGACAATCTTATCGGCAGTTCGGGATCTAGAAGCGGCTCTACCCTCTCTTTGAAATCGTCCAGGCTCGTGGCGACCGGTTCAATCGGATCCGGTACGCCTGACTTTCCCCTCCACCCCTTCATCTTGACCCCCCAGCTATCTCTGAAGATCCTCCACCTGTCCTGCTCCTCGTATACGATCGGTTCGTACCTCGGACTCAAGTCTGTTCCCATAGTGTAGATGTCCATGCTGAAGTGGTCTGGGATGAAGACGCCCTTGGGCAATCCCTCGCCTTCCCACAGCTCTACAGTGTCTTCCCAGGGTGAATCATAGAAGCCAACCCTGTCTGGCTCTTCGTGGTTGAAAATCGCCTTGATCCTCTCCCTTGAGTCCATTGCGCGGAGGAGCTCTCGGTGGGATATATGCGTTGATTGGAAACCTTAAGAGATGGACGTCAGCAGGGATACTCATGTCGACTAGGCCGGCTGATGTCTTCTTCTCCGTTGTAGGTGGCCTCCTGTTCGTGGCTGTAGGCGCGGCAGCGCTGATGGGAGTAGAGATCCCCCATCCGTTGGCGCTCGCTCTGATAATAGCTGGCTTCGCTGTGATGTTCGTTGCCCTCACACGTAGCAGACCCGGAGGGCTTGCCATCGTCATCTTCGTGTTTGGGCTAGTCGTCCTAGCGTCATCAGGGTTGGGTCTCGCAACGCTGTCCCAAGAACAGCAGACGAAGACAGTGGTTCTTACGACCGCTGACTTCCGACCGACAGAGGTCTCCCTCACGACTTCGATGCAGGCGGGCAACATCGAAGTCCAGTACTCAACCAACGAGACGCTGCTTTGTAGGATCGTCGTGACTTACCCCAAGCGGACCTTCCTTTTCGGGTCCCAAGCGGCGGACGAACCTACAATCGAGTATCAACAGACTGGCGATCGCCTACTGGTGAGCATCGAAGGCAGCGCTGGCAATGTCAGAGTCACCGTCGGACCGAACGTCCGTAGTTCCCTCGTTCTGGCCGCCACTGCGGGCAACATCGTCGTCATTTCGGGGAGGGCGGACAGACTGGAGTCGATAGATGCTAGGGCCACCGCAGGTAACGTCCGGATAGACCTTGAGACCGAGTCATTGAGGACGATCAACGCAGTCTCTACCGCTGGCACGGTGGAATGTGATCTAGTCATATCCGGCACGCAGGGCGTGCATGCGATCGGAACGACCACCCTCGGATCAGCTTCTGTCTCCATGCCAGAAGGAGCGCTCGGCTCCAAGACCAACTACTCATTTGACTACACAACAGCAGCTTTCGCGTTGGCGGATCCAGCCGCGATCGTAGATTTGAGGGCGACAGCTGGAAGCGTTTCTCTTTTGGTCACGAGAAGAACGTGACTGAGTCCCGGAACCTGATAACTAGTCCCCGTGGATGAAAGGCCCTCGCTAGTCTTCCTACAGCGTCACGACGACCCGATCCGCGGCTGCCTTGTTCGCAGCGACGGTGACTTCGAGAGTCTTGTATCCGTCGTCAAACGATGATCTTATGCCCGACGTGTCTCCGGTTCGGACTGCACCGACAAAGATTCTGTCTTCTTCCAGCAGCGGATCCATCTGGGACCTGATCTCCTCGACATGATCCTTCTTCATTACGCGCAGGGTCTTGCCATGACCCGTGTGTTCGAGGACGACATCTCTTGCGATCACCCTGAGGGCCGTCCCCGAGAACGTGTTCTGGCTCGCACAGCTGCTGTAAATGACTCCTATCGCGCCTGACTTGAACCGCATTGTCACCGCAGAGAAGTCCTCGACCGTCATATTCGGGCGGTCGCGCTTGACCAGAATGTTGTCCATCTCTGCACTTACCCTAGTGACATCTCCGACGAGGAACCTCGCAAGGTCGAACACATGCGTCGTCTGTTCCAGAACCTGACCACCGCCCATCTCTCTGTGCAGCCACCAGTGTTCCTGCGGGAACCAGAACGGATCTATCCACTGACCTATGACCAGGCCGGCCTGCCCGGCCTCCTTGAGCTCGCGAATCGCGCGGTCGGTTACGTCCAGATAGCGCCACATGTACCCAACACTGTGTATCAGACTTCTCCTCTTGATGGCTGAACGGATCTCGCCCGCTTTCTGAGTTGTGAGGCCGGCGGGTTTCTCGAAGAAGGTCGGGATGCCTTTCTCGATCGCCTCGATCTCGACTCCTCTCGCGAAGGGAGGGGTGCACACATACACCGCATCTGGCCGTGCATCTTCAAGCATTCCGTGGATATCGGAGTAGAATGAAGCACCACTCATTCCGGAGAAAGATGCCTGTCTGCTCTTGTCAACATCAGTACCCGCGACGATCCTCACACCTTCGATTTTCGACAGTCTCTGAACGTGGGCTGACGCGATTCCGCCGCATCCTATGAAAGCCACTTTGACCTCTTTCAAGAGTACTCGGTTCTGGTCGGTCTGCAATAATAAGACTTCAGCTGTGTCTTTCAGACGGAAACTCACAACTGAAGCGCGCACGTTCCGAGCTAGAAGCGTTAAATGTCGTGAACGGCATAGAGCCCCGATTCCACGAGGAAGGAATGCGATGTCTCCGGGTGAGTCCTCTCAGGAACTGGCATACCATAAGAGTGCCCCCGATGCCTTTGGAGATGCCCAGAAAGCTTTGAGCATGATAGGAGAGATGAAGAAGTCAGATCCAGTCGCTCTGTCAATTGAAGGAACTAGCAAGTACGGTCTTCAGAACGTCAGACTCATAGTGAGAGTAACACCACAAGGAAACGAATCTTCAATACTGATCAGAGGTTTCAGCGACGACATTTGGGCCAGCGGAGCGAAGAATTGTATCAGTCGCCTGCAGGAGGCAATGGGCAATCTAGACAACCCAGAATATAGGCCCAGCAAGACAGGCGTGAGCCCGCAGAGAATGATTCTGACGCTCTTAGTGTTCGTCATTGCAGTCTTGGGAGTGATCGTGATACTTCCCTATCTTCCACTCTGGGTGACGGGCCTTTTGGTGGTGTTCGGGGTTGGTGCATTGATTTGGTCTCTCGTTGCAGGGAACAGGTTCAGTAAGCAGTAGCTGCTTTCCGAGAGATTCAAGCCAGCGGGTCATCAGATCTGGAGAAAAGGCTAATACTTGAAGCTCTGTCTGTCGCAGCATGCCCAGGAGCCATGAAGATGTGAATCATCCCTCGAGTGCAAACGAGATATGCGACCGAGCGGTCAAGCTCGGAGCCGCCGAAGCGAGACCGATAAGCCCCCGGAATGTGGTTGTCAGAGACTGGGTGAGACTGAAGTGCCAGTTCGGTTGTGGAGGATATGGACAGTGCCTGACCTGCCCTCCCTACTCGCCCACCCCTGAGAAGACGAGGAAGGTGCTCAGCGAATACTCGCAGGCGATCTTGGTGAGATTCGAGCCGCCGGAGATGGATACGCACAGGACTATGGTGAAGCTTGAAAGAGAGGCGTTCCTGTCAGGTCACTATGCGGCGTTTGCCATAGCGGCAGGGCCGTGCGAGATATGTGCGAAGTGCAATCTCAAGGAATGCTCCCACCCAAGGGAAGCGAGGCCATCAATGGAATCGTGTGGAATTGACGTCTACGCTACTGTTAGGAAAGCAGGCATGCCAATCCAGGTAGTGAGGACGCATAGGGAGACGCCCAGATACTACGGCCTGTTGCTAGTCAGATAGCCTGCCAGACCCTCTACTGCAATCCTTCCATGTCTTAATATCCTCGCCTTTTGTCCAGCGTAGCAGGAAGTTTGGATTCTAGAACAAGGTTCGCAAAGGCGTTCGAGTTCGAGAGAGGAGACAGACTTCCCTTCACGGAGTTCTTGGGCTACTGGGGCGAAACGTTGAGACAATGGAACAAGCAGGGAATGCCTGAGCGCGCGTTCAGGATCGGAACTGACGAGTTCTTCGAGTTTGACAAGAAGGAGGCGCTTCCCTTGGACTTCGGGCCCATCCCAAGGTTTGTCACGAGAACCAGGTCCGAAGACAGCAGGTACAAGCTCTGGCGTGATGGGAATGGAATCGTCTCAAGGACGTTGAAGACGGGCGAAAGCATTCCTGACTTCATAGAACACCCGGTCAAGAACGAACAGGACTTCGACGAAATCACTAGAAGATATGACCCCAACAACCAGTCACGACTGCCAAAGGAATGGGGGGACGAGGAACTCTTCGAATACTACAGTAGCAGGGACTTCTTGTTGTTTCTCAGCGTGCCGGGTTTCTTCGGCCAACCTAGGAACTGGCTTGGGATGAAGAGAACGTTGATCGCCTTCGTCACGCAGGAGGAATTCGTCAAGAAGATGATCGATTTTTGGGCCGACTTCATCATCAATGCAACCAGAAAGGTACTGGATGAGATAACTCCAGACTTCATCACGATTTGGGAGGACATGTCGTACAAGAACGGCCCTCTCATATCGCCCAAGTCGTTTGAGAAGCTGATGCTGCCGGCCTACGAGAAAGTAACTGGGTTCTTCAGATCGGAAGGAGTAGACAACATATTCGTCGACAGCGACGGTGATGTCAGCCTATTGTTGCCCCTTTGGGTGAGAGGGGGTGTCAATGGCATGTACCCCCTCGAAGTTGCCTCAAACGTCTACGCCGAGGAAGTCAGTGACAAGTTCGGAAGGAAGCTCGTGCTCATTGGGAACATCGACAAGAGAAAACTGGCTCAGGGGAGAAAGGCAATCGACGAGGAGTTGACGAGACTGAGAGATTTGGTCGACAGTAACCTGCTTATTCCTAGCGTTGACCACGCGGTTCCGCCTGACGTGCCGTATGAAGACTATCTGTACTACCTCGATAGACTGAAACCAATGCTGTCATAGGCGCGCCGGTCTGAACCTTGCGGCACGCAGAAACGTCTTGACTTCCGCGAGAGCGGGCATTCCTCTCACTGTTCCTGCTTTGCTCACCTTCAGAGCACCGACAGCGTTTGCTAACAGCGCAGACTGCTTCAGGCTCATCCCGTGGAGCAATCCAACCAACAAGCCGGCTGCGAAAGCATCGCCCGCCCCGGTGTCATCAACGGCGCGGACCTTGAAGGCAGGCATGTGAGTGACCTCATTCTTGGTGGCGACCGTGCAGCCCCTCTCTGCCTCCTTCACAACAACTGCCTTGACGCCCAGCTTCAGGAGATCTTCAATGGCAGATCCCTCATTCCTGCGGCCTGTTATGAGAAGCGCCTCTTTCTCGTTCGGAGTCGTTACACTCGCGAGGCTGATGAACCTTCGCGTGACCTCTGAGGCCAGCGATGGGCTCGCCCACAAAGAGGATCGGTAGTTGGGATCATAGAGGATCAGCCTGTCCTTCTTTCTCGCGAACCTGACTGCGGTCAACGCGAACCCCCTGCTTGGGAGTCGTCTGACACAGGCCTCTCCCAGTGCCAGAGCCCTAGCCCCCTCGATGTACTTTTCCTTCACATCGTCTGCTGAGAGAGTTGCCTCCGGGCTCGAGTATCCCGGAAATCTGTAGAAGTGATACTTCTTGGTTCCCTTCTCGTCAACTGTGTAGGACGACAGACCGGTTCTGCACCCTCCGATTCTTCTCACGTTGGAGACATCGATCCCTTCGTGCCGCAGCTCTTTCAGAACATATCTCCCGAAGTCATCATCCCCGACTGCTGTGAGGAGTCCCACCCTAGCTCCAAGCCTGGATGCAGCGACAGACATGTTGGTTGCTGATCCACCTATGCTGAGGTTGAAGGAGCCGACCCTAGACAAGTCCACATGAGTTCGCGAGGGCACGAGTTCGACGAAGGCAGACCCCAAGACAACTATGTCCATCGTATCGGCGGAGACGCATCAGGAGAAATAAAGCAGTATCTGTACTCCGCTGAGCCTAGCGAATCTACAGTCATGCGCTCATCGGATAGCGGCCGTACTTAGTTGCTGCGTCCATCAATGCATTCATGTGATTCACGGGAGTCCCTGGCGCTATGTTGTAGCCGTCTCCAAGCGCATATCCCCTGCCTGGCCCTAAGATTTCGAGATAGTGCCTAGCCGCCTCTGATATCTCCTGCAAAGGACCGCTCAAGATCAACGACGGGTTAGGCCCACCGTAGAGCAGCACTTTCCCTCCCATGACCCTCGCGATTTTGGTCGCGTCCGTCGTCCAGCCGAAGCCGCTGAGACTGTGTATCCGCTGCTCGCTCACCAGCAGTGTCAGTAGATGGTCAATCTTGCCGCACAAGTGGATGTCGCGCAGCTTCGTCCTGAAAGCCTCGTATATCTTCTCATGATAGGGCAACGCGAATGCCCTATATTGATCAGGCGAGAGGAACGCGGCGAAATCGTCAGCGACCCCCATTCCACAATCCTCTGCTACTCGCGCGTCCTCTCTCAGATTCTGGTTGAACTCTATGATTTTGTCCGTCACGATATCCATCATTGTATGCACGAATTCAGGCCTGAGAATGATGTCAGCCAAGAGCTGCTTCGAGCCTCTCAGCCAAGCACAATTGGTGAAAGGACCGTCCGTGCCCATGCCGGCGCTGACCGTGAGTGGAATCGACCCTCCTCCAGCTAAGGAGACGTTGACACCTTGGGTGAGCTTCACCATTTCTCGGCGATACCTTTGGATCTTGCCAGTGAGCCCGTTGGTGTACATGTCCCTTGTCTCAAGAGCCCCTAGATCTCCGTCGTCTATAATGATGGGTCTCTCAACCCAAGGGAAGCCCTCCACGAACTTGATGGCACACCCCAGGCCACTGGCTTCTCTGACGTTTTGGAAGTCCGGGCCAACGGAGATTCCGTATCGATCATCCTTGATGTTCTCGAATGTCCACTTGAGCGCCTCGGCCTGGGCACTGACCATGATCTCTGGAGACGAGAAGTACTTTTCGAAGGAAAGGTCGAGATTGGGCAACCAGTAGCGCGTACCGATCCCCAGCATCACCGGAACTCTGTCAGGTTCCTCGAACTTGTCTCTGGCCTGCCACCTGGCCTTCCTTTCTTCAAGCTGCTCCGCTGACACGGCGAGTTCGACCGAACTGAGGGCCATCTTGACTCAGACATGCTCTGAACAGGAAGATAGCGTTTTATCTGGGCAGAGTATCTTGACCACGTGAACGGCTATCAAAGGTTCATGGCCGCGCTCAGCCTTCAGGAACCTGACACTCTTCCCGTATGGGAACTGCTCATTAACGATCCATCTGTCGAGAAACTCAGATCGGGGGCGACCTATGCAGAGATTGTCGAATGGCTGGACTTGGACGGCATCACTGCAGGAGAGACCCAGAAGCTTGAGACAGTGGGTGAGGGCAAGGTCAGAGACGAGTGGGGAATCATCTGGGGGACCGGCGAAATAGGCGCGACCTATCCGCTCAGTGGACCGATACGATCGGAGGAGGATCTTGACGCATATGAGCCCCCAGATCCAGAAGCGCCGTGGAGGCTGGAAAAGCTCGAAGAGTACATCAGGGAATTCAAGGGGCGAAAGGCTGTAGTCTTCCTCGGGCACGATTCCTTCGAGTTCTCCCACTATCTTGTCGGAGGGATGGCGCGGTTGTTCACGCTGTACTTCAAGAATCCGAGGCTGGTCAAACGGGTCGCCGAGGTTGTCTCCTCGTACAAACTCAGAGTCATGGAGAGAGCCGTAGAGGCTGGAGCGGATGTGCTTCTCACAGGAGATGACTATGCAAACAAGAAAGGTCCATTGATGTCACCTACTCAGTTCAAGGAATTCATCCTACCAGGTCTTGCCAAAGCCGTCCAGACATCCCACAGGCTCGGCGTTCCTTTCATCAAGCACACCGATGGCAACCTGTGGAGGATCATGGACCCGATTGTGGGCTCCGGCATCGACGGACTGGACCCGCTCGAGCCAGTCGCTGGCATGGACATCGGGAAGGTGAAAAGCGAGTATGGCCGCAGAATATGCCTCGTCGGGAATGTGGATTGCTCCCACCTTCTTTCATTCGGAACACCAGATCAAGTAGTCGAGGCGGTGAAGGAGACAATAGCCAAGGGTTCGCCTGGAGGGGGGCACATATTAGCGTCGAGCAACAGCATTCACCCAGGCGTTAGCACGGACAACTATCTCGCAATGGTCAAAGCTGCCAGAAAGTATGGAAGATATCCGATAGACCAGGACCTCATCAAGGACTACTCAGGCAGGAACTACGCCGCGGCATACTCCTGGCCGGCTGATCGACCGCCGAGTGCCACCTGAAACTGCTCGCGGAAAGCATATCAGTTCGCGCCCGCGATGCGATGCATGCCTTACAGGGTGGGCATAGTCGGAACTGACAACTCCCATGCGCTGATCTTCTCTCAAATAGCAAACGGTGTCGATCAAGCCAACTACGTCCCTGGCTTCCAAGTTACCCATCTGTTCGGACTCGACAGCAAGAGGAACCAAGAGGTGGCGGAAAAGGGCAGGGTATCGAATATCGTCTCGAAGCCTTCTGAGATGATTGGTGAGATCGACGTCGCGTTCATTGAGTTCAGACATGGCGGGTTGCATCTCAAGTACGCCAAGCCATTCATTGAGAAGGGGATACCCATCTTCGTGGACAAGCCTCTGGCTGCAAGCACGAGAGACGCACGTCAACTCCTCCAACTCGCTAGGAAGAAACGCGTACTCTTTACGAGCTTCTCCACGCTGAGGCTCGCCAGCGCTGTGCAGGAGTTCAAGAGCTTGCTTGCCTCGGAGCAACCTGTTTACTTGTCGGTGCTGAGTCCCGGAGATCTGAAGAGCGAGTATGGTGGACTGATCTTCTACGGTATTCACCCAGCAGAGATCCTGAACGAAATCGCAGGTCAGGGCGTCAAGGGAGTGATGGCGATGAGGAAGGATAAGAGCATCAACGTCGCCTTGCTTCACTCCAAGCTCGTAGGGAGCATTCGCATATCACCCGACATTCCCTATCTCTTTTCCATCGAGGTAGCCACCAAGAAATCCGTCCTCACGAAGAAGGTTGACACAGCGACGGTCTACAGAGACGGGATGGTCAAACTGAAGGAGATGCTAGACAGCAAGGAGCGGCCTCTGACCGACAAGGACATGTTTGAACCCGTTGCTGTGGTGAATGCCGTCAACAAGAGTCTGACAACCGGAAGGCGCACGAAGGTAGAGCAGTTGGCGCGATAGACCAGCGTCTGTTCTCACGAGAGCTCTTTCACTTCGATGGTCGGCTTGCCCGCAGCGAGCTCAGCCGTCAGCAGACAGTTGTTGGGCAACGGATTCCACACATCCGAAGTCAGCCTCTCAGATGCCACCACGAATTCACTGTCTGTGAGGCGATACTGTAGCTGGAAGACTGGCGTCTCGCCGCAGATGGCCTTCCCCACATCTCCCAAGTATCTCTCATATGCATAGAGTCTCTTGCCGTCGCTGAACATGATGTTGAGCCCTCTGTATGGAGTTCTGTCGATGTCGCCGCCACTCCTCTTCTGGATGTCCCACAGTCCAGCTTCGATCATGCCGAAGGCCTTCTCGACGCTTCCGAAGCTTTCGATGCACTGAAGCAGATAGGCAAAGAGGACTTCGCTGTCGTTCACTCCTTTGACCAGTTGCTTACGCTCACCCAGCGTTGCGAGCACTTGGTCCGGTATGAACAACGTCCCGTTGTGCACGAAGAGAAGGTTCGATTTGTAGAAAGGTTGAGAGTTGACCCGGGATATCAATTCGGACCTCGGAAGATGCTTCGGGTTGCTGGCCTTCCTGACATGGGCTATGAATAGGTCCGATCTGATCGGTCTGACCGTGCGGTCGAAGTCCGGATCTTCGTAGACGGCCCTCTCGCTCTTGTGGACCGTCAATCCTTCGGGCGAATAGTATCCTATCCCCCAACCGTCTCCTTGATCCCCCGCTTCTGCCTGTCGGTACAATGAGAATTCGGTCTCTCTGAAGTACCTGTGGGCAGGAACTAGTTCCGACGACAGGAGGGCGAACATTCTACACATATTAGTGGCTCACCCGTGAAGTGCCTGGAAATGAACGTTTCGGAGTGCAGATCTGCCCGAAGCCTCGAAAGGGACAAATGCAGACATCCTTGGCTACCTCAGAACGTTCGGTCTGAACCTTGCGCAATGCTTGAGTGGTACGCTCAGATCCTTGGGCTGACCTACCTACTTGAATTCTGTCTCGAGTCGCCCTTTCACCTTGAACTGCCGTTCGTGTAAATCCTTGACCCGCTCAATCGTGTCGGCTTCAGTCGCCGCTTTGTCCTCCCTGATCCTGGTGATCCGGGCAAACCTGAGGGCCACGCCTGACTTGTATCGCGGACTCTTCTGGACCTCGCCAAATGTGACTTCAACCACAATCTCGGGTCTCACGTGTACAGTGTGCTCATCTTCGGAAACCTTCAGCTCCTGTAGCCTCTTGGTCATCCACTCAAACTCCTTGTCGGTCAGGCCTTTGAAGGTCTTGCCCACCACGTCGAACTGACCTGTTGATTCATTCAAGGCGGCCAGGTAGTAGTCGCTGAGCCAGCCAGTTCTCCTCCCGTACCCCCAGTCAGCGGCCACTATGACCAAGTCGAGTGTCTCCGCAGACTTGATCTTGAACCATTTCTTTCCCCGGGAGCCAGGCTGATAAGTGCTATTCAAGTCCTTTGCCATCAGTCCCTCATGACCCGCATCGAGAGACATCCGCATGAAACCTTCGGCCTCCTCGACAGAGGAGGTCACAATCCTCGGCGCCATGTCGATTGATCCCCTGTGGGCAAAGAGCATCTCCCATCTTTCGGAGTAGGGAAGATCGATCAGGAGCGTGCCATCGTTGTACAGCATGTCGAAGAGATACAGCCTCACCGGAACCTGCCCTCGGGCTTCGTCCACACCTCTGATCCTCCTGAACCTTCTCATGAGGTCCTGAAAAGGCAAAGGTTTCTCATCCTCGCTGACGGCGATCAGCTCACCGTCAAAGACTGCTGTATCTGACCTGACATTCTCCTTGACGAGTCCAGAGAGTTCTGGAACACTGCCAGTCACATCACTCAGCCTTCGACTGAACACCTTCACCCGTCCCCCAGACTTGTGGATCTGAACCCTAGCCCCATCGAACTTGAACTCGAATGCCACCGGCGCGCGGATGTACTCGAACACTTCCTTGATGCTGTAAGCCATCTCGGCGAGCATTGGCTTGACCGGCTTGAACAACGACAGCCCAACCCCTTGGAGATCTTGCTTGCTCCGAGTCAGTGCCAGTTCAGCGGCCTGACCGAGATCTCCCAAGAACATGTGAGTCCTCCTGACGATTGCCACATCTAGATCAGCTGCTTCCGCGATCGCCTCCAGCATCAACCCTTCTCCCACGCCGTGCTGCATCTCGCCGAACACGTTCTTCACTATCCACTTGCGCTCGACCTCAGTCGCTCTTCCCATTAGCGAGGCGAACAGCTCCTCCTTTCTCCGTCTCGATTTCTTGCCCGAAGAACTAGCAATCGCTTCAAAGGTGTTCCTCACATCCAATATCGTCAACGGGCGGTGGACCAGTCCCAACTGCCCAGATCGACGGGTCGATCTCAAGACCAACTCATATCCAGCGTCAAGAGGCTTGGAATCCTGTTCAGGGAAGACGGTGCCGACTATTAGCAAGACTGCTGGAGATATCTCCTCTGGTCGTAGCTGCCTCAGGAAACTCGATATCAGCCGCTTCTTGTCGTTTCGGCCCGGGGTCACAGTCAGACTCTCGCATAGCTCAGCCAGCCTGCCGAATGCTGTGTGATCCGACGTGGTCAACCATGAAGACATTGCACATGGGGTAATAATCGTTGACGGCATCCTGGAGGTGGTGTATTGAACCCCGGGATCAAACCAGTCGAAGCTTCTTCAGAGGATGAAGAGCATGACAACTCTGGGCACGACAGCTACTATGTAGACACCAACGGTAAGCATGTCAAGTCCCCTCTCTGGGCTCACCTTGCCGGTCAGGACCAAAGGAGACACGACGAGTGCGGCCGCGGGCGCCAAGTAGATCGCGAAACTGGTCGACATGAACAGGAAGACCGTGAGCAGGATGATGTGAATCGCTGCTACTGCGACCATCAACCTTCTCGAGGTCTCCTCTCCCAGCCAGCCGACTGTCGTCAGCGTTCCCGAAACCGAATCGACGGCGATATCGCTGAGGTGATTGCGAAGTTCGAATATGACCGAACTGGTGAACATCGAGGCGCTCACCAGAATGGCTTCCTCAGAGAACAACTCCGGCGTGGCAGCTGAATGGCCGAACAGAAACAACAGGACGCCGAGCATGAGCCCATGCGAGATGACGTCAGCCACAGGTCTCCCCTTCAATCTCAGCGGTGGAACAGAGTACGCCCAGCCCAGCAGCGTCAAGACAAGGTAGAACCCAAGCGATATCAGGTTGGGAATCGTTATTGCTATGGCCAAGCCGCAAAGGGAGATCGCAGTGGAGAGTGCCAGCGCCTCGCGAGGGCTCAACATTCCAGAAGCGACCGGGTTCTTCTTCACCTTCTCGGGATCGAGTCTGTCCGCGTCTATGTCAGCACAGTTGTTGATTGAGAAGCAGAAAGCCAGGAAGAGCGCACAGCTCACAGCGGACTTCACGATCAGCAGTGCGTCGAAGGCTGAGGATGGCGTAGCAACAATCCCCAGGGCATAGCCGACAGCGCACATGCCCAGATATCCGAACCAGTCCCTCGCTCTGATTCCCCGGTAGTAGATGTTCGCCTTCTGACGAAGGGGCTCTATTATCTCAAGGGCCATGTGGCTGTTGCGCTGGCACAGTTGCGGGGGCATATAATACTTTAGCAACGAAAACATGCCCCAGTTCGAACCTACCCAGCATACCCCCGAGCTCATCAGGGTGACGGTGCGCTCGCCAAGAATGTTCGATGCAAGCGTTCCTGCACGAAGGAAAGACGTGACTTGCTCGCGGTCGTCACCTGTCGTAGGCCTCTGGACGCTTGGCACTCCAGACTTGTTTCATGTGGAGAGCTTGTCTCATCTGACGTTCGATCGGTCTTTAATACGACTCGCCGGCAAGCTGACTCCCATGAAGTTTGGCCTCACAGTCCTTGACTTTCCGACTGCGCTGGGCTCCATCTTCGAAGCCGGGTCGATTGACTTCTCACGGTTCAGTTACCCAAGGGTGGTCCGAGACGCCGTCGTGGCGGGCTTCAGACACGTTGAGTTGACGCTGGACGCTATCCATGCGCTGCCAGGCTCGCTCTCACGCGAGAGAATCGACGAGCTATTGACTCTCAAGCATGATCTTGGTTTCACGCTGTCCGCCCACCTTCCGCTGTGGGCGGTGGAACCGGCGTGCTTCAACGAGAAGATAAGGGCAGCATCAGTGTCAACCTGCGTCGACGCAATTGCACAGATTGAGGAACTCGATCCTCTGTACTATGTGTTCCACTCTACAGGTGCGTTGGCGGCCGAATTCAGTCGTCTTCCGTTTGCTGACTACAGCCCGATGATCAACGCTGCCATGGCCGCCCTCGCCCTGCAGAGCATCGGTGAACTACTGGAGAAGACGGGGATAGATCCGAGGAGAATAGGGCTCGAGAGCGTCGAGTTTCCTCTTGAACTGACGGCCATTATGGCGAGGGACACAGGGTGCTCACTCATTCTTGACACTGGTCATGTGTTGGCCGGGTACAGCGGACGAGTCTCGCTGAGCGATGCGGTGAGAATCTTCGGTCCGCGATTGATCGGAATGCACCTCCACGACGGATCTAGGCGGAATGGACCGGATGGCTCCGTCATGACAAGAGATCACATGGCCTTGGGGAAAGGAGACATGAACCTGCATGACTTGCTGGAGGCACTTGATCAAGTCGGGTTCAGAGGGCCTGCCGTGTTCGAGCTCTCAAGAAAGGACGCTCTCGCTTCGCTTGAAACTGTGAGACGTGTAGCACCTAGCGCCGTCGAGTAGCATCGATGTTGTGACGAACGGTGAGGCGCAGGCAACCTGTGGCATTGTCGGGCAACTCTTTTTTAGCGGACCAGCCCAGCAGACGTCGTCTCAACTACACATGAGCCTGAGAATAGGCCTTAAGCAGATGGCCGGGGCAGTTCTGATCGCTCTGTCCATCGCCTCAAGCCTCTGGATAGACAGCGCAGCGATCTCAAGACAGTACATTGAACTGACCTTGTCCGACGGGGTCAAGTCATCTGTAGCTGTGTACTCGCCGCAAGACAGGCCGATCGGAGGTGCACTCTTGCTGCATGGCTTCAGCGGCACAAAGGAGAACCTTGCCTTGCTCGCGTGCTCTCTTGCAAGAGCGGGCTATGTTGTCTTTGCTCCTGACTGGAGGGGGCACGGAGCGACGGGCGGCAATTTGGAGGGAGACACGTCCACGATTCTGGCAGACACGAAGACGTATTCCGATGCCCTAAGATCTGCCTACAACCTTTCCTTCACTATCATGGGAGGACATTCGATGGGAGGAGGGTTCTGTCAGGTCGCAGCCTCCGAACTCCATCCGAAGTGCGTTGTCATGATGTGTTCCGAATCCATACCCGCCACGATCGGACCGCTTCTAGAGAACGGTACCAAGGCACTGCTGATCGCCGCGTCGTTGGACACAGTAGTGAGCCCCGAATCTATCATGGCGTCAGTGTCTCAGACCGCCAACGTCTCAGCGATCCCAGGGGGAGTCTATCGCTTCCCTGACGGGGGCAGCATCGAGGTCGAGGTAATTGACAACTACGACCACCTTCTGGTTCTGTACAGCGGGGCTCTCTCCAGTGAGGTGCTGTCGTTCATCGGCTCGGATGTCAGTCCTCCTTTCCTAGAGGTCATCGCGAGCAAGATCATAGCAGCCATTCTGTTCATCATCGGGATGGTCATGGTCATCTCGGGTTCAGAGATGGCCGTACCATCAACGACGATCCAGAGGAAACCGACAACAACAGTCTGGTTGGAAACAATCGCGCTGTATGGTTGTGCAGGTTTGCTGCTGCCTGTGTTCTCGGCAATTGCCCTGTTCATCCCTGGAGTCGGAACAAGCTCGTTCTTCATCGGGCTCTTCCTAAGTATCGCCTTGCTCATAGCTGTGGCAATGAGGTTCCACATATTCCACATCGACGCGCGATTCGCCATGCCTGACCTGAAAAGCGTCGGGTTGGGAGTCGGCTGGGGTCTGCTCTACGTGGTCGGGTTGCATCTGATAGTTGGGAGTGACATGATCAGACTTCTGCCATCGGGCTATGGTCTGGTAGCACTCGTTGTGACCGCCCCCGTTGCCGTTGCTTTCTCCTTTTTCGACTTGCGGGTTCTGGACATGACAGAGGGAAGAATGCCTAGATGGGTCGTGGGAATTGGCACGAAGGTTGTATCTTTCGCTTGCTCGCTTGTTCTGATCCTCCTGCTGTATGGGTCGATGGCGGGGTTCTACCTCATATTCGCCTACTCTGCTTTGGTGATGCTCCTCCCACTGTACATCGCTGAATCCGCGTTCGCACGGCACCCTGAGTTGGGTCGATCGGCATCAGTGGCCATGTTCGTTGTCGCTCTGTCGCTTCTGGCAGCTGCATCTGGAGCTCGGATCTGAACGACTGGTTACCTCCTTATATCGAACGACAGCACAAGCTGAATGCGAAGCGATGAAAGACGAACGCCCTTCAGTCGAGCAGATGAAGGCAGAGATCACTCCACAACGCATCTACTCAGGAAGAAGATACGAGAAAGTCGTCTTGGATCCGCCCGACTTCGAGCCGGGTTCATGGAGAGGTGCAGGCAATTGCACGAAGGACGAAGACTCTGGAGGATTCTGGTTAGTCACGAGACCTAGGACACACAGGCTGAGGGGTTACGCCTTCGAAGTATACAGATCTGAGGATGGAGAGAACTTCTCTCTGCGTCACACTCTGTCCAAGGAGGAGCTGTCGACGCTGTTGGGCCACGAAGTCCTCAGCATAGAAGGCCAGCAACTCCTGAAGGACCCTCTCGGCAGCCGGTATCTTCTGTACTTGGCGGTCGACATCGGGCATGCCTGGCAGACAGCGCTTCTATCAGCCGACGATCCCTGCGGTCCTTGGAGGTCTGAGGGAATAGTCATCAGGAGGGATCAAGCATACGATAGCGTCGAGGCACGAGATGCAGTCATCAGTTTCGTTCAGGGGCATTACCTTGCCTTTTACAAGGCGAGTGACGGAATGAGAGTGAACGCGGCCTTGGCTGTCAGTTCCGACGGAAAGGATTGGCGCAAACTTGGACTACTCAGAATCGACGGACGCCCGCAACCCGCGGTGCACTTCTTGTGCGGAAATATCATGGACACGCATTCCAGCTTGTTGTTCATGGGCTTTGAGAGTGCCGACGTTGTGAAAGGAGCAGCCGTCTCGAGGAGGTTTGTGTCATATGTGATCGATCCAGAATCGACCAACATTGCCCCCCTGTTCTGCACCGTGTGGAAGCCACTGTCTCCATTCGAGAGGGCCGACTTCCCAATCCACAGTTACAGTGACCTGGTGCCAGATCCCGACAGGAATAGGTTCCTGTTCTACGTTGAGGCAATTGACCCAAAGCACAGCGCAGAAGTGGGGCTGAATCTAGAGGTCGACAGAGTCTTGCTCTACTCGATCGGCACTAGTCCGTGATGTCAATGCTTGTGCCCTGCCATCGAGCGTACGGTTGCTCTGGACCTCGTGAATAGATCTTCCCGTCTGTGAGGCAGGAATGTGGCGTCAACGTATTCCTTCTCGAAGCCGGGGACGAGGTTGAGCTCAACCGGCCGCACTTTTCTCGAGATCAGCTCGGCGTCTCTCCACATCTCCTTGTCCATCAGGAGAGCACAAGCCCCCATGCCGGAACCATTGCCGATCTGAGTTATCCTATCGGACGACATCTCAGGAAGCAACCCTACGATCATCGCATTGACAGGACTGATGTAGTTCCCGAATGCTCCTGCCACGTAGAGGTGGTCGACATCCTTCACGCCGACCTTCATCTTCGACATCAAGGTGGAGGTCGCGGCGTAGATGGCTGCCTTCGCCAGTTGGAACCTCCTGATGTCACCCTGCGTCAGGGAGACGTCCTTTCCGTCGGCTGAGTCCTTTCCTCGGACAATCACGAAGGCTTTCTCGTTCCCATGCTCGACGACTCTGTCGGAGGCCCCAGCGATGATCCTGCCGGATGCTTCCAAGACTCCCGCCGCTAGCATTGCCACAATTGAATCAACCACTCCAGAGCCACATATCCCCCTCGGCCTAGCGCCTGCTATTGTCCTGTAGAAAACTTCACCCGTGTCGCGGTCTATGGCCACGGACTCTATTGCCCCGCTCATCGCTCTCATGCCTCTGGCTATCCCATAGCCCTCCAGTGCTGGGCCCGCAGCGCACGAGGCAGCCAACATCTCTTGCGACGAACCTATCACGACCTCCCCGTTCGTGCCTAAATCTATCAGCAGAGAGACCGGATCTCTCCTGTACATGCCTGAGACCAAGACATCAGCAACAACATCACCACCGACATACCCGCTGATCAGAGGAACTGACCTCAGCTCGCACGCGGGGTTACCAGACAAACCAAGCGAATGTGAGCCTGCGCGAATCGAATCCAAGAACGGCGGCGTATACGGGGCCCTCGAGATCGCGCCCGGATCAGCGCCGACCAAGAAGCTGGTCATCACACTGTTGCCCGCCACGACGATGTCGTAGATATCAGCAGGGGAGGCGCCTATGTTGTCTAGGGCAGCGGCGATCAGCCCGTTCAGCGTCCCTGCTATTGCCTTCTGCATCTTCGCAAGGTTGGGTTCATTGCTGATCGTGTAGGATATCCGCGTGACCACATCCTCGCCATACTTGATCTGCCCGTTGTAGTCGGCCTTGACGTCCAGAAGCTTTCCGGTCGCGAGATCAAATACATAGATCACCACGGTCGTTGTTCCGATGTCCGCTGCGATGCCCAGGACGCGGCGCCTGACGCCCCGCGAGAGCAGGTCAACGAGACGACCTTCCCTGATAACCGCCTGTACTTGCCAGTTCGAGTCCCTGAGTACAGCCGGGATGCGTCCTAGCATTGCTGGATCGTAGGATGACGCCCCAGCCTGTTTGAGAATCCTGTTCACGTCTGGAGTCTGATCTGCAAGGGTCGGAGGAGAAATCTCCACAGTCCTGATTGTAACTAGAGGCAATGCCTTTGCCTCGAGGGCCTTGCCGATGGTCAATATCTTGGCTTCAGAAGTCCTCGAAGCCTCAGGCAGAAACACGGTGACATCACCCACCGCTCGGGTCTGACAGGCAAGCCTTGCCTCCTGGCCGACAAGAAGCTGCCACTCCTTCTCTCTTTCGGTGGGTTGAGACACGCCGCCGCCGATGATTTTGATCAAGCACTTCCCGCATGTGCCCCTGCCGTTGCAGATGCTCTCGACCTGCAGTCCGGACGCCTTCAATGCAGAGAGAAGGTCATCGTCGGCATCCACATGCAGCGTCAGGTCGTCCGGCAGAACTCTTACGACGGGCACGCGCTAGGCCTCCTGTCCTCGATATATAATCGGTGCGTCCGCCCACTTCCAACAACATTAAATCGAGTCGCGTGTCCTAGCTGGACAATGCCAGCCGATGAGGTCCTACTCGTTCACTACTCCGAGATTGCCCTCAAAGGGGGTAAGAGATCCTTCTTCGAGAAGACACTCGCCAAGGACCTGAGGCACGCCTTGAGGGACGACTTGATTGAGGATCTCAAGAGACTGCCCGGCAGAATGGTCGTGCATTTCAAAGGCGCGCCTGATCGGGAGCGCGTATCGAGGGCCTTACTTACTGTCTTCGGCGTTTCCTGGTTCGCCTTCGCCAGGGAGACAGAAAGCACATACGAAGACATCGAGTGGGCCGTCCTCCACGGCTTGTCCAGCGAAATTGGGAAGGCAGACTCGTTCAGGGTCCTAGCGGTTCGCGCGTACAAGGAGTTCCCCTTGGATTCAATGGAGATCAACACCAAGATCGGGGAGGCAGTCGTGAAGGAATTCGGTACGAGGGTGCAGCTGAAGAGACCGGCACTGACCATAGGGGTCGAAGTGACCAAGGGAAGGGCATACGTCTACGGCAACAGGAGCAGAGGGCTAGGAGGACTTCCGGTGGGGACATCGGGCAAGGTCGTCTGCCTTCTGTCAGGAGGCATAGACTCCCCCGTCGCCGCGTGGCTGACCATGAAGAGGGGAGCCCGCGTGTCCTACATTCACTTTCATCCTTTCCCTGACAACGAGGAGGCAATCAAGTCAAAAATCTCTGAGATCATCAATTTCCTTCTTCCTTATTCTGGCAGGACCAGATGTCTGTTCGTCCCGACATATGCGTTCAGCCTCGCCTCCATGAAGACACGAGCAAGCTATGATGTCGTATTGTTCAGGAGGCTTATGCTGAGGTGTGCAAGAAAGATGGCTGAGGAAGCGGGCGCAAGTGCACTCGTGACAGGCGAGAGTCTGGGGCAGGTCGCGTCTCAGACGCTGGAGAACATGGCCGTGATCCACAGAGCGGTAGACATGCCCGTCTTGACGCCACTCATAGCGTATGACAAACAGGAGGTCATTGAGCAGGCCAAAAAGATCGGCACGTACGAATTCTCGCTGAAGCCCTACAAGGATTGCTGCAGCATAATCGCCAAGCATCCGGAGACGAAGGCCAAGCTTGAGATCGTCGAAGAGCTTGAGTCAGAAATGAACATTGACAGAGTGACTGAGGAATGTATATCCCAAGCCACGTCGGTCACGTTCGGCTGACGGACCCGCACGGCCGAACGCAAACTACACCTCTATGAGAGTCTCGGTCCTGAGCACTCCCGGGACCTTGCGTATACTGAATACCACCTGCCTGACTTCGCCTAGGTCCTTCGCGTTTAGAAGGGTCACTATGTCGTGAGCTCCGTACACAATGAAAGAGTCCTTGACTCCTCTCACTGTCTTGAGCCGCCTCACTGTCTCTTCCACATCGCCACTTACGTCTACGATGCACAAGCCGAACATGTCTGAGTTCACGACGCAGCGGCGTCTACCTCGATATAAGGCTGAACTCCTGTGTCTCAGAGTGCTACTGTTCAATGGGGCCACATACGAACTATGTAAATCACGTCTCCTTTACGTGCAGGTGGTTGGTGAGTGAGACCATCTCGATTTCTGACGGTGGAGCCGAGCGCCAGTCCCCGTCCTTCTCTACTAGCTCCGCACGGAAGAACCTGCTTCCTCCAGCAGTCGTTCTGAACTCATGCAACAGTTCGCCCGTATCCACAGGTAGCACCTCACAATATCCCTCGCTAGAGCATATTCTCAGGCCCAACCCATGAGCTCCGTGGGCCTCTACCCGGAGTTTGATCTCTTCTCCTCTCATGCATGTCATTTCGTCGCCCATTGGAACCACCCCCCGACCGTTCTCGCCTTCCAAGGTCAAGCACGGACCAGCGGGCCCTCTGGAGATGGAGACCCTCCCTGACCTGATCCCGTCGACTATTGCCTGCGGAGATCTGTCTCTCGAAAAAACCCACGTGGTCGGCGTGCCTATGGAGAAGATGTCGGCTGCGCTAGGATCCTCCAACTTGTGGAAGTCGCTGCCGCCAACGCCAGTCACTCTTTTTCCCTCGCCGGCCAGTGTGTCCCACCACTTTAGCGAACCAGCGTTCATTGCGAACCAAAGACCTGACCAGACCTCCATGCAATCGAAGTCCCTAACATCCTTGAAATCCCATGGCCACAGCGAGGTGGGGTGATTGACGGAGAACAATAGACCTCTTCGGTGAGCTTCGTCGATCACGGCCCTCGCGTCTTCCTGACTTCTCATCCTGAAGTCGAGCCACTCACTAGAATTCCAGACGTTGGCGTGACCGTAGTAGGACGTCAACTCCTCGCCAACCATCACTGTCAGGCCTGGTCGCGCAAGTTGAGATATCTCTCCCCATTGTGAAGTCGTGTTGTGATCCGTAATTGCCACGTAGTCAAGGCCTCTTCTCAGGGCCTCCTTGACCACCGACTCGACAGAGAGCTCCCCGTCACTATGGTGGGAGTGAACATGAAGATCGCCTCGCAGCCACACCGGGCACGTGGGCGCCCGTTCCGAGGCAGGGATAGAGGAACTCATCATATTCTTCCTGGTTGGCTGTGTTGAGTTCTTGCTGAGTGTGATCTCCACCTCGCATGAGCATCCCGCCTCAGAAATCTTGTACAGTCCGAACAAGACATTCCAACGACCAGCGGCTATCTCGCCCGGGTAGTAGCTGGGAGAGGCAGCCTCTTTCGAGACGAAGATCTCCATCTTGTTGGAGCCGCTCCACCCCTTGAATGACTTCGTGTGAAGAAGTCCCGCCGGTCCAGGTCCAATCAGCCCTAGGTCAACGACGTTCGGGTCAGTCTCGCTCCCGTGATCGTAGTCATACCTTATGCGCACTTCTGCTGTCCCTTCGTCCACATCGAAGGGCATCAAGTAGTAATCGCTGGCTGATTTCGTCACGCGATCGAAATGCAGATTTCGTGATATCACCAAGGGCTCGGAATGCATTCCCTCCGGTCACAGAGTCTCGTTATATATAGGATTCAGAGTCTGGCCTCCCTACCCGTCCTACTGCACCCAAGTTCTGGATGTCCTCTAAGGCGCATTCCATTGCCACGAACGACACCTCCTTGATCAGATCTGCTACGCAAAGTCTTTTCTACTTTCGCGGGATTGACATCTCAACGGTGTGAAAATTGAGCGAAGCAAAAGTCGTTAGCAGAGGAATCGCAATCGCGCTTGGCGTCCTGTCGATTCTGCTAGTGATCGGAATAGGTGCAGCGATCGTATACTACACCGGAGTGGTCGCGGGCAAGGACAACACAATAGCGACGCTTACCACCGAGAAGAACGAGATCAACGGATGGCTCGAAGGTAACGAGAGCCTGCTTGAAGCGGCGCTGACGGAGAGATCGAGTATCGAGACCAAGCTTGACAGCCACAAATCTGGCCTTCCTGGAATCCAAAGCAATTTCACCTCTGTCCTAGACGCTCTAGCAGCATTGAACAGGACAAAACTCGTCCCTTCACTCGACGTCCTCACCATAGCTGAAGACGACCCTATCAGAAACACAGGCATAATGGTACTTGGGATACTGCCAACAGGTCACCCGACGGGGCCGTACTATCAACAAGGCACCGATCTGATCGCTCGTTACAGGGCAACGATATCATATAACGGGATACCTGTTACACCTACTACCTGCTCCTACAGGCGGTCAAGAGGACTGTGTACAATCCTTCATCGAAGCAGTTCGCCGAGGAGACCTTGGCGAGCGAACTGACGGACGCGTCCGCCGACTTCGTCATGGTCATAAGACCAGTTACGCCCGGCGTTGTGGAACTGGATGTCTACTACACGGGTCCGCTGGACAGCGACTATGTGGCTCAGTACACTCTCGTGATAACGGCTGGCATGAGGCTAGGCACGACCTATATCTGGGGCACTTCACTCCAATCCCTTTGCATGCTAGGTTGGTCAATGGATCCCTACGGAACTGCTACCGCGACGCTACCCGACGGGTCCACCTACTACGGCTGGGTAAACCCATTGGGCACCTTCACCAGCTGCGACGAGGCAGTTTTCTGGCAAAGAATCTGGCTAGGGCTTCCAGTACCGCAAGGCTAGGCTTGGGCAACGTGCCCCCTAGCCTTTTTCTTTCTTCTTTCCAATCGCACGCAAGATGCTCCCGCACCCTGTACCAGCAGAGAGGTGAATGTCAACTCATTCCCATTCTATCGTCGCGGGAGGCTTGTGGGTGACATCGTAGACGACCCTTGTGACCTGCGGTATCTCGTTCGTCATTCGTGTCGAGGCTCCCTCCAGAGTTTCATAGGGGATCCTCGCAGACTTGGCTGTCATTGCCTCCTCGCTCTCCACTGCCCTGATCGCCACGGTGTAGCCATAAGCCCTTGAGTCTCCCTTCACACCTGTGCTCCTCGTGTCTGTTAGCACAGCGAAGTAC
>Ga0172365_10000569_pt1 | contig 25047 bp, 20 predicted proteins | sample LakKivSesite48cm_FD_114535 | JGI IMG/M metagenome (GOLD analysis project Ga0172365, IMG submission 114535) | Sediment microbial communities from Lake Kivu, Rwanda - Sediment site 48cm | ecosystem: Environmental > Aquatic > Freshwater > Lake > Sediment | place: Rwanda: Western Province, Lake...
GAGCTTGTCAAAGGCTACGAGGTCGAACTCAGGGGTAGTGTAAATACCGAAGCTGTGTTAACTGCCGTCGCAGCCGGAACACCTCCGGCAGGCCTTTCAAACTACCAGTACATAGACTTTATGGCGCGGGGTGCATTGCGCCCCATAGACGATCTAGTGGCCATCAGTTCGATAGTTAAGGAGGAGGAGTTTTACCCACCTAACTGGGGTTATGGCTTTTACCGCGGTACCCAATATGGCGTCCCAGTGCTGGAAGGCTTTCTCACGTATGGCCTGAACTACAACGCAAGGCTGGTGGAAGAGGCTGGGCTCGATCCCGACAATCCACCTCTTACATGGGAAGGATGTTTAGACTGGCACAGGGCGCTGACCAAGTTCGATGGTGCTGGCAATCTGTTACAGATCGGTTTGGATCCGTATGATGCTATGGGCAGTTACTTTGGCGCTGACCACGGCGGCGCTTTCTTTCCACTCTCATGGGGCTTTAAGTGGTTTGACAACGATGCTCGCACATTCAATCTGAACAACGAGAATACGGTTGAAGCACTTGATCTCATGGGTGAGTTCTACAGGATCGCTGGTCCGGATAACATCGGGGGTATGCGCCAGGTGGAGGGGCAGGGCACCTGGGGTGGCTCGTTCAACACCGAAGCGCAGGCCATGATTATCGAGGGATATTGGCATCCCGGCGAAACTATGACTGAAAAGCCCGAAGTTGGTGTACACAACCGGGCCACCTGGGCGCCCGTGCCTGAAGGACGCAAAGGAGCGAAGCTGGCAGGAACCAGCTTGCACTACGTGATCTTCCCCAAGGATGGAAAGAATTCGGAGGGCATGTTCAAAATCGCCGAGTTCCTCTGTACAGACGCAGCCGCCGAAATCGTCTTCAACGCTCATGGCTGGTTGCCGCCACGGCCTTCTTTTTTGGAGAAAGTGGATCCGTCGGTGTATCCTGGCTTGGACTTCTACTTCGACGCAGTTCCCCAAGTCACCGACTGGGTGGTGCCGGCTCGGTGTGAGATAATGGGGTTCGTTGATACGCAGTTCGGAGTGCTGCGAGAAGCGGTCTATCGAGGCGAGATGACGGCTGTTGAGGCGGCGGAAGAGTTTCAGAGACGCTGTGAGGAGGAGTATCAGGCCGCGGGCTTTGCTTGAACCTAGGTTCCTGGGTTGAACTATGGGATTGGGCAAGAGGAGATTCTTCTTGCCCAATCCGTTTATCAAGCTTAGTCAGTCGAGGTAAGCAATTATGTCCATCTTGAGATCGAAAAGACTCCATGTGTTCCCCTCTCAATTCCGTAGCCTACTGCCTGGCTTGCTCTTCGTCTCTCCTTGGCTACTTGCCTTTGTGTTGTGGACTGTCTATCCCACAGCGGCATCTTTATACTACAGCCTTACTCGGTACGACCTGATACAGCCCCCTGTCTTTGTGGGGCTCAAGAATTATATAGAGATCTTTACAAATGACCCGCACTTTGGCAGGGCGGTATACAACACGCTCTACTATGTGGGATTCAGCACGCCACTGGGCATCATCTCCGCCTTCCTATTGGCCAGCCTGCTGAATACCCGCGTCGTTGGCCGGTCTGTCTTCCGTGCCATCTTTTTCTTCCCGTCCATCGTGCCGGCTGTCGTGACGGCCATGGTATGGCAGTTCTTGCTCAATGTCCAATATGGGGCTATCAATTCAGTGCTGCGGGGATTGGGTCTGCCAGCGATCCCTTTCATCTCCAGTCCGCAGTTGGCCAAACCATCACTGATTCTGATCCATATGTGGGCTCAGGGCAGCGCCATGGTGATCTTTTTGGCGGCCTTGCAGGATGTGCCGCGTGCCTTATACGACGCTGCGCAAGTGGATGGTGCCAATGCCTTGCAGAGGTTCCGGCACGTTACCGTACCTCTGTGTACGCCCGTCATTCTTTTCAACCTGGTAATGAGTTTTATTGAGGGTTTCCAGAATTTTACGCTTCCGTGGTTGCTCACCCAGGGTGGTCCTAACCAAGCGACAGAGTTTTACACCGTTTTTCTCTACCGTAACGCCTTCATCTATCTGCGCATGGGCAAAGCCTCCGCATTGGCGTGGATTCTGTTTGTCATAATCGTGGCCTTCACGGTTGTGTTATTCAAGTCATCGGCTCGTTGGGTCTACTACGGCGGCGAAAGCGAATAGAATCAATCAAAAACATGAGAGGTTGGTATGACTGTTAAAGCATCATCCGTTCCTGCTGTTCAAGTATTGCGCAAATCGCGGAGACTGCCCAAGCTGGGCGTGTTCGAGTGGGTTGTCGAGATCATCAAATATCTCGTGCTGATCGCGCTAGCGTTCAGCTTTATGTTGCCACTCTACTGGATGGCATCGTCGGCCCTCAAGGACGACTCGCAGGTTTTCACTGTTCCACCAGTCTGGATCCCCCGCCCTGCCCTCTGGAACAACTTTTGGGATGCGTGGGGCATTTACGATTTCAATCTATACGCGCTCAACACGGTGGCGCAATACGCCGTCCCTTCGACGCTCGGTGCAGTGTTCTCATCTGCAATCGTTGCCTATGGATTTGCGCGTCTCCGTTGGCCAGGTCGTGACACTCTTTTCTCTATCTGCATAGCAACAATGATGGTACCCTTCCAGGTTACCATGGTACCGCTCTTCATCACGTTTAAGCATCTGGGCTGGATCAACACCTATCTCCCTTTGATTGTACCAGCTTACTTCGGCTCACCCTATCTCATTTTTCTGCTGCGACAGTTCTTCAAAACCATCCCAGAGGAGCTGTCCGACGCTGCCCGCATTGATGGCTGCAGTGAATTTGGCATTTTCCTCCGTATTATCCTGCCGCTGTCCAGGCCAGCACTGGCTGTCGTGGCGCTGTTCAATTTCCTCTGGGCCTGGAACGACTATCTGGGGCCACTGATCTATCTCCACCAGGTCGAACAATACACGCTTGCCTTGGGCATTGAGGCACTGCGCCGTACTATGACGACGACGGGCATAGCTAAGTTGGCCTACCCCCATTTGATGGCGGTGAGCACGATTGTCACGGTACCTATCTTGATCGTCTTCTTTCTGGCCCAACGCACGTTTATCGAGGGGATCTCGTTGACGGGTCTGAAGGGGTAGTATTCCTGTCCTGGATCTGCGATCTACATCGGGCGCACACGCTGTGTCCGTTTCATTGCCAGGACAGGCTCCTGCAGCCCGTGAGTCGGGCCAGAACAACAAACAACAGAAGCGTGGAAGTAGGAGATGTAAATGGACTTTCTTGCTAGAATCAACGCCGTACTTCATCGTGAGGAGCCAGATCAAGTTCCTTTTGCTCCTTACGACAACTTGGTTCCACGTGGGGATTTCGTCCGCGGACTGAGGAATAGAGGGATGGGATTGTGTGTACGAGGTTCAACTATCTGGGGGCACAAGCCTAATGTGATCGTTGAGACCAGGGCCGAAGGGGCTACCACCGTCACAACATACCGTACTCCAGAGGGTGATGTATCAACTCGGACGAGGACGCACACAGGAAGAATTCAAGATGGTGGGTATGTAGAGATAGAAGGTATGATAAGGAGCGTCAAAGACTATGCCCCAGTCATCTTTATGATCGAGGACACCGTATATCACGCTGACAACAGCCTTTATCTTGACAAAGCCCGTGATTTGGGTACCGATGGAATCTTTCGAGACTCTGGGATCGATCCCGAGGCAGAATTGTCACCTTATGGAGCTACGAGGAAGTACTTTGGAGAAGTTTATGGGCTTGAAAGATGGGCTTATGAGCAGCAAGACCGTCCCCAGCATTTTGCCCGGTTAGTACAAGCACTGGAGCGCAGGGAGGAAAGACGTCTCCAACTTGTGGCAGACTCGCCTGCAGAGTTCATCGGCTTTGGATGTGTGGATGGTCTGTGGAGTCCGGAGCAGTTTAGAAGATACGAGTTGCCCTTCTACAAGAAGTGGATCTCATTCCTTCAAGCCAGAGGAAAAATATGTGCGCTGCATGCCCATGCCACAAATCTTAAGGCCTTCAAAGAATTGGTTGCCGAGACGGGCGCTGCCGTCGTGGAAGCGTTTACCCCTCCACCTGTAGGCAACCTCTCTCTAAAAGAGGCCAGGGAGGCGTGGGGCAAGGATACCATCATCTGGACTAATTTCCCCGAGACCGTTTTTTGGTTTGGCGCGGAGGAGACCAAGCGGTATACAATTGAGCTTTTGAAGAGCGACGCTCCAGGCACTAGGCTGATCATTGGTTTCACGGAGATGGGGCTCTGGGGTGCTGTGGACGATAAGGCGGAGCAGGCGTTCAAGGCAGGTACTATGGCCATCATGGAGGCTATTGAGGAACACGGCAACTATCCGGTCGAAGCGTGATCGTGATGATGCCTTGTGTGCCTTAAGTACCTCAATAGGTTGAATGGAGGGAAAAATGAGATACAAATCCCTTTTCTGACTCTCCCGAAAAAGGTCAGAGTGAGCAGGCCCAGGCTGGCCGCAGGAAGTGTATCAGGAGATTCACGGTTTCGCTAACGATTTCAGCGAGTGGTCAGTATACAGGTGTTTTGAAACGAATCCTCAAAGGAGCGTCAGATGTCTCGAAAAATTACTATTATCGGCGGAGGATCAAGTACCTTTACCCCCCAACTCTTGCAGCTCTTCCTCCGCTCACGGGTTCTCCACGGGAGCACGATCACGCTCATGGACATTGATACTCATCGCCTGGAGGTAATGGACAGACTCTCTCACTTAGTGGTTTCCAGGATGGGAGTCGATCTCACCATCGAGAGCACTACGGACCAGCGCACGGCCCTAACGGCAGCCGATTTTGTCATCACTGCCATCTCGGTAGGTGGTATGGATGCGTGGGAGCTCGTTCTACGGCCGCATGGGAGCCATCAGCCGCCAACTGTTCCAGGACGACGATCTGAAGGACGTGTACTGTGTGGACAGCGGCCGACCGAGCTGACCCCCGTCGCTGGTGTCGGGGGTGCTGCTCTTGCAGTTTCACGACGACGTAGCGGATGGCGAAGCGGTAGAGCGCACCAAGTATGACCTGCGGTGGAAAGTGGCCTATGACACCCCCACACGCGCGCGAATCCGTAAATCCTGCCCATCCGTGTTCTCCCCCCCCAACCGCCACGCACACGGACCCGCACTTGTACCCTTTCCGCCTCCATGCTACAATAGTTTCTGGTGCGAAACGCGGCGCACCCCCACGCCGGACGCCCCGCTTATGAGGGTTAGCATCACCGCTGCTACGTATCCCTAGACCCTGGTACGGGTTCTAATGTTCTGGCTGCGATCTGCTTCCCGTGATAACATTGGTGCGTAAATGACTGTGAAGTGACCGCCCCTGCCATTTGTTGGTTGGGGCGGTCATTTCGTTGTCACTCAGTACGGCGCTCGTAGATGGACCACTGCCGCGCTGGACAGCGTGCACAGTCAAACTCCGCTATTGCGGAGCGTAGCCCCTGAGAACGATCGGCAGATAGACGATGTACCGCACGTACGAGCAGGTGAGCACGGACTTGGCCGGCTTGTTCTGCGGCGTGAAGCCGGCGTCGCAGCATCCACCGACATTGGACCACGGGGACCATGTCCACCAGAAAGCCCTCCCGGTTGTCTCCAGTGCGATATCCTTCTTGGGATTGCCTGCTATGACCAAGATGCGTAATCTGTTATAATCGGGTCAGCGTGGAACCGTGAGAATGGGTTGAGGCAAGCAGAATCAGAAGGACTCTCATGTGCATCGCGTGAGGGGTGGAGGTTCCCATGTGGTTTGGGTTACGCATGTCGTCGAAGGCCAACGCTGGCTTTGTCTCGGCGGTGACCGATCTGTTGCAGTCCACTCTGCGCGCCCTGATCCTGGCCACCAGCGGCATCTGCCTGGCCTGGTATCTCGTGGGGGCGTTGGTGGATTGGCCGATGGCGAGCCTGGGCAGCACGTTCCTCGTGGCGCTGGTCGTCATCACGGTCGCTGCCGTCGCGCTGTACGTGCTGCCAAAGCGGCTCCTGGCTGCACAGGTCTGGTGGTTGGTGGGAGTGGGGGGGGCCATCGTCCTGGCTGCCTACCTGTTCCGGCGACCCGAGATCGCCTTGTTGTTCGCGCTGCTTCCGCTGATGGCCGTCATCACCGTGGGTTGGCCGGCCGGCCTGCTCGCCCAGGGCTTCGTGGTGGTCGGGGTGTGGTGGCTCAGCAGCACTCTGTTGCAGGGCTCGCTCTCTTTTTCTTACAGCCTGGGCATCATCGCCGGTGGGGCTGTCGCCGGGACACTGGGCTGGTCGGTGACACAATCGCTGCTGCGCGTGACCGGGTGGGCGCTCTCCAACTATGAACAGGGCTGGCACAGTGTGAGGGAGATGAGGGAGCAGCAACTGGAATTCAGGCAGACGCAAGAAGATCTCGTCCACGCCAACCGTGAGCTGGCCCGCCTGTCCGACCGCTTGAAGGTCATGCAGCAGGTGGCGGAGGAAGCACGACGGGCGAAGGAGGAGTTTGTGGCCAACGTGAGTCACGAACTGCGCACCCCCCTCAATATGATCATCGGCTTCAGTGAGATGATTACCCAATCCCCGCAGGTCTATGGCAGCGGATCTACTCATCTGCATGGACTTCCACCGGCGCTCCTGGCGGACATTGACACCATCTACGCCAACAGCCAGCACCTGGCCCGGCTGGTGGACGACGTATTGGACCTGAGCCAGGTCGAGGCAGGACGCATGGCACTCAGCAAGGACTGGACCTTCCTACAGGAGATCGTGGATGCAGCCGCTCTGGCCGTGCGTCCCCTCTATGAATCCAAGGGGTTGTATCTGGAGATGGAGGTTCCTCAAGACCTGCCCCCGCTGTTCTGCGATGGCACGCGCATCCGCCAGGTCGTGCTGAACCTGCTGAGCAATGCCGGCCGCTTCACGGAGCGGGGAGGAGTGCGGGTCAGGGCCTGGCACGAGAAAGACGACGCACAGGCGCGCGTCGTCGTCAGTGTGACCGACACCGGTCCTGGCATCCCACCGGAGGACCAGGCGAGGCTGTTTGAGCCTTTCCAACAACTTGATACTTCCCTGCGTCGCCCCCACGGGGGCAGCGGCCTGGGGTTGAGCATCAGCAAACGGTTCGTGGAAATGCACGGGGGGAAGATGTGGCTGGAGAGCCCTGCTGTGCCAATGCAAGCCCCCCACGCCAGTGGGGAGCCTGTGAGATTCCTCGCTACGCTCGGAATGACGGGGCGCGATCACGAAGCGGGCCCCGGCACGACGTTCTACTTCAGCCTGCCTCTCGAGACGCCTCTGCCTGCCGGGCTGGCCGATGTTGACAGTGCGATGCGATGGCTCCATCCTTATGGCGAGTATGAGTACAGGATCCGCACCAGGCCGTTCAAGGCCCCTGCACCAACGGCAGCCCCCCGATTTGTCCTGCTAGAGGAGGGCAAGACCCTGCAGCGGTTGTTCAGCCGTTACCTGCACGGCTTTGACACCTTCTCTGTTCAGGACGTCGGGAGCGCCATTGCGGAATTGAACCGCACGCCAGCCCAGGCCCTGATCGTGAACGCTCCCCTTCGACTCGGCTCAGGGCAGGCCCGGTTCGGAGAGGCGCCGGCCGCGATGGGCCAGTTGACCGATCTGCCCTATCGCACACCCGCGATAACCTGCTGGGTGCCCGGCGAGGACGAGGCCGCCAGGCAACTGGGTGTGGTGCGTTACCTCACCAAGCCAGTCACTCGCGACGAGTTGCTCTCGACGTTGGAGGACCTGGGAGAGGAGGTGAAGAGGGTGCTCCTGGTGGATGACCACCCGGAGGCGCTGCAGCTCTTTGCGCGCATGCTCTCCTCCGCCGAGCGTGGCTGCCGTGTCGTGCGGGCCGAGAGCGGGCTGCGGGCGCTCAGCCTGCTCCGCCAGCAACGACCTGACGTGATGTTCCTGGATCTGATTATGCCTGGGATGGACGGATTCCAGGTGCTGCAAGAGAAGGGCCGGGATCCTGCCATTCGGGACATCCCGGTCATCGTCGTCACTTCAAAGGATCCCAGTGGTGAGCCTGTCGTGAGCGACGGCTTGACCGTGACGCGCAGCGGGGGGCTTTCGGTAGGCGACCTGCTGGCCTGTATCCAGGCCGTCAGCGGGATTCTGTCTCCGTCGTAGACCTGACAGGTTTGGGAAACCTGCCAGGCCTAATTTGGCGATCGAGAGCAGCCAGGAAAACCTGCCGTGTGACCGGCTTGCGCACGAACGCGTTGGCGCCCAAAGAAAGGGCGAGCTCTTCCTCGGTCAGAATGGTGCATACGACGATGGGGATGCGCGCGGTGAGAGGATGCTGACGCAGCCGTCCCAAGATCTCCCAGCCATCCACGTGGGGCATCATCACGTCCAACACGATGATCTGCGGCGAGAGTTCTCGCGCCAGGACCAGGGCTTGCTCCGGGTCCTGCGTGCCGACCAGGCGATAGCGGGTGCCTGTGGTATAACGCTGCAGCAGGCGCAGGGTGCCCGCGTTGTCGTCAATCGCCAGCACAGGCAGTTGCCCCAGCGCAGGCACGATCAGCCTGGCGCTGAAGCCCCTTGCGCTGTCCGAGATGGTCAGGTTGCCCCCGCACAGGTCCGCCAACTGGCGGGCCATCTCCAGCCTGGCGGTATCGCTGTCAGGTCTGGCCGAAGGGGCTTCCTCGCACTCCACTTCGATCGCCACTTCGCGGGGCAGCGAGCGGGCCGAGATATGTACCTGGTGACACGACGATGCCCGCGGGATGGCTGCGCTGAGCAGGCTGAGCAGCGTCTGGCGCAGGGCAACTGGATCTGCGGCTACTTGAGGAAGATCGTTATCCATGGCCAGTTTCAGGTGAACGCCGTGTTGGGTGGCCAGCGGGCAGGTCAGTTTCAGCACAGCGAGAAGTTCCTGGCCCAAGTCTGTCGGATTCTCCGGTGGCGTATCTTTCAGCCAGGCCAGGTCTTTGTACATAGTGGTGCTCGTCGCAGCGTCCAGGCGCGTAGCGGCGTCGGCCTCTCCAGCGCTTTCCCGCAGCCTCGCCTCCATATCGAATTGCTCCCAGAGTTGGTGGGCCAGCGTCTCCAGCGCGGCACGCTGTTCACGCCTCAGTTGGCGAGTGCTGATGCCCAGTTGATCGGCCACTTCCAGTTGGCTGAAATACTGCACGTAGCGATAGAAAAGGGACTCGTAGAGCCGCCATGCAGGTGACTGAGGGGGTTCATCGGCATCTGGTTTTAGGGACTTGACGGCATCTGTCAAGATGCGCCGCAAAGCCGCAGGCGTGTCCGGCCGATTCGCCACGCCGAATGCGGTAGCCAGCGGGCTTCGGCGCAGGTAATTAGGATCCCGGAGGTGGTTCAGCGCACTCCGCAGGTGCTTCAAGAACTGCTCTCTCGTCAGATCGCTCACCTCATGTCCACCTTATGTCCACATATTGGCCGAAATAGCGAGGGCCTTGTGGTATTATATAGCAGTAGATAGCGACTGGCAATGCTGGATATGGACTCTGGTAGGGGCGTGGAGGGGAAAGGAGGTGGTGGGGTTTCCGGAAAACACAATCGAATATGCGTACAGGTCATCGTTCCTGGTTGCGGCATAGCAGGATGACCTGTACACCGGGGCCGCGTGGATCTCACTCCACGCAGGCGATCGTTTACCCAACCATTGCAAGACATCAAGAGGAGGAATGGCCAGATGAAAACGCTTAGCCGACGCGAATTTCTGCGCGTAAGCGCGCTGACGGCAGCGGGCGCGGCCCTCGCCGGATGCAGGCCTAAGGCAACACCAGTGGAGAAACCGGCAGAACCCGAGCCTACAGAAGTGCCAGTGGAGCAGCCCGCGCCTGCCGAAGGCGCCCTCATCCGGTTCTGGACCGGGTGGGGTGGTGGTGCTTTTGTCGCTGCCTTTCAAGCGATCCTGGAGAGCGACGAGTTCCAGCAAGTCCTGGGCAACAACACCTTCGAGGTCAAAGACTCGACGCCGGGTGAAGCGATGCTGACCGCTATCGCTGGCGGCGACCCGCCGGAGGCCGGTGCGAACATCAACTATCTCGACTTTATGGCGCGCGACGTGTGCACGCCCATCGAAAACCTGGTCGCCACCAGCCAGGTCATCAAGAAGGAGAATTTCCTGGAGGGGCACTTTGATCAGTGCTGGTACAAGGGACACATGTACGGCGTCCCGGGCATCGAAAGTTTCCTGCGCTATGGCCTGAACTATAACATCAAGTTGGTGGAGGAGGTTGGACTCGATCCTACCAAGCCGCCCGTGACGTGGGACGAGGTCTATGCGTGGCACGAGAAACTGACCAAGTTCGACGACGCCGGCAACATGTTGCGGATCGGATTGAACCCCAACGACGCCATGGGGGAGGGCGTGTGGTTCCCCGATGGTTGGATGGCTCCCATCTCCTGGGGTTGGGACTGGTTCGACGAGAGTACTGGCAAGTTCGACATCAACAACGAAAAGATGGTCGAAGCGTTCGCCGCCTTTAAACACTTTATTGACCTGGTCGGTCCGGACAACCTGGCGAACATGTACTCCGTCGAGGGGCACGGCACCTGGGGTGGCGCGTACAACGCCGAGGTACAGGCCATGATCGTCGAGGGCTACTGGCACCCCGGTGAGACGATGAATGAAGCGCCAGAGGTCGCCCAGTACAACCGCGCCACCTGGCTGCCGGTGCCCGAGAGCCGCCGGGGCGTCAAGGTCCAGGGCGGGGGCACGCACATGGTGCTGTTCTTTGCGAACGCCAGGAACACGCCCGGCATGTTCAAGGTCGCCGAGTTCATCGAATCCAAGGTGGCCTGCGATGCCTTCTGGAACAACCTGGGCTGGCTGCCGTCGGTCAAGAGTTACTATGACACGGTGGACCCCAACATCTACCCCGGCCTCGACTTTTACTTCAACTCCATAGACCAGATCACGGAGTGGTGGCCGCCGGTCTATTGCCCGATCATTGACTTTGTCAGCACCGAGTACTACAATCTGACGGACAAGGTCAACCGCGCCGAGGTGACGCCCGAGCAGGCAGCGGAAGAACTTCACAATCGCTGCCAGGCAGAGTACGAGGCGTCAGGGTTTGGCGGATAAGGCTGACCCGCATCCTATGGTTGGGCAGGAGGGCCATCCTCTTGCCCAACATCCTCCCGCAGGGTTGCCCGGATGTAGCGGATGGGTACATCCGACCCATCCGCACGGATGTAGCGGATGGGTACATCCGACTCATCCGCAACCTGCGGGAGGGTGGGCAGAGGTGACGGAGGTGGCTTATGCGGGCTGTGGCTCGAAGGCGAGAACGTATGACGGCAACGGAGCGGCGCCGGGTGTTGACCGGCCTGCTGTTCGTTTCCCCCTGGTTGATCGGCTTTCTGACATGGATCATCTATCCACTTGTCTCGTCCTTTTACTATAGTTTTACCCGCTACGACGTACTACGCTCTCCCGTCTTCATTGGGCTGAAGAACTATGTAGAACTATTTACCTCTGACCCGCACTTTCGCGTAGTTCTCCCCAATACTTTCTACTACGTCGGACTCGGTACGCCGTTGGCGTTGGTGACTGCTTTTCTGTTGGCCACCCTGCTCAACACTCGTATCGTCGGCCGCTCTGTGTTCCGCACGATCTTTTACTTTCCGGCCATCGTGCCCGCCTTTGTGCTCGCCATGGTGTGGAGTTACCTGCTCAATCCGCAGTACGGGGCGATCAACGCCGTGCTGCAGGCGGCCGGAATGAAGACGATCCCTTTCCTCACCTCCCCGGCCCTGGCCAAGCCGACTCTCATCGTGATCGGCATGTGGGCCTCGGGGTACTCGATGGTGCTCTACCTGGCCACGTTGCAGAACGTGCCGCGCGAGTTGTACGAGGCGGCGACGGTGGATGGGGCCAATGCTCTGCAACGGTTCTGGAACGTGACCATCCCGATGTGTACGCCCGTCATCCTGTTTACCCTGGTCACGGGCATCATCTACGGATTCCAGGACTTTACGCTGCCGTGGCTGCTCACGAATGGTGGGCCGAGTGAATCAACTGAGTTCTACGCCTTACATCTCTTCCGTAACGCCTTTCGGTTCCTACGCATGGGCAAAGCCTCGGCCATGGCCTGGATTCTGTTCCTGATCATTGTAGTACTTACGTTCATCCTTTTCAAATCGTCCGGCCGATTCGTCTACTACGCGGATACGAGCGAATAGGGCCAGGAGGAGGGTGAAATGACTGTTCAGGTATCATCTACCGTTACCCCACGTGTGGCAAGGAGGCGACGTCGGACCAGGCTGAGTGCCACGGGAGTGCTTGGAGAGATCGCCAAGCATTCACTTCTGGTTGTGTTGTCGGCCAGTTTCATACTTCCGTTGTATTGGATGGCGATGTCGGCGCTCAAGAATCTCGATCAAGTCTTTGTCATCCCGCCGGTCTGGTTCCCGATACCTCCCCGCTGGATCAACTATGTGGAGGCGTGGCAGTTCGACGATTTTAACCTTTATACGTTGAATACGGTGGTGCGATATGCCATTCCGGTGACCATTGGCAGTGTCCTGTCGAACGTCGTGGTGGCCTATGGGTTTTCTCGCATCTACTGGCGAGGGCGTGACGTGTTGTTCTCCATCTGTTTGATGACGATGATGATCCCTGGACAGGTGACCATGGTGCCGGTCTTTATCATCTTCAAGCACCTGGGTTGGGTCAACAGTTACCGGCCCCTGGTCGTGCCGGCCTTCTTTGCCAATGCTTACACGATCTTTATGCTGCGCCAGTTCTTCAGGACGATCCCGCGCGAACTCTCTGAAGCGGCTCTCATTGATGGTGCGGGCGAGTTCACGATTATGTGGCGCATCATCATGCCGTTGGTCAAGCCGGCCCTGGCGGTGGTGGCCTTGAGCGCGTTTATGGGGGCCTGGAACGACTATATGGGGCCACTGATCTACATCAACCAGACGCACCTGTACCCGCTGGCCATGGGCCTGGCACGCCTGAGCGCGGCCCTGAACCAGCCGGGTATCAAAGGCATGGTGTATCCCTACATGATGGCCGTGAGCACGATCGTGACCCTGCCCAGTGTGTTCATCTTCTTCTTTGCCCAGCGCACGTTCATCGAAGGGATCGTATTGACGGGCATCAAGGGGTAGCCTCGCTTGCACATCGCGGGCCACGCTTATGACGTGATGTCTGCCCAGGAAGTGGGCCTGCTCCACCAGGGGGCGCTGCGCATCCTGGACGAGATGGGGATGGAGGTCCAGAACCGGCGTCTCCTGGAGGTGCTGGCCGATCTTGGCCTGCGGGTGGACTCTGAGAACGAGCGGGCCTATTTTCCCCCGTCCCTGGTCGAGCGCTTCATCGCCGAGTCGGTCAAGCACGACTGGGAGCACGTGCAGCCCCGCGTGAGCGGGTCGGCCGGCGTATATCACGGCCTGTATCACGAGCCGGCCTCGGGCGAACTGGTCCCCTGGACCGAGAGCGCGCTTGCCTTCTATTTCGCCCTGGCGCGCCGCCTGCCGCATCTCGACGGAGCCAGCATGCTCGGTTGCCGGCTGCCCGTGCCTGCGCCGCTGGAACCCCTGTATGAGCGCTACTATTGCTGGTTGTACGGCGCCGAGGAAGGGGGCTCCATCTACCTGGACGAGGTGTGCCCCTACCTTCTTGACCTCTACCAGGTCCTGGCCGGCGCGCGTGGGGTGCCGCTGGAGCACGTCTTCCGGGCCTCGGTGTACGTCGTCCCGCCGCTAAAGTTGGGCCGCCACGAGGCTTACCAGGTGGCCTACTTTTGGGAGCGAGGGCTGCGCGTGTCCATCGGCGGCGGCATGCCGGCCATGGGAGCCACTGCTCCGGTGACCCTGGCCGGGGCGGTCACACTCAACCTGGCGGAGCAGTTGGCCCTGAACATCCTGAACCGGGCGCTCTTTGGCGACAATCGCTTCTCCCTGCATTGCTCCATCTCCGTGATGGACATGCGCACGGCCATCCGCCCCTTTGGCCGGCCGGAGATGGCCATCGCCAACCTGATGACGGCGCAGTTGGCGCGCCACTACGGCGCTGCTTTCGGCGGGCACGCGGGCCTGACCGACGCCAAACTCCCCTCGGCTGAGGCAGGTGCACAGAAAATGCTGAGTGGCATCCCGACCCTGCTGGCAGGCGGTAGCCTGTGGGTGGACGCCGGGCTGCTTTCGATAGACGAGGTCTACTCGCCGATTCAGATGGTCCTGGACGACGAGATGTTGAGCGCGCTGGAGCATTTCACGCGCGAGTTCCAGGTCAGCGAAGAGACCATCGGCCTGGAGGTGATCCTCGAGGCCGGGCCAGGAGGGCAGTTTCTCGATCGGCTGCACACGGCGCGCCACTTCCGTGAGCACTGGGAACCGGCAATCTGGTCGCGCCACATGCTGCGGCCCTGGCTCGAGCAGGGCGGACGGCTCGACGTGGACCGGGCGCGCGAGATTGCGCTGGAGGTGCAGGCGGAGGTGCAGCGGGGTGGATTGGCCCTGCCGGGGATGCCGGAGGGGGTGGAGCACGAAGTGTTGGGGGTCATTGAGCGGGCCAGGCGGGCGCTGGTAGGGTAGGGCAAGGCTGATTATCGCGGAGGGGGCTATGTCCGACATGCTGGTCAAGTTGTACGAACTGAAGGACGATTGGGGCTTTCTCGCCCAGCAGGAGGAACTGGGCATCACCATACGCAAGCCAATCGGCCCTGAAAAACACCTGCTCGTCGCCTGGGTTCGGGAGACCTTTGGAGATGCCTGGGCCAGCGAGACGGATCGTGCGCTCTCGAACACGCCGATCAGCAGCTTTGTCGCGATCCAGGAGGGTGCGCTGATCGGGTTTGCCTGCTACGATGCCACGGCCTTGGGTTTCTTTGGACCGATCGGGGTGGTGGAATCATGCCGGGGCAGGGGAACCGGCAGAGCGCTGCTGCTTGTCTGTCTCCTGGACATGAAGTTGAAGGGATATGGCTATGCCATTATCGGAGGCGCGGGCCCGCAGGAGTTCTACAGCAGGAACGCGGGAGCAGTCGAGATTCCCGGTTCATCGCCTGGGCTGTGGAGGACCTGGCTGAACAGGGACGAAGCATAATCTTACCAGGGGAGGCTCCAATGTCCAAGGTTGATCTACAGATCGGCTTTGCCGACGCCATGACCAAACTGAACTGGGGGGTCTGGGATTGGGACGATGCTGGTGGTGGGTTTCCCGACGAGATCGCCGTCACCGGCGCGCGCAACGAGGTGGTCGGCGTGCAGGTGCGCCTGAGCGGTCCGCACGACTTTGTCCTGACGCTCGATCACGCCAACTGGCTGCACCCCCTGGGCTTCTGCCCGCGCGTGCGGCTCGACGTGCGATTCCCCAGCCTGCCCGCGGAGGCGGTCGAGATCTTGGCCGTGGGCTACGTGGAGGGGGACGACCGCCGCCAGTGGATGGAATATCTCGACCGCGCCGGCTACGCGCAAGCGCCCGCGTACCGTCCTCAGGCGGTCTACGTGCGCATCCGCATTCCCGCCGATCTCGACGCGGGTGTGCAGGAGGGGCACGTCACGGCCTATGCGCAGTGCGGGTTCGAGGACGAGGAGCCTATCTGGCAGGGCACTGTGCGCCTGCACGTGGCGGACGTGACCTTGCCGGACGTGGCCGATTGGTCCTTTCACCTCAACCTGTGGCAGCACTATACGTCCATCGCCCGCTATCATCACGTCCCCTTGTGGGGCGAGGGCCACTTTGCGCTGATTGATCGCTATCAGGCCAGCCTGGCTCAGTTGGGGCAGAAGGCGGTGACCGTCATCGCGGCCGAGATGCCCTGGTCGGGCCAGCGCTGTTTCCGCGACCGCGCCTATCCTTCCTACCTGTTCGAGCACGCGGTCGTTGACGTAGCACGCGACGAGGCGGGCCAGTTGCAGTTTGACTATCGCAAGATGGACCGGTTGCTGGACCTGGCGGCCAGGTACCAAATGGACAGGGAAATAGACCTCTTTGGCCTGCTCAACGTCTGGGTAGACGAAGACTATGGGTTCGGCAAGGTGGCGCCCGATGCGCCTGACGCAATCCGCGTTCGCTGCTACGACCGGCAGAGCGGCGTGGTCACGTACCTGCGCACGGCTGATGAGCTGAGCGTCTTCATCCGGGCTCTGCAAGATCACCTGGAGCACCGGGGTCTGCTGGAGCGGGTGCGCATCGTGGCCGATGAGCCAGGCGACCTGGCGGCCTTTAACGCCCGCCTGGCCTTCGTCGAGGCGGCGGCGCCGGGTTTCAAGTATAGCGTGGCCATTGACCACTTTGAGTTCATGGAGGGCGCGCCGCCGGAGGTGGTGGACGCCGTGCCGGTCCTGCCGCTGGCGTGCCAGGATCCGGAGCTGACGGCTGCCCTGACCGGGCGGCTCCACGCGCGCGGCGGGCGCATGCTGTGGTACGTGTGCTGCTGGCCGCCGATCCCGAACACCTTCATTCACTCGCTGCTGGTCGAAGGGCAACTGCACGGCTGGTTGACCTATTATCTCAAACTAGACGGTTTCCTGCGCTGGAATTTCTGCCTGTGGCCGGCAGAGCCGTGGAAGCGGGTGAGTTGGCGCGCGCCGTCGTGGAATGCAGGCGATATGTTCTTCGTGCTGCCGGGCAACGACGGCGCACCCGTGGAGACCCTGCGCTACGAGACGCTGCGCACGGCGGTGCAGGACTATGAACTGCTCAAACTGGCCGAGCGCACGCTGCCTGCCGCGGCGATGAAGGACCTGCTCGATCAAGCGTATGGCCTCGTCCTGCGCGCCGGTTCCGTCCGCGATTTTGCCGGGGTCGGAACGGCCAAGGCAGAGACGCTGTACTCGTTAGACCCCCGGGACTACCAGGCCGCCCGTCGCCTGGTCCTGGAGGCCCTGACCAAATCATGAGGGGGGTATGGCAATGAAAAAGACGATCGTTTTGCTCGGAGTGGGCAGCACCTACTTTACCCGTCAACTTGTGGAAAGCCTGATTCTCAAGGGCGGCGAGTGGGACGTGCGGATGGTGGACATTGTCCCTGAATGCCTGGAGATCGCCACGCTCCTGGCCAAACGCATGGTGGAGTTGTACGATGCTCCGATCACCGTCAGTGGGTCTCTGGACCGGCGGGAGGTGCTGCCGGGCGCCGATGCGGTGGTTTCGACCATCGGCGTCGGCAGCCTGGACGCCTGGGAGAAGGACGTGACGATCTTTCGCCAGTTCAACGTCTACCAGTCCACCGGCGACACCTACGGCGCGGGCGGCGTCTCCCGCGCCCTGCGCACCATCCCGGTGCTGATCGAAGTGGCGCGCGACGTGGAGCGGCTGTGCCCGACTGCGCTGTTCATCAACTTCACCAACCCCATGTCGGTCAACGTCCGCGCGCTGGCCAGGGAGACGTCGGTCAGAGTCGCCGGGCTATGCTATGGGGTCACCTACTACGAGCACTTCCTGGCGCAGTTGATCGGCGTGCCGTGGAAAGAGGTCCAGTGTCGCGCCATCGGCGTCAATCATTTCACCTGGATCACCCAGTTCCAACACCAGGGCCGGGACGCCTGGCCGCTGGTGCGCCAAAAGATGCAGGAGAAGATGGACTCGGGCGAAATCAAGGAGAGTTACACCTGGGAACTGTTCCGCACGTTCGACGCCTTCCCCTGCGTGGGGGACGGGCACATCTGTGAGTTCGTGCCCGGCTGGCAGGGCCAGGGCGCCTATTATGGCAGGACCTTTGGCGTGGACGCCGGGCACGGCGGCACGTTCAAGGAATACGTGGCGGGCTTTCACCGCGTGTATGCCGAGATGGCCGACCAGGCCTATGGGCGCACGCCCATCGCCAAGAGTGAAGTGGATATTTCAGGCGAGACCTTCCGGGACGAGGACCTGTTCATTGACGTGCTGAATGCCTCGCTGGGTCAGGACGAGATTTTCCGGACCGTCAACCTGCCCAACGTGGGCCAGGCCAGCAATCTGCCAGCGGGCGCGGCGCTGGAGGCGACGACGTTTGTCAGCGGCGCGGGCTTCCAGCCGTTGTGCTTTGGCGAGTTGCCGCCGGGCATCACGGCCATCCTCCAGCGCATCATCGGCACGCAGGAACTGACGGTGGAGGCCGCTTTAAAGTCCGACCGCAAACTGGCGATCCAGGCGCTGGTGGCGGGGGAGACGGTCAAGACCGAGGCTGAGGCGGAAAGGATGATGGACGTGATCCTGGAGACCCACCGCGAGTACTTGCCGCAGTTCTTCCTGTGAGCCAGAAGGAGTGGCGTGAAGCGGGATTCTTCGCTGCGCTCAGAATGACGGGGGCGAGATTCTTCGCTATGCTCAGAATGACGGAGGCGGGATTCTTCGCTGCGCTCAGAATGACGGGGGCGAGATTCTTTGCTGCGCTCAGGGTGACGGGAGCGGGATTCTTCGCTGCGCTCAGAATGACGGAGGGGGGATCCTTCGCTGCGCTCAGAATGACGGGGGGAGAGGGCGCTCTTCTTCTGCGAGCAACTGCAGGGCATAAGTCACTCGCCGGGGGCGTTCGGCGAGCAACTCTCTGGCTTCCCAGGCTTGTGCCAGTTTGCGCAAGCGAGCGCGGGAGATGTGGTCGCCGAAGGCCTGGTGCAGCCCATTGATGTCGAAGGCCCCGCCCAGTTCGCCCAGTGCGTACTGCACCAACTGGCGCTCGAGCGGGCTGAGCGTGGGGAAGGAGGCGGGAGAGCTGATCTGGGGGGAGATGGCGATGGCGTGGAGCATATTGATCCAATGCACCGTTTCCTCGATCAGGTGTCCCATCTGGAAGTAGAGCCGGTTGGACCATTCGGCCACTCCTTGCATGTCGTGGATGAAGGGCGGTGTAGTGGCCGAGGTGGCGTAGGTTCTGAAGGGGAAATCGGCCGTGCTGAAGACGCCGGCCCGCGGGGTGCTCGCCTGGGCGCGGAGCACGTCCCAGCGCTCCTCGGTTACCGTGTAGTCGAGGTGGGCGATGACCAGGATACCCGCTGGCAGCCGCCAGTACCAGGCTGTGCCTACGCGTCCCTCGTAGCCGGGCGTCTGCTTTCCGACCTCATCCACGAGCCTGTCGGCCAGGCGTAGCGCATCGAATGAAGGATAAAACAGCGGTGCGGGCATTTTTTCTATCACCTCAATGGTCGCTTCTGTGCCAACCCTGACCGGCGGGGATACTTGTCCGGCGTGGCGGCCACTTTATCTACTACCACCAGGTAGCGGGTTTCGGCCAGCCCGCGCAGTTCCACGGACACCAATTGTCGCACCCGTCCGCCCAGCGTGACGATGGCCGCGTCGGCTCCGTGCACCTCGGCGGCTGCCCCTTCCCCTTTCTGTGCCAACGCCGTGCCTCCCACCCATACCAGCGGCAGCAGGTACTCTGCCAGTGTGGGCATCTCTGCTACGGCGCGAGCCAACGCCCAATCGTACCGCTCGCGGTGGGCCGGATCGCGCCCCAGTTCCTCCGCGCGTCCGTGGATCACCTCGACGTCCTTAAGTCCCAGCAGGCGCACGATGTGCTCCAGGAAGGCCACTTTCTTGCGCGTTGCCTCCAGCAACGTCAGCCGCATGCCAGGGCAGACGATCTTGAGCGGCAAGCCCGGAAATCCCGCCCCTGTGCCCACGTCAATCACCCGTGCTCCGGTTGCCAATTCTGCCCGTGGCAGTACTTTGAGACAAGAAAGGGAATCAAGGAAATGGCGCACCAGCACCCCTTCCCGGTCGGTGATGGCAGTCAGGTTGAAGCGCTGGTTCCAGGCTACCAGCTCCCGGTAGCAGGTCTCGAAAGCAGCCATGTGACGGTCAGTGAGCGTGATACCCAGTTTACGCGCGCCCGTGATCAATGGCTCCATACGTCGCTTATCTTAGCTCCTTCACCCAGCATCGAGCATCCAGCAGCATCGCCATTATATCACGTCCTGCCCGTCTACTGCAAACGATAGAGCCGCCTGAACCGGGGTCGGATCGGGCGGCTCGTGATGTTAGAACACCGCTAAGCGGGCGCGGTCGGGAGACCGGCCCGAGCATAAAGGGTCCAGGTCAGGCGCCAAACTTGGTGAGCCTTCCCGCGTAGGCCATGGCCAGAGGGAGCAGGTCTGTGTGATGGACGTGTCCCAGGCCACCGGCCATGCAGGGTCGTTCTCCGAACCTGACCACGCCGTCAGGCCGGATGTACTTGGACCACAGCAGCACTGGCAGCTCGTGCCAACTGTGCGCCTTCCATGCTGCTGGGGTGGAATGATCGCCCGTGACAATGACCACGTCCGGCTTCAGTGCCAGGATGTCCGGCAACACCGTGTCGAAGTGCTCGATTACCTTCACCTTGCCCTCAAAGTCTCCATCCTCCCCCCGGCTGTCGGTTTTCTTGACGTGCAGGAAGAAGAAATCATAGTCGGACCAGTGGGCCTTGAGCGTTTCGACCTCGTCCTCAATGGTCTCGCCTGTGGACAGTACCTCCATACCGGCAAGCCTGGCCACGCCCCGGTACATCGGATAGGTAGCGATGGCCCCACAGCGCAGCTTGTAGATCTCTGGCATCTGGGGCAGTCCTGGATCCCGGGCGATACCGCGCAGGTTGCAGCCGTTGGCCGGGTGCTCATCGGCCAGGACCTTGCGCGCCTCGGCCATCCACTGGTTGAGAAGTTCTGCCGTGTGAGCTGCCTCGGGGCGCAGCGGCTCGATCGGCAATGGCGGTTTGCCCGTCTGCTGCGGATCGGTCTCGGTCAGGCCGTCGCATAGTCCCTCACCCCGCAAGACCAACAGGAATCGGTATTCCTGTACCGGCTCGACGAACGTCTCCACGCCCGGCAGGCGGATGTGGCGCAGCTTCTCGCACAACCGGGCACCCACTTCTGTGGGAATGCGGCCCGCTCGCCGGTCGGTGATCAAGCCCGTCTGGGGGTCAAGCGTGCAGAAGTTACCGCGCGCTGCGACGTCCGTAGGCTGCAGATCGAAGCCGATGCCGAGCGCTTCCAGTACCCCGCGCCCGATTTCGTACCGCAGCGGGTCGTAGCCGAAGAGGGCCAGGTGTCCAGGCCCGCTGCCGGGGGAGATGCCCGGTGCGATGGGTGTGCTCAACCCGCAGATGGAGTGTCCGGCCAGCATATCGAGGTTGGGGGTGTGTGCCGCTTCCAGTTCCGTAGGCCCGTCAGGGGTCAGGGGCAGTCCGCCCAGCCCGTCCAGCACGAGCAACAGGATCTTGGTGTCGCCGTCCACTGCCAGTGTGCGCATCAGGTCTAGATCGGCCATTGTTTTTCTCTTTCGGAGAGTAGACAAGTAGACAAGGGGGCGCCCCCCTTGTCTACTTGTTTCCTCGTTCCCTTGTCTACTTTCTAGCGGATTGCAATCTCCGTCTGCTTGTCGAAGACGTGCATGCGATCCATGTTGAAAGCAATTTGCATCCTATTGCCTACCCGGGCACTCGTGCGCGGGTCGAAGCGGCCCATGATCTGGGGGATGCGCTCTGTCACCAGATAGACGATCACCTCGTTACCCATCAACTCGGTCACGTCCACCTTGGCCTCAACCAGCGCGCTCTTGAAGCCTGGGGGAGCATACTCAGGATCGTGCGTGTCCTCGGGGCGGATGCCGAAGATGACTTCCTTCCCCAGGTGTTGGCGGTAGACGTTTGTCCTATCCTCGGGAATCTCCAACATAAAGTCCCTGCATTCCACGGCTATCTTGCCGTCCCGCTCGACCAGGCGCGCCTCCAGGAAGTTCATGGCAGGGCTGCCGATGAAACCAGCGACGAAGATGTTGTTTGGTGTGTCGTAGAGCACCTGTGGGCTATCCACCTGCTGCAAGATACCGTCCTTCATCACGGCAATGCGGGATCCCATCGTCATGGCCTCAGTCTGATCGTGGGTCACGTAGATGAAGGTCGTTCCCAGTCGCTGATGGAGCCTGCTGATCTCAGCACGGGCCTGCACGCGCAGTTTGGCGTCCAGGTTAGAGAGTGGCTCGTCCATCAGAAACACGTACGGCTCACGCACAATCGCACGGCCTACCGCCACGCGTTGCCGCTGGCCGCCGGACAGTTGCTTGGGCTTACGGTCCATCAGGTCCTCGATGCCCAGAACCCTGGCTGCCTCGTGCACACGCCGTTCGATCTCTTTCTTGGGCGTCTTGCGTAGTTTGAGGCCAAAGGCCATATTGTCGTAAACCGACATGTGGGGGTACAGTGCGTAAGACTGGAAGACCATCGCGATATCCCGATCCTTCGGCGGTACGTCGTTGACCAGCCGGTCACCGATGTAGATGTTGCCCTCGGTGACTTCCTCCAGGCCGGCCAGGAGGCGCAAGGAGGTGGTCTTGCCGCACCCCGAAGGTCCAACGAAGACGAGGAACTCCTTGTCGGGGACTTGAATGTCGAGGTCGTTGACCGCGACGACATCGCCGAACGTCTTGGTCACGTGCTCATACGTTACATTTGCCATTTGACTGTTCTCCTTTCAACTGAATGATCTTGAGATGGTTGTAACCAGCAAACTAGGCCAGGACAATCCGCACGCCTGATTCACTCAGGTCCCACAGGAACGGTGAAGGAGCTTCACGGGTCGTGACGACGACGTCTGCATCGGAAGCGGGCGCGATGTAGGCAGCCGCCACACGCCCAACCCGTTCGGCCGGTACGAGGACGACGACCAGGGATCCGATCTCCAACAACATCTGCGCGATCTCTGCCTGTGAGAGGCTATCGTCGGTCAGGCCACCCACGGCGCTGATGCCACCCAATTCCAGGATCACGTGGTCGGCCCGCAGGCTGGAAAGTGCCGTTCTGGTCAGTTGGCCCACCAGTTCCAGGTCCTGGCCTTCGGCCTGGCCGCCCGTGACGATCAGGGTATGCGGTGTGTGAGTGGCGATCCAGTGAGCGACTTCGAGCCCATTGGTGATGATCGCCAGTCGTGAGCGCGCGGCCAGACAGCGCACTACCTCCAGCAAGAGCCGGCCTGGTCCCAGGAAGATCGTCTCGCCATCGGCAACCATCCCAGCCACGGCCTGGCCAATGCGTGCTTCCTGGGTTCTGGGTAGGATAATACTCTCTGGTGCGGCGTCTTCGGCGATGATAGCTCCGCCGTGTACACGTCGTGCTCTCCCCTGTTCTTCCAGTGTCTTCAGGTCTCGCCGGATGGTTGCAGCGTGCACACCAAAGCGGGTCACCAGGTCTACGACACGGACAGCGCCGCTCTGTGCGACCATCCTGGCGATGGCAGCACGCCTTTCGGCAGTCAGGGTGGGCAATGGAGGCTGGCTCATGATTCTTATTATACCACATTATGCGCGATTGTCAACACCCATGTGCGCGATTTAGAGCATAAATGCGCACAAAAAAGCGCTCCGTCCAAAGAGACGGAGCGCTCGTGGCTGCACCGAATTCTATTCTTTACTCTTCTTCCTCTTCTTCCCATTCTTCTTCATCCTCATCGAAAGGGAAATCTACCTCGAAAGGATCGGTGCTGATGATCTCAAGCGCTATGCCGCATTCGGAACAGATGACTGTAGCCCCCAGGCGTGGCTTGCTCACACGAATGTCGGCGTCACAGTTGGGACAGTACGTCTCAGGCATTTCTTATCTCCTCTCGTCTGGCATTCTCGCTCGATCAGGTTTCCGGTGGGTTTCGCGCAGTATAGCACAAAACGGGCGCGACGCTAGTGAATGATTGGTGAAACTCTGGTAAAGATTCGGTGTGCATTCCAATTGACTTTTCATGCACCTGGTGTTATCATACCCGTATGTGGAGAAGCCGGTCTGGTGTCACGAGCTATGGAGGTGACGTAATGCACGTCCTCATTTTCGCACCGACGCTGGACGTTGCGGAGGAGATGCAGGCTGCGCTGGATGACACGGCGAGCCGCTATACCGTTGTTGCTACCTGGCCAGACGTTCTCTCGGTGCTCAAGGATGACTCTCCGGACCTGATCCTCGTCGAGCGGACTGCGCTGAATCGGCTGGAACCCGCCATTCTGTTTGACATGACGGAGCCTGGTCGCTGGCCTCCCCTGATCCTCGTGGATGTACCCGCCGCAGGCGCCAGGGATGGGGTGGAGTTGAGCAAACGTCTCGCCCAGGCCGTGTTCTCATTCTACCAGGTTGGGGAGCTCCGCATTGACACACGTAAGAAGCGAGTGGCACTCGGCGGGCATTGGGTCGTTCTGCCTCCGCTCCAATACCGCCTGCTGCTGACGTTGGCCAAACGGGCTGGTGAAGTCGTCAGCTACCGGGAACTGCTGCGCGCGGTCTGGGGGTACGAAGGAGATGACAATGAAGCCCGTGAGTTGCTTAAAGTCCACATTCGCCAAATTCGCCGGCGTTTGAGACTTGACCTGGAGGAGCATCCCTATATCAGTGCAGTGCGTGGTTTCGGTTATATGCTCACGCCCCCTGAAGAGGAATGACAGTATCTCCACCCCAGCCAGCCCACACCACGGGCCCTGAAATGGCTCCGTACCGGGTGCTGGTGGCGATGCGCGACGAGTCCGATGTGTGTCCTCTGCTGCGCCTGGCCTGCGCCCTGGCCCGTGCTCACGGCGGCGAAGTGTGCGTGCTCACGGTGGTGCACAGTGGCGCGCAACCCTCCTGGCTAAAACTGCCTGACGATTGTCTTGACGTCCCCGTGGACGTAGTCGTCCGGTCGGGCAAGGATGTCAGCCAGGCCATCATGCAAGAGTCTCAGCGGCTTCAGCCTGATATCCTGATCGTAGGCTGGAGTGGCCACCTTGACCGGGGACACCACGTGTTGGGTCATACCCTCGCCCCGGTGATCCAGAGAGTACCTTGTGACGTGCTCGTTCCGCGCGGCGAGTGTGTAGATCGTGTGCAGCGCATCCTCATCCCAGTGGCGGGTGGGCCTAACGCACCACGCGCTTTCAGTATCGCTCGCGCCATTGCACCTGAGGCTCAGATCACCGCGCTCTACGTCGCACAGGCACGGCTTGGTCCAGCGGAGGTGTGGTTTGGTAAGGATCGCCTCAATGCGTTGGTGCAGGATTTGCCCGACCCCTCCCGCGTCCGCCCCCTTTTCGTCCAGGCCGACGGTCCTGTGGAGGGTATCCTGGAAGAGGCAAAGCAGGAGTACGATTTGCTGATTCTGGGGGCGAGCGGTGCGAATGTCGTGGATAGGTTCCTTTTCGGCAACATTCC
>Ga0172365_10000573_pt1 | contig 24995 bp, 39 predicted proteins | sample LakKivSesite48cm_FD_114535 | JGI IMG/M metagenome (GOLD analysis project Ga0172365, IMG submission 114535) | Sediment microbial communities from Lake Kivu, Rwanda - Sediment site 48cm | ecosystem: Environmental > Aquatic > Freshwater > Lake > Sediment | place: Rwanda: Western Province, Lake...
TCATCGCAGCTAAATTAGTAGATCCCTCGAGCATGTCTGTAAGCCCTGCCTTGCCGCCCCCAGCGCCCTTGAGCAACAGTTCTTTATTCTTCCTTGTTGTAGCGTCTGTCTCTCCCTTGAGAAGTTCGGCTATGACGCTCTTATCGCCCTTCATGATTCTGTTGAACTGTTTGTCAGTGAACGTCATGCCCGCCGCTTCACTCAGCGCGGCCCTCTTATCTTTCATGCTGCCGCCATCAAACGTATCGCGGAGGCGGTGTCCTTCTACCGCTCCTCCAAGCGCCCCTGCCACATCTGCACCGCCCGATGCATCAGACATAACTCCTTGTATGCGGAGCACATCTTCTTTGCTTGCTTTAGAGGCTGTGTGCGCCAGATCAGCCAGCAACGCTTGCCTTTTATCGGGATCTGTTTCATTGGCGATAGCCTGGATCTTTTTGTCTATGCCAAGGCTCTTACCGGACTTATCTTTGACTCCTGCCAGCATGTCCTGCAATCCAGCGCCCATCTCCTCCATGCCTTTTTTCAGGCGTTCATTGCGCTGATTAAAGACTTCCTTTGCAGCACCCATTGTTCTGTTACGTGCGTTACCTGCCAGCTTGCCGAAGTTATCCACGATCCGTGGATCAGTCTTAGCCTTGTCTGCCATGTCACGGAGTGATTGGCTTGCCTTTTCACCGACAGCAGGATCGTCGGCTAGATCCATCAATGCTTTCTCTAGCTTTTCGGCAGCCTTGGGATCACTGGGATCTACGTTCTTCATCAAACGATCGAACTTGTCCTTGGTCTCAGGGTTTTTCGCAAGGTCCATAAGTGCGTCAGTTTTGTCGTTCTCAAGCTCGTACCACGATGAAGACGCACTAACAGCGTCCGTCATAATACTCTTCATTTCCTTCTCTAAGTCCGCCGCGCTCTTCTGGAAATCTTCTGCTGCTCCAGGCTTACCTTCCCCCGGGCCCATACCCCCTAAAGACGATCTACTTTTTCGCTGAGAATCAGTCTGTGCTGCCAAGAGTCTCGCTACCGCACCAGAGCCTCCGCCCTTGACCAGAGCTTTCACGCCCTCACCCAGTTCCCCCGCTTGCCCCTGTTTCACTAGCGCTTGCTGTATCTCCCTATCGGACTTGCCGGCCTCTCGCATACTCATTACGAGTCTTTTGGCCGCGACACTTTGTAGGCCTTCTTGTGCCTTCGCAAAAGCGCCCTCCGCCTCATCCTGACTTCCGAAACCCAAAGCATTCAATTGATCGGAGGTCATAGAACCTCCCTTAGAAGCCTGCATCTGAAGCTGGAACTTCTTCATCTCAGCGGCGTTTTCAGCTTTAACACCGTACAAAGCAGCGTGTACGATATCCGCTTTCTTGGACGCCTCTACACCGCCGCCTCTAAGCTCTCGAACCTTCTTCTCATACTCTTCAGAGCTTCCAAACTGCTTGTACATCGCACCAGAGTCACCACCCGCCGCACTACGATATGCTGCAAGCGCATCACCCTGCACACCCCTGAACTGCATTCCAGAACTTGCACGTCCCCAAATTCGATCAGAAACGTTTTCGATATAAGACGAGATTCCTCTGCTCAGGTCCGCACCAATCTTCTGAAGCGGGTCACTGACGGCCTTGTTCCACTTCTCTCCGATCTTCCGTTTCAGACCTTCGTACGAGTGGTTCATCAACTCGTCACGATTGCGGTTCTCTTGATCGATTGATGCGTCTGTACGCTGTTGGTTCTCCCGCATAATCTGCGGAAGGTTGCGTGCAAGCTCCGCCATGATGTCTGCTTGCCGTCCTTCGATGCCGAAGTTCTGCTTCATCATCCGACGGGTGATCAGCTTGTCCATGCCGGAGTTGCCGTACAGACGGCTACCTGCCAGCGTTTTGATCAGGCCAAGCTGTGCCATCGGGCCCTGCTTGATCAAATCTCCGCGCATGTCCTCCTCGCCCATCACAAAATCCGCGCCACGCCCACTGACATTGCGCTCCGCCATGCCGCGAATATCGCCGAGGCTGTACGCGCCAGAAGCGAGCATCCCCAGCTTCCCCGAATCCAGGCCCGTCATTCCCTTGTTGGCCATCGAGGCCAGGAGCCATCGCGCCCGCCCTGATGTCGCAAAACGTGTGGTGCCTTGCTGCAGAATCCCCGCAAGAGAGCCCACCGCCTCAGAACCCGTCAATCCACCGGTCGCCTCTGACAGGGCCCGTTCCGAAATCACGTTGGATCGAAGGCCGCCGCCAACAAGGCCCAAGGATTGCGCCATACCAGCCGCGCCAGTCATTCCCATGGCGCCGACTGAGCGTGCCATTGCAGCGCCTTGGCTCATCATTCCTGCTGTCTCGGCAACCGATAGACCAGATGCCTGAGATGCAGTACGTGCCATGTTGGCACCGCGCTGGATGTCCCCAGGGGTCCACATACCCATTTTCTTCATGTCCTGGAGGAAAGGCATTGCCCCCTCGAGGGTCGTGGACATGACCTTTGCCACTTCTTTCAAAGAGCCCACCATGTCGGTGAACTTCTTCTTGAACTCGTGGACGTCACGAACGGCGCTGAAGGAGCCGGAGGCTGCGCCTTGCTGCATGATGCGCAGGAGTTCCTGTGGGGAGGACATGCCGCCGCTCATGTCGCGGATCATATTTGTGACTTGGCCTGTATCAGACCGGCTGAAACCAAGGCCGTTCTGGGCGCCGGGATTCAAATGTCTGAAGTTCTGCTGCAGGACGCTGCCGACTTGGTTCTGGAACTGAGCGCCCTCGACCATCTGTCCGACGGCGTAGCCGACGCCGGCCTGTATGGCCATGGGACCGGCCGCGGCCAACATACCCCCGCCCAGACCACCGATGCCGGCTCTTGCGATGCTGCCAAAGCCACCGCCTGCAATGCGGCCCATGTTACCGCCGTACGTTCCCAGGCGGGCCATGAGGCCCATTTCGGATGTGACGCCAGCCGCCAAGCCTGACCCTCTCAGGACCCCGCCCAGACCTGCAGAGAACGGGTCCATGGCTCCGAACGCTCTGCCGGCCATGCCGGGGAGGAAGGAGCCTGCCAGTGTGGCGGCGCCCATAATGCCGGGAACCATGCTTCCGGCCGCGCCCATAATGCCGGTGGCTTGGGAGTCGTAGTTGGTGAAGCCGGGGGGAGGGGGAGGCTGGAAGGCCATCCCCGCGCCTTGACCCATTGGGTTCGAGTAGGTCGGCATTGCGCCGGCGCCTGCCATACCTGGGGAGATTTGGTTGGCGTAGGAGGCGAAGTTGCCAAACATCCCCAACTGACCGCCAATCATTCCCCCGGCTTGTGAACTCGTGATTGGCATTGTTCAGGTCCTATCGTAACTCGACAGGCTAACACCCACTACAGCAAAACTCCAAGGAAGTGGGTATAAGGGTTTTGTGGTCGAGAGATCACAGAGGGAAGGACTACTGCCACGTCTTCCGCACAGAGCAATCTGGGAGCGAGAATAGGGACGGGGAGGTACCCGGTGGGACTACTCTTTTTTCTCTTTGTTCTTCTCCCGTTGCGGCGAGGCCTTCGTCAGTTCCCGCGCAATCTCTGTCCATCGTGCGGTCACGATGTCGGTACAGGCCCCGCACAAATCCCTGAACACGGTTTTCTCACCAAGGAATGAGGCGACCAAGATTGGCTCGTCGTCGTCCTTTTCCTTGCCGGTCACTTCCTTGTGTTCAACGCGTGTACAGCGGTCACATTGAATCTCAACTACGATCTTTTTTCCCATTCGGCCGTCCTTAAGTAGAAGGGGTAGATTGACCGGCTTTCTCATCGATCAATTTCCACCCGATGTAATTCCTCAGTATGGATGCCTCCACACCGATTACAGGCATAGCATTTTTGGAGACAAGCCACTCGTTGAACCTTTTGATCTCCTCTGCCATCGCAGCAGAGACGACCAAAGGCTCGATGCTTGTAAGGTCCGCGTCTTCAGCCACAGACAATTCGATCTGAACAGTTCTCTTCGGCATCCAGCGATACTCCTTCATTTCGATCTAAGTAACAAGTCAGAACCATCACATTGTTGTTATAAGAAACACGAACACCCTTTCATACCAGGAGACATTGATGCGTGAATTTAGAAGCGTACACACACGAGGCCGAAGCCGTTTTTGGATCATAGATGTTCGGTGCAGAGACGTGAATGTTGTCTGGGGAGACATCGCAGAGGACGGAACAAGAAATCAGCACGGTGAGACGACCGACACAAAAGACCCCAAAGGCAAGGAAGGGACAAAGGCGTACGTAAACGCTGAAGACAACGCAAAGTTTCACTACGAGCGTTTGATCAGAAAGAAACTCGAAGAAGGGTACGTGGAGGTGGGGCTCGACGGCCGACCGCTCCTGGGAGACGCTGTCAGCGAGATAGATCACTCGAAGCCGCTCCCCAAGAACCTGTGCTTCTCCAAACCAAGGAACAGCGTCAAAGACGGTTACCTGCAGACCATGGACGAAGACCGCCGTGTTGTCTACACACGGAAAGTCAACGGCATGATGTTGGTCGCCCATGTCCAGGAAGACGGGAACGTCGCTGTCTACAACCGCCGTATGGACGACACCACGGCCAAACTCCCGCACTTGGTTCGCGCCCTCAAAACACTGAAAATACCTCCCAAATCGATCTTGTTGTTTGAAGGATTTCTCGGACAGGGCAGCAGCAAGAAAGAACTCCTTCTCGTACAGTCGGTCCTACGCTCACTCGATGACAGGGCGCTTGCCCTGCAAGAAGAAAGCGGTTGGATAAAGTTCTGCTTGCTCAGAATCCCCGTCCTCCGTGGCGTGCATATCGAAGGGACAATGCCTATGGTCCGTTTGATCGATTCGATGGAAAATGATCTAGGCGACAAATTCATCGGGCACCGGGACCCCAAAGTAAACGGACGTTTTCTGTACACGATGGAAGTGTTCAACGGTACGTCAAAACAGGCACTGGACCTTGCGGGTCGCAACGGGTACGAAGGCTGGGTCGGGTACGTTAAGGATTCTGTTATGGGGGACAAAAGCTACTCGTTCAACGGCAAAGCCGATCGCCCGAGTACTTGCTTCAAACTGAAGCCTGACGAAGAGGATGACTTCATCGCTTACTGGGACCCCGACAAATCCACTGACGAGCGCCCGCTCGGTACGTGGGGGACCGGTAAGAACCAGAACCGTGTTGGTACCTTTTCCCTCTACCAAATAGGAGCAGACGGAAAAGAGTACTATTTAAGCGAAGTCGGTTCCGGTCTTACTGATGCGGATCGGGACATTTACGCAGACCCGGAGAGATTTCCGATCGTAGTGCAGGTGAAGTTTGAAGAGCGTTTCTTTGTCTCGGCTGGAGACAAAACCAACGCCCTTCAGCTTCCCCGTATCACCTTGATACGAACGGACAAACTCCCCGAGGAGTGTGTTTGCCTCGACCTCAAATAGTGCTGCTTGTGGACTCTGCACCGCAACGCTGGCAACGAAAAACGTTGCTGGTGTTGCTCTGCACAGCGTAGCCGACTCTACATGCAGTACAGCGGATCTTACGGAACACAGCTGCGTGGCCGGTCTTTAGGACCGCCACCGGCTGTGCTCTTTTTTTGTTTGCCTTAGTCCCAGCGATCACTTTTGCCACGTTAGCCTCCAAAAACTGCCGTGCCTTCAGGATACTCCGGTGTCTGAGGATCTACCACAGGAGCTTCTGCCGGCTGCTCTTCTTTCGTTGCCGCCGTCAACACAAGTCCGTGGAACTTCTTCAGCTTCTTTGTATCGTACTCGCCGCCCGACTCAAAAAGCTCGACCTCTTCTTTGACCGCCTTCTCGAAGTTGTTGAGGGACTCCGTGGCACGTTCTATTTGGTCTTCAGGTAGCTGTCCGACCTGGAACTGCTTCTGGATGATGAAGGCGTCCAGCCCCTGCTTGATCGTCTGTACGATCGGCGTGTACTCGGCCTTCAGACGCTCTGCCTCAATCTTCCGGACCTCGACAAGGTCGTTCTCCACGTACTGATGGTACTTGGCCCAGTCCACGTGGACCTTGCCCTCAATCAACGTACCTTCTACGTGCAAGAGTTTCTTCCCGTCAGCAGAATCATCCACCAGCGATTCGATCTCTTGTACGAGCGCGTTCAACACCTTCTGATGCGCACGCAGATTGAACTCCGCAGAGTCCAAGCCGGCCTTCAAAGACTTCTGGTTCTCGTACACTTCACGGAGGTTTTCGATCGCTGTTTGCTCGAAGTTGGCCTGCCTGTGGTGGATTGCCTCGAGGGAATTGCCGAGCAACTCGAGGTGCTGCTCAAGAGGACTTTTTGGCCCTGGCTGTTGTTTTGACGGAGGCTTGGGGAACCTCTTCGACTTTGTCCGGCTCCGGTTCTTTGGCTGCTTCTTGCTTTTCTTCTTCATGTTCGGCCACCATACTCGTTTCTATCTTGTTGATCGTATCCTGCGTTTTATTGATCGCTTCCAAAAAAACATCCCGCTCTTCCTCAACGCACTCTTGAGGGACAACTAGAGCATCGCCCTCAGAGCGGATCCCGGTCTTCGCCGGCCCGGTATCCGTATCAAGAAACTTCGCCAAGTGCTCGACTATCTCACTGAGCACAGCCTTCTTGTGTAGGAGTCTCTGACGCTCCACCAACAGCTCCCGAAAATTTCGCGCATTCATGGTATAAAGACTTTGTTCCTCTCGTAGACTAACGAAGTCGCCGGAGCCACCCGAGGGTCAGGATATCCCGCATCGGAGATGGAGGTTGAAGTCCTCCCCGAGAGAACCACAGGACTGGATGGGGCGGCCATAGCAACAGCGGTTCTGTGTTTTTGCCTCATGCCCTCACAAAAGCCAAGAACCTTTCCCGTACACTTGCTCCGTTACTCGTATCCTTGATGATGTTGTGTAGCGGGTAAACGTGCATCCCGCGCACATTGCGCGCCTTGTTCAAGAACTCCCCGCCCTTCTGCCGTTCCTGTTCGATCGCCGCCTGCGTCCTGATATCCATGCGGTGATACTTCAGGTAGATGTCTGCCTTGCTCTCCAACACCATGAACCACCGCTCGAGTACCTCTGCCCACTTCTGCGCTGTGAGCACAAAGAACAACTCCCCCACAAGCTGCGTCTCAGGCCACGTCATCTGACACTTCCTACAAACGACAGACGCTCCCAGACGGTCTTGAGGGTGCACGATACCGTTACAACCTTCCTTGGGGCAGATGTACACCTTCTCGTCACCGCCGCCGTGTAGCTTGGTGCCGCTCAAGAAGATAGACATCATGCCGCCGAACGGTTTCCACATGGAGCGGTTCGGACCGAACTGTATTTCTATCTTGTAGGTAGCGTCTATTTTTTTGCCAAAGAACCGATCAATAGCAGCCATCTGCTCTTTGATCGCCGCTTCCTCTACAGGAGAGTCCGCCTTCTCTTTCCGCCGCTCAAGATTCTCAAGCAGCTTCGCGCTCTCTTCAGGACCGTGGAAGCTCACTTAGCACCTCCACCAACCGGATACGCTCCCTTATGACTGGGCCCGCCACGGTCCGGTCCTGGACTTCGAGGGTCGAACGAAATTTCTGCTGTTCTTGATTTACCCGCACCTATCAATGGCATCGAATCCAGCTGCTTCCCCGACGGTACAAGTTGCTTGGCCACACCAACAGACGCTTTGATCAATCTACACGCTTCTTTGACCGCAGCGTCTAGGTCTGACGAATTGATGATGAAGTTCCAGCCGTACACCAGACGGTCGTTGCGCATGAAGTACTGCTGACAGATGTGCTCTGACCAGTTTGTTTTTCGCGAAAGAACGTACTCTACGATCTTACACCAGACCTTTTTGTCGTTAACCCGGCAGATCAAATTGACGCTGCTGTCTGTCTGCGACGCCTTGATGACCTCCGCGACACCGGTCTGCTGTATGGCCGCTGAAAGTAGTTGTGCTTGTTGTCTATCAGACATTTCTATCTCCGTCGGTGTTAGGTATTTCTCCCGAATCGACCTTCTTGATCAATACCCTGATCTCGTTCACTACCCGTTCAATCGCATGTATAGAGAGTTCCAAAGAACCCATGACAGCGGCCGTGCCCGACCAGTCGATCAATTTCATCATACGTCCTTCATCCTTCAGTGTTTGGACACGCTGACGAATGATTTCGTAAGAAGTACTGAATGCTTTCAGATCGAGCTGCTGCTCTTTGAGTTCAGCAATCAAGTCTTGTCGGGAGAGTCCGCCGATGGGATCGGATTCTCGCGAAGGTAACGCAGATACTTCGTCTCCCTCTCCAGACCCTCCATTGCTTCCTCCATCGTGTCCACCAGTCGCCCCGGCAGTATTCCCGACGAGGTTTCGATCGTGTGCCCCAGCTCCAGAATCTTCACGTACGCACTGGCTGTTGCTATCGCCATCGTCGTCTCTTCTTTGATCGTTCGCATCTCTTTCCTTTGTCATGTTCGTCTGTATCTGTCCTGAGAGGAGGTTGAACAGGTTTACTGCATAAGGGATGCCGTCTCTCAAGGCATAACAACGAAGTATTCCTGCTAGTTTTTCAGCGACGTCGGACTTGCTCAAGGAAGACGTCGATAGGCGATTGTGTATCGTCAGTCGCCCCTCTATCGATCGCTCCATCTCCCAAAGTTCGGGGATTATTCTCCCCGTCACTGGGCACCTGTCCACCTTCTTCAAGAGATGGATGTCGGTCAACGTATTTGATATGTCTGCAGGGTCTTCCTCCCGCGATTGCGGGAAGAGGTGCTCCTCCAGGTTCCCCGTCTTGTCTAGGGAGTAGGCAGCACTGGGCGCCGCAATCAGGATCACAGGAACCTTGGCGTTGCCCATATCCATCGAACCAATAGGAGCATCCTTCAGGCGTGTAAGATCCTGATTCTGGATAACGCCTACATACTTCTGGTCGTTGCTCATGGATTCCGCAGATCAAATAGCCCATCGTGGCACTACTTTACCTTAATGCCTCCCAGTGCGGCTTTTTCTCGACGCTCCGTGAAAAACTCTCGAATCTGGTCAACCGTCGCCTCGAGCTGGAAGTTGACCGCTCCAGACTTGATGCCTGCCTCGATCAAATAGTCCTTGTCCCCGCTCCGCGTCTGCACCTGCGAAACGTTCAAACTGAACACAGGCTTCTTAGCTGACGCTACAATCACATTTTGCTCTTTCATCTCATCCTCCATTGGTTTCGGCCTTCGACAATCACCACAAGCTAGCTCTTGATCTGGACCAGCCCCTACAAGCTCAGCACTGCTAGCCGGTCGCTCACACATCGGACATACAGGCATCAGATCCTCCTTGTTTTACACACCAGGTACTCCAGGCGTTCTCCCAGAAACCTGCGCTCCGTATCTTCGATCACAAATTGCTCTTCCCCTACATGAACTACGTTGCCGGACGCCGTCACCATATCCGCGTCCATGCTTTGCAGGTCAGACACCGCAAACACAACACTGCTGTACTTTGCGACGTACGCAGAGTAGAGGCTCAGGCTCAGCTTGGTCGTGACCTGGATATTGCACAGCTGCCGGTTCTCCATGTACAGCTTCGACAGACTGAGATCTGTTTCGCGCAGCTCCGGCAAAACCTTCTCACTGTCTAGGAGCACCTCCATCTCTTTCAGGTGCGCCAACAGCTCTGCTTCAGTCAAGGCCTGTCTCTCAGTCTCTGGCATGTCATCAGGCAGGCTTCGCCAGAACTTTAACATTTTGATCGCTTGTTGTGGGATTACTCCCGCCTCGATCGCCTTTTTGCTTAGGTCGCTCATGTTGTGCCTCTACGTTGCCTTTCAAAACAAATCCTACTTCTGCGAATGTCGCGCCCTGATGACGTGACCCTCCGATCAAAAACACCTCGTTCGGAAGCGTGATGTCTTTCTCTACTCTAAGATTCAGCAGCTTCTCCAGCCTGCGCGCTGCTCTCGACGGGATACCCAGCCACTTCCAAAAATCGGATGCCTCCGAAACCACAAGATGCGTAGCAACCCAGCCTTCGTACTCCAGCATGAATACCATCCAGAACAGCACCGTTTGCGGATCTACTAGATGCAGTCCCTGTCCCGCAGCATCGAACTCCTCCATCCTCACGTTTCTGAGCAGGTCTCCTGGCTTCAGCTCGGCAAACCCCACACTTGTTTCCGCGGGGCCTTCATGTTCTTCCGGGCTTATCTCCTGCTCATAGGAGATTGGTTCTCCCTCCCGAATACTGATCTGCTTTACACCGTCTTTCAACAAGATTGATCGCACGACCTGAAGTATCCCATCCACATCACCAGGAGAAGGAACTTCGAGACGTACAACTTGGGCCTTGTTGGTAGACACGGTCATATTTGCTCAACCCCGCCTTCCTCTTTCACGCCAGAACTGTTTTTGTGTTGGTCGCGCAGAGCACGAAAGTAGTCCTCAATCAAAGCGGTTACGTTAACCTTGTTCTTCTTCGCGTACGCAAACACCCAGTCCTTCAAATCCTTTTTGATCTTGAAGTTGACCCGCACACGCGTAAGAGAGTTTCTACTCTCAGGCATCGACACGTTTCTCCTGATCGTAGAACCTACGAATCATTCGGAAAGGCTCCGCTGCCTCCTCGCTCGGCTTACCACGGCCGTAGTTCTCCCAGGCAGACAGGAAAGACGGCTCCGACATACTGAAACGCCGAATCTGGAACTCAAGCGCCTCTCGAACGTACTTCCTACGTGTCTCCATGTAGAAGTACGCAGGCCCCGTGAACTGAAGAACGTACCAGTCGATAACGTCGTCACGAATCCGCCCATGACGCAACCACTCCACGTACAGCGAAGCCGTGTACCCACGTAGCTCGTAGTCACGCCTCCAAACAGCACGCAGCGGCCAAGGAGAGATGAACAACGCTGCTCCTAGAAGCAAGAGCGTCCACCACCCACCTCCGTAAATACACCCGGTCAGTACAGACAAACCGGCCAACGCCATCAACACCGAGAACGCGCGTCTACCCTTGGGCGTAACATCCCCGTCCTTACCGGTGTTCAGGTGCGCCTCGTGCAAAGCAATAACCCCGAACCCCAGACCGATATATCCCCAGATCCCAGACAAGACAATGGCAGCCACAATGAAGGGAAGGGCGTACAGCTGAGGAAAGGCGTACTTCAGCATCGCTTTGATCGGGCCGTTCCGAAAGTCCCACTTGTGGACGTTTTCATGGAACTCCACGTTGAGCATTCTCGAAGGATGCTTCATAACCTCTGTTCCGAAATCCGTATGAGGGAAAACGGTCGTGGTCACGTCCCGCAGGTAGTGCGGGTTGAAGGGCTTCACCAGATACGCAATGATCTTGTGTTTCAGTGAGTTGCCCTTGGACCTGTACGAAGCGCCCTTGTAGACGCCGGCCTCAATCTCCATAAATCGATCGATCGGATTCATGACATTTTCCCTTACGTTAGACCCAAAGACAACATGCGCTTGTGAATAGCCCGCTGGGTGATGTCCCCAGGAACACCGTCCGCCTTGAGACCCGCTGCTCGCTGAAAGAACTGCACCGCCGTACTGGTGTCTGTGTCGAGAACAGGCCCGCCCCCAGAAACGTGATACTCGAGCTTCGCCAACGCTCTACGGACAGCGTCAAGCTCCTTCTTCCAATCCCCTGCCTTGATCAAGGCTTGTAGATTCGCGCTCGGCACACTGATAACATTCTTGAAATCAGTGTCCGTGAACTCTTCGTCCGTGTTGCGGTCGCTTTGACGTGCGGCCAATTCGGCCAGGAAAGCACTGTCGTTCACCTCGTCATAGTCTCGGATGTAGACAGGGTCATCTGCCATCTTCGAGATGAAATCCAGACTCTCCAACGGTGTCTTTGAAAAAATGGCTTCGCGGACATCAAGCATCGGAAACGCCGGACCTGTATCCGCCTTCTGACCAGACACACAGGAATGAGGGATCACCCAGTTTTTGCTGAGACCTCCCTCATCGGAAGTCATGAGCTGCAGGGCTCGTCCGATCAAAATGTTGGCAGAAATCTGTCCCTTAGTGTAGGGCTCCCAATACTTGCCGTTCACAAACACAGGAGTCTTTTTCAGAACTGACGGGAACTCATCCGTCCAGTTCCGCGCCCACCAGTAGAACTTATCGCCCTTCTTGCGCAGCTCTCCCGCATTCCGATTCTCGATACCCACACACATGCTGTTTGACCAGCCTGCGTGCCAAGTCCCTTGCTTCAAATCTGAAAGCAGCAGGCAGGTAACAGGCAAAAAATGAATCGACGGATACTTAGCTCTGATCGCCTCGACCTCGCCGATGAGCGTGTCGGTGACCAGAAAATGACAAGAGCTGTGCTTGTTCGCCGGATTGTTCAGCCAGGCCGCGGAACTCCTCCACGAAACACCTGCAGTAAAGTGCTCGATGATTCCCTTTGGCCGGCCGAACTTCCACTTACGTACCTTTGTCCCAGGGCCTGTAGGCGCCTTGATGGACTTCAGTACTTCGACCGAGAACTTTCGCAAGTCCTCGAAAAACGTCACAGCTTCTTGTTGAGTGTTCATGTTCTAGTCTTCCACAAATTCGATCGCATTTAGATACTTACGTAATCCGGGTATTGGGTACTCACGACAGAGGAACTCGACAATATCAGCATGTATCGTACTCAACAGCTTCTTGTCTGCTTTGTGCCCAACGTACTTCACAAGCTCCGCATCCAACCGCCTCATCAGCTCGAGGTTCTGGCCGATGAACGTAGGCAACCACATCCATCGTACTTCCGCCGTACCGTTCTCGACCGTTACCAACTTCACTGATTGATCTCCGGAGGGTCGTTACGGTCGTACACAAAGAGAATGTCAGATGGTTTGATCACCAGCTGGTTGTCCCCCAGAACGTACTGGACGTATTCCCCTGTCCGTGTCTTTGCCAGGTACTTGACCAAGACAACACCATCCCCAGGGTTAACGAGCATCGGTGCGTGCTTACGGCCCTTCTCAGACCATTTGCCCGGGCCGACGGACAGCACTTCGGCCTTGGCGAAGATATGCTCCGTGGCAGAGGCAGGCTTGAACAACAAGCCTTCTCCTACCTTGTCTGTCTCCTCATCGAAGCGAACAAGGATGCTGTCACCTGTCGGCCTAAACGCCATCACCGTCCTCCAAAGGATTGCCCATCGGCTTTGCGACGCTCTCTGAATTAGGCAGATCGTCGCCTCCCCCGCTCAGCTTTCGTGAAAGTTCCTCGTTCAGCCACGATGCTGCGTGCTTGATGTTGCGCTCGGTCCCTTCTGGGAAAGGGAAGTAGAACTTGTTCGACCTGCCGATACGCCCGACAACTCGTGTACTCTTCTGGCCGCCGCCATCTGAGTACTCGACCACATACAACTCCAGAGGCGCGACGTTGAATACCTTCTTGGTGTCCTCTGTCATCTCTGCAACTACTCGATTTCGTCCGCTAGGCATTTTGTGTTTCCTTTCCTCGTACATGTACAGTTCGGCTCGTAGGAGCCCAGTAATCCAAAGCCTTCTCTATGTCGTCTCGGATCATATCTCTGACGTTGTCCGCCAAAAGTGTTCCTGTTCCTTCTTCGACAAGTAACGTCCTCCCTGTCACCTTGCCGGGCGCGATCAAAACAGAGTAGTCAGGGTGCCTGCTCAAAAGGTCATGGAGCGCAGACACGATCGTCTCGAACGGCACGTCTACAAAAGTGATGTTAGAAAGCACATCTTCCGTCGGAGGAGCCTCGTCAGGATTGTCTGCAAGATAGACAGTGCTTATGGCGCAGCAATAACTGACGGTATTAGGGATACGTCCGTACTCTACCTTAAACGCCTTTTTCATTTTCCTTCTCTCCTCGAGTGATTTTGAAAATGACCGCTCCTGATGGAGAGCCCGCAAGGTGCAGCACCAATCCGTTTTCCAAACTGATGTTCTCCAGCACCGTTCGATCTGAGGATGACTTTTTCAACTGAACACCTATCACCTTGCTGGATAACAAAAGGGCCTGGACGACCTCGAGGTCTGTACCCAGCTCTGAAGGCAGACCGAACCCACAAAGTGCGCGAAAAGCCTCTTCAGGAGAAAGCTCTTTGGCCTGAATAACGTTCGCCCTCGCCGCGTACAAAACACCGCCGACATCTTCCACAGGAACCAGTCGCATGGAGCTGTTGCACCCTGTGCGAAAACAAGGCCACCCTTCTTTCCAGTGCACGTGGTTGTGTATGAGTCTACGGGTTTCACTGTCGTCTCCTACGATGCGAATGACGTTCAGGCACTCATCACATGCCAGAACGGTGATCATACTTGGTTGCCGTCCTCGTCATCCAAAAACGCCGGCCTGACTCTTCGGAGCACAGGGGCCATCTCTCCTGGATCTTCCTCAAACGACTCAGAATCGTCTCCGAAGTCCTGCATCTGCGGTGGCTCGTACTCTTCTTGTACGGGCGGTGCCTGTCGCTGTATCGGTCGCGGAGGTACAGGCTTTGCGGGGGCCGCCTGGAACAAAGAGATCAATTTTTGGACAGTCTCCTCACTCGTAGGCAGTACGTGTACCGAGCCGTCGGCCAGCTCTACGGATATCTCGTGCTGGATGCGGCCAGAGCCTTCCAGCATCATCTGTTGACCGAAGCCTATGATTTTCATTTCACACTCGGGGGTTCTGCGGTTACGTTTTTGATCGCCGTTGCAAGATCCGCTGACTCCCGTCGCTTACTCATCTTCACGAGTGGTTGTGCGATTTGTGCTGCAGACAGCGCTAAAGACTTTGCGATGTTCAGCAACGAGCACGCAGACAATTTCGGTTCCACCGTAAATCTTGCGTCGTACGCCATGCAGTCGGGACCGCACTCACGGTCAGCGTTTGAGGGGAGCCAGCAGAACAGTTCTTGAGAGATGACGTGCTCGTCTGGACGTTCGATAAAGGGGTTCTCAGGCGGTTGGGATGCCATGTTGCTCCTTCTGTATCTGTTCAAGGGTTTCCAAAGCTGCTTTGTGGGCGGCGATGGTAGAGTTTCTGAGTACTCTCGCCAGGATGGCTTTGTCTTCTTTTCCGCCGATCAAACCGGCAAGAGCCATACACTGTCCGATCACAGGAGTGGCTCTTTGTGAGAGCAAAAGAAGAAAAGTCTGAGACACCTTCTCTGCTATCTCCAAGCGATCACTCTTCACCTGTGTTTTGATCAGTGCCGCGTGCTTACCTTCCCAGCCACATGCCAGACATTTCGCCTCCAGGCCAAGCACGTCCATTTCGATCTTACTGGACGCGCACTCGGGACAGATTTCTACGTTCATCTTCCTTGCCTCTTCGCCTCAACACGATCTTTTTGTTTCCGTAGCTTGCTGCTTCCCTTGTTCAGCGGCTGCAACGGAGTTACTTGTAGCGGGCCTTTTTTCACCTCGCTCTTGAGGTACTCTATCGCCCTTTGATCTTGGTTCTGTACAACGTGTCTCTTGTAGGGGTAGTACTCGTCTAAGTACGCTTGCCACGCATCCTGAACAACTTTGTCTCGGTTTTCCGCATCGCTCCCGGCCGCAACTACCGCTGTCACCAATGCGCGCTTTTCTTGCAGTGTGATGTCTTGGCGCATACGCCAGACAATTAAGATCAGCGACTCCATCGGAGAGCCGGGCTCCGGCATACGTTCTAGCTTATCGTAGATGACGTTTGCTCGTGCCCAGCCTAACGGAGTCGCTAGGATTTTTTTAGCTCCTCCGTTTGATTGCTGAGCAGTAGACGAACACGACGATCAAACCATGAGTACTGCAGCGCCAAATCAGCAACAAGCTGAATAGGCAGCTTTTTTACACGCTGGAATTTCTTCGCGAACAACTTGTCGTCAAACGACCCGCTGCTGTCTAGGTGCGTGGGGAACTCCTGCCCGTTGAGGGACACCACGGCCAGTGCCAGGTTCAGAATCAGGTACTTGTCCATGACGTACCTGTCGCTGCCTTTCTCCTCGTAGATCATACGTTTGACGGCAAGGTCTTCCTCACTGGAAGGAGAGCGGAACTCCACCTCCAGCTTGCCTGGGACGATGTTCACCGTCTGTCGAAGCTCGCCCTGGATGATCAGGTCTGTCAGGTCCAGGGGCTCAAGCCGTGCCTCAATCTCTTTTCTACGAATCGGGTTATTCAGGTGGTCGAATGTCTCGTCCTCACCCAAAAGGCTTTTGATCTCTTTTTCAAGATCGCTCCCGACACTGGATATCTGTCTCTCGGCTTCTTCTGCCTTGTCTGGCGCCGATGCAGAAGCGCTCGGCTTTGGGGCCGCCTCAGCCAGTTGTGCCTGTTCTGCCTTCTCGGCAAACTCGCGCAGCGTATCCAAGCTCTCCTTGCTGATCGGCGGCTTGTACTCGCCCCCAGAAGTCAATTGAGGCTGGTTGCCCGCTACACGCGAGCCCATGCCCGGGCGGTATCGAGGGTCTTGTGTTGCTTCTTCCGGGAGAGGTTCAAACGGGCCCTTCATGTGCTGTCCTTTTCTTTCCATCGCCAAGGTCGGGTTGTATGCGGGACTCAACGGACTCGTAGGGTCCGTCAAAACGGCAGCCTGCTGCTCCATCGTCCCCCCACGCTCCAACGGCTTGGCGTCCAACCGTGGAATGTGCACGGAGCGGGCAGGTCCGCCCAAAGGCATGTCCTTCTTCACGTGGTCTGCTCCACGCTTGTCTCGCAAAATCGCGTCTGCGGGCTTTCCGAACTGCACCTGCCCTTTTCCGGGCTGCTTGGACTCAGGCATTAAAACACCTTCGGGAAACGTGGGATAGGGTCCTTGTTAGGCTCACGCTTAGCGCGCCCGTCAACCAGAAACTCTCGCATGATGGCGTTGAATGCCTGCCTGAATGCCGGCCTGTCCACTGAGGGTATCAACCCGCGCTCAATCATGGACTTGTGTAGCTCATCAACACGGTACTTCATACCGCGCATGTTCCACACCTCGTCCATTTGATCTTCAGTCAAAAACTGCTTCACAGGCAGCTTCGCCTGTCCTGCTTCTGATGGAGGTCGCTCTTCGTTCATGGGCAAAAAAGAAACAAGCCAGTACATACCGCGGTATGTACTGACCCGTCAACAACTATTTCATCGCCGAGAACCTGCGGTACAACTCCGGCAGGTAACAGACGAGCTGATCGTAAGGAACCTCACGAGTTGTCTCAGTTTTTGCGAGTAAGACGGCGGTTATGCTGGGAGTACCTTTCAGTACTTCCGATCTACCGTGTACGTAGCGAAGGTCTTTCACCTCGGTTCCGTCCTCCAACTTCAAAGCGCTTCCCTCAAAGAAGTTGATCAGTCCTACGCCTCCCATGTGCTTGAACACATTCACGGGCTGCAAAAAGACCTTGTTGAAGTAGAACAGACGGAAGCTCTTTACACCTGGGAACGAGTGCTCATCTTCGATCACTAGCTCGCGTGTGAGTGGGCAGTCCTTCGTGATGTCCGTGCCGTTTTTTGAGATACGTGCGTTCATTTAGGTATCTCCGTCCACCCTCTCGGACCTTTGACGCCTTCTACGGGGACTGACACGACTTTCATCCCTTCCTTCTTGCACCTCAGACACCTCCCGTACGTCCCCCCGCCAGGGAAGGGAAGCAAGACGTCTCCGACCTGGTACTGCTCCATGCTCACCGGCCTCTCCGCTCCGCAGTGGACGCACTTTATTTTCCCCTGAGGTCTTTTTGGAATCGTTCGCAATTCTTCCTCCCATTTCTTCCATTGCCTTTGCAAATGCCTCCATCGGCATGTCTGCCTCTTTTGGTATCTGCGGTAAATCGAGCTGTCCCTTCACCAAGGCAACACGCAGTACCTCGAAGTACGTGAACAAACACGCCTGATACTGCTTTCGTGCCTTGTCTGCAAGATGCGTTACGATCCGGTGACACTTCATACATATGATCACTCCTTGAAACGCCTTTGGGTGATCTCCCACACGCTCCTTGCAGTTGATACACGCAGGCGATCGACTGTTCTTCAGGTCTCTTGGTTCCGGTTCTCCGGATTCAACTCGTTCGGACATTCGGCCTCCCAAAACGTTCTGTTGTTCACTCCCGCATAGGCAGCAATCCTGCGCGGAAACACCGTCACTACTTCGCTGATGTTCCTTATGGTGATGCTTGGAACATTCACAGCATCCAGACTTCTCCGAAAAGAGTCAACTTGTGTCGGAGTCATATCTGGGAACGTGTAGCGTGTCCCCAGCCTCGTTACGATCCAGCAAAGCGAGAGAGTATCTTCTTTATCGGCAGGAAGCTCTTTCGATGTATCAGACATACTCCGTACCTTTCTAGCGCCTCAAGATGTTTCTTCGTACCGTATCCATGGTGCTCTCTGAACCCGTACTTAGGGTACCTCGTATCAAAGTGTTCCATGTAACACGTCTGTCTGTACTTGGCCAACACCGACGCTGCTGACGCCGCCAAGACAATGTTGTCTGCTTTCGGCAACGCGACCACATTGTTGAAACCACGTACACGCACAGAGCCGTCCACAACGCCCGGCACATCAGGGAACTTCGCGTAAGCTCCTTTGAGCAACTCGCTGGTCAGGTCATGCCACGCATTTGCGATTCCTCGTGCATCGATCTCCTCGGACGTTACGTGCCCGGTCTTGTAGTACACCGCCTTGTTCCATATCTCGTCTACGGCATCCTCCCGTGACTCCAGTGTCATTTTCTTTGAGTCCTTCACTGTCTTGAGAACAGTGTCCTTACGTAAGATCACTACGCTGGCGGTCATGGGTCCTGCCCACGGTCCCCGACCAGCTTCATCGAGCCCAAGCATGAAATCCGTCTTGTTTTTTTCGCGCACAAAAAACTCCTATCTGTTGGTATAAGAAAACTGATCGTCTCTCTACTACGCTTCCGGAGGAAACCATGAGAAAACAAAAAATGGCTGCAACTGTTATCGGCCAAAGCGTCATCCACGTCACACCACACGTCGAAAGAATCTCAGTCAATCAGAGAATACTGCACGACAACCATCTAATAGGTGAGCTGAAGCTGCTGACAGAAGATCGACGCATCCTGTATGTGCGTTGTCCTACCAAGGACGGTTGCATCGTTATCGATGAGAAGGATACGCCTGACCACAAGCTCGGGATGCAGCTGTACAATTCGATCGTCTGTAAGCATCCTTTTGGAAGCCGTCGTGTTGTCCGTCTGTCGGACGAAACATATGATGGAACGCCAGAGGGACGCCCCGTAAACAGGTACGTGCTTTCTGACGAAAACCCCGAGGTGCTCGTTCGTCCCGAAAGACACGAGCAACGTGCACGCCCTCCCGAAGCCGAAAGACCTGCCCCACAACAAGTACAGCGCCCACAGCGTCCACCGCAAAACCAGCAACCACAGCGTCCACCGCAAAACCAGCAGCCACAGGAACGCCAGGAGAACACCGAACAGCAAGAAAGACCAGCAGTACGCGAGCGACCTTCCAGACAGATGTTCAACCAGCAACTCGCACAAAAGCTGGCTTTGTTCCGTCAACGGTCCGCAGAAGCACAGGAAACTCCCCAGGAAACTCCGCAAGAGGAACCCCCGGTAGTTTCCGGTGCTTCTGAGGCAACCGAGGTAGGATAAGAAGAGGGGAGCATAGCTCCCCCCTTTTTTTGCCTACAGCACTGACGCGTTTCGCACGTGATCGCTTATCACCTGTGCTACTACGGCAATAGACGCAGTACCGTCGACTACAGCCCAGTAGTGCTCAGACTTCTTGGTCTGTACGTCCCACAACTCCAAGTAGTTCTCACGTGCTGCACTGAGCTTGGCGAAGTCTGTTTCGTTCTTGTCGCGTGCATTCGGCCGGCGTTCTTTAACCAGCTCGATCGGAATGTCCAGAAAGATATTCACCTCTGCTTGAGGCAGACACGCATGAATATCGATCATTTCTTGCTTGTTCATGCCCTCGGCAGCACCGTACGCATACGCTGATTGCCAGTAGCGGTCCAGCACCACGTTGATTCCGAGACTAAGCATGTTACTGATCGTACCCATCGTGGCGCACTTGTTGTAGAGCATGAGTGCTTGGTGCACTAGCGGCTCTTTGACGCCTTCCTTCAAATTCGCCAAGATCAATTTGCCTGACGGACTCTCGTAGTTCGGAAACGACATCCTCGAAGCGTTCGGCAGGTTTTTGGCCAGGAGCCGTGACTGTGTGTTCTTCCCGCTGGCATCTATCCCCTCTATCACGATCAACATCTTCCTTTGTTCCTCCAACAGCTTTCGGTGAATACGTTCAACTTTGTTTGCATAGCGATCATTCTTTACACGGTTTCCCCACTTATAGTGCCCCCACCACTTGTGCTCGTGTTTGTGTTTGCACTTGTTGTGGTGTTTGTACCAATAGGTAAGGGATCGTACGCCGACCTCAATATTTTTCCGGGGATCAAAGAGAGCCTTCTCGTTCCCCAGATACTCCATGTTTGTCGAACGACTCACATGAAGCTGCATCAACCCGTAGTCGCCGGTTCTTCCTACGATCTTGGGGTCCCACCGACCTCCTGTCTCGGTCTGGATGACGGCAACCACGAGTAGCGGGTCCAGCGTACTGGCTTCCGCCACTTCCGCTATTATCTCCGCGTACTTGTTCGCCGCGTCGTTTGGTATACGAGGCGACAATAACGTGATCAAAAGCGCCAATACGTCCATGCACTCTCCTATGTGTTGTTTTCTGATGAACCACCTTTAACAGCTGACTCATCTATTTGAGGACACACTTCACACGCTATACGCTCGACCATTGCGCTGACTTCCTTGAAGTACCCATCCTCTGCGGTGACAAAAGCGTCTCGCAAGCGAAGTAACTCCTCGTCCCTCTTGTGATCGTTCATCTCCAGGGCCTTGATACAGTGATCCCTGATAAGCTCCAGTTCACTCTGTAACCTGTCCTGAACTCGCTGTATTGCTGCCGTCGCAGCTTCCCTTGCAATCTTCTCTTTTTTGTCTGCTGCCTGTTTGACCGCAACCTGTACACGGTGGTGGGCCGCACGAATGAGACGAATGTTGTCGCTGTTCTGCTTCTTCAGTTGTTCGATTTGATGTCTGCCGAGATTGTCTATCTCGCGCATCAGTTTTTCATTGGCCTCATCCATTTGAATCACATCGATTGTGGAGAGCCCTGCTCTCCTGGGTCTGCTTCTTCTACGACAACGCCTGCCAGTTCCAGTGCTCGACGTAGCTCTTTGTTTTCGACAACGGCTTTGCCGATCGTAACCCAGAAGAAGTTTTGTAGCTGCAAGAAATCGCCGTCCGCCATTTCCGGCGTCCTACGGAGAATTAAACTACAGATTCTCTGTCCTTTGGTCTCGTCCACAATGTTGAGGCCCATACGGTACACCGCCCTCGGCAGAAGCTGCTCCAGGTTCATTTCGATCTGCTGACCAGGAGTTAAAAGAAAGTGAGCAAGTTTACCTGACACGCTTTCTACCTCTTCGTCGTTATCCAGACAGCTGCTGGCGCAGTTCTCTGCAAGGAACCTGCTCAACAAGCTATGTAGTTGCTCCAGTGCTTTTGGGTCTGCAGTCGAAACGTTGTCATTGTTCTGGGACATTTTGCTCTTCCTTCTTGTAGTGTTGCTCTAACCAACGAACCATGTAATCCACGATGCTCGTGCAGATCTTGGGGGTTTCCCCGCCGTACGAGACTCTTCCAGCGGGGTCGAACCGCGTGCTCTTCAACTTGTCCACGATGACCTCGAGGGGCACGCCGTATTGGAGTGCCAAAGAGATGACGACAGAAAGAGACTCGACAAGGCCTGAGACAAGCGATCCCTGTTTGTCTGCCTTCAGGAACACCTCTCCCAGTGCCCCGTCGCCGTACTGTCCTGTTTGTATGTAGACGGTTAGCTCCTGCTCCCCCATCCCAACTGAGAACCTATGCGTTATACCCTCGCGGACTACAGGCAGTTTTCTTCGGTGCGCTTCCATTACAATCTCCTAAAAAAAGAAAAGCCCCTTTCGGGGCTTCTCCACACATCCCTATTTTGATCGGGTGTTAGATACCCAGTGTTGCTTCTGAGTCATGAGCTTGCGGTGCAGGGGCCACTACGGGAGCGCTGTTCACCACAACAGACTCAACCTTCTTGGCACGCGGTTGACGTGTCTTCGGAGGAGCGGCCTCTGCCTTGACCTTTTTCTTTGTGCCCTTCAGTTTGATCTTTCCGGTGGCTTTTGGCTGCGCTTCCTTCGAAGCCTTTCGCTTCTTCGTGGGAGTGAAGACCTTCTTACGCGTCTTCTGCGTAACCTCTGCCGTGACCTTGTATCCGTCCTTCTGAACCTTGCGCATGAAATTAGCGCCCTCAGAAGTCAAACGGTACGTGCCTCGATCGGACGCCTCAACATGCCCCTCAGACACAGGCTTGCGGAGAGCATTTCGAGCTGCTCTGTCTGCGTCCGCGGTGTTCTTGAATTTGAGCGCCAGCTCCTTGACGGTGAAGGTGACGCGCTTCGGAAGCTCATCAGCCAGGACGTTCAAAATACGCAAATGATTCTCACGATAGTTCATCGAGTTCTCCAGATTCGGCCTAAAGACTTTCGCTGTTTCCTAGATACTTTCTAGTAGCGATCAATCCTCTTATCCCACAGAAAAGATCAAAATTTCGATCTTTGTGGCATAAGGAACCTAGCACACCAGAACACGCGTAGAAAAGGTGAAAAGTGAACAAATCAAAAATTGAGCATCTGGGCACAGAAGATCAACCGGAGTACGGGGAATGGACATGCTCTTCCTGGGATGATTGGCTCCATCCTCTCAACGGCCCGTCCCCGAACCAGGTACACTTGCTCCGCTGCATGGGAGAAACGTTCAAAGTGGCTTTGTGGGACGATCGCCATCATGTCATCACAGCCACCGAAATGATTGATCGCGTTAGATCAAAAAAGGAAACCGAAGTCGCCAGCCAACTAGGAGGCTGGATACTAGATACCCGCCGCTGGAATATGACCCCCAAGGGGTTCGTGAACAACGGTCTCGTGGTCGCTCCTCCGGCTGACGCAGACAACGACGATGAATGGTCCGCCCTCTTTGCCGCAAAACTGGCAGAGGGCGCTGTTCGCCTCGCAATCTCAACAAATGCAGGCGGCTACCTACTGAAAGGAGACCGTCGTGTCTGACTACGTAGTCTCCTGCAAGTCGTGCAGAACAACGTTCTACGTCATGCCTGTCGATGATACCGCCTTCTCAGTTGGACACTGCTGCTTCTGTGGCAGCCGTAAGGTGGTCGACGTAAGTGACGACGTGTCCTTCGAGCGCCCGACATTCACAGTGCTAGAGGGCGGAAAAGCGAAACCCCCGGTTGAGCGGCCGGGGGTTTCTTCAGACACGAAGGAAGGTGAGGATTGAAGTAAACCATACCGTTCTAGTAACGTCAACAACACACTGCGTAAAGGCCGAATGCAGACCAAAAATATCCCGATCCACATTGTCAGGAAATCGCCGCTCCACTGGAACCGGAAGGTGTCTCCCGACGACATAGAAGACCTCGCATCCAGTATCGACTCGGTGGGTATGCTCCATCCCATCATCGTCCGTAAGAAAGGACAGATGTACGAGTACCTCGCTGGGGAGCGCAGATACCTTGCCTGTAAGAGCAGGGGAGAGAAGGTCATCCGGTGCACTGTCGTTAAATGCTCCGACTCTCAGGCACGAGAGATGTCGCTGGTCGAGAATCTGAAGACCAAGCGCCCGGACTCAGATGAATGGAAAGCCGGTGTAAAAGAGCTTTACGAAATAGAGACGAGATCAGTCCGAAAAGCGCCTGCCATCAATAAGAGTGAGCAGCTAAAAAGAGGACGACCAAGAGAAGAAAAAACAGTCGTCGTCGAGCGTGTAGCCAAAAAAGTAGGTGCGTCGCCTCGTACGGTTAAACGTGCGCTGAGCATCGAAAAGCTAACGCCCACAGCACGAGTGCAGTTTGAACGTGGGCGCATAACCCATACGCAGGCCGAGATACTGAGCAGCATGTCCAAAGACGATCAATGGGCACAGCTGTCTCACATGATACGAGAAACAAAGAAGCAGTCTGAATCGCGCATCTCAAGCGACAAGATCAAATCAAGTGATCCTGATAAGTCGACAAGAGAGGCCGTGCGAGCCTTCACAAAGCTGCTCGCCAAATGCAAGACTCTTCAGACCGAGATAGACACGTTCCGCGAAAGCCAGACAGATAAGACGCTGGATGTTCTCTTTCAAGAAAACAGAGACGAGATGGTTGATCTCCACCGTGCCCTGTCCCGTTTGATCAGAGACATCGAACTAGCTGAGAACGGCATTTAACAACGTGTAATCAGTAGCCTCCACCCTAATGCCCTGGGGTGGAGGCCGGAACCTTATCGCCTTCGTCGCTTTGATCTCGCCATCAATAAACAGCGAACTCTGTGGGTACTTCTTCCTGACGTACAAGAGAACGTTCCCGTAGTTGTCGTATTCGACGGCATACACATGAACAAGGCCACTGAGCCTGGATATCAAACAGACAGACCCTAGGGTGAAAGCCACACGCCACAAATCCGGGCCCGTCACCCACCCGTGCTTCTCGTACTCCTTGTCCGACGACAGCATCTACAAGTCACCCAAGCTTTCAGGAAGTTTGTTCAGCGCCGGCAGCTTCTTCCTAGGTACGTAGTCCTGAAAACTTGGGGGAGGCGCGTATGTTTGTGCAGACGCCTCTTCCGGTGGAGGAGGCGGAGAGGGTGGCGGTGGTGCTTTCTTTTTTTGCCTGCGCGGCGGCGCACCTCCCAATCTACCAGCACCAGAACCAAACCCTTCAACCATCACTGGTGCCCAGCCACCGCCCACTGGCGGTGCCTCTGGCACAGGCGCTTTTACCGCTTCCGCCTTCAGCTTCTCGTTCTCTGCTGTAAGCTCGGCTATCTTGGCAAGTATCTCCTCCTGCTTGGCCACCAGCAGACCTTCCCCTCGGCCCTCGTGCTTCGCCAGCGTCAACTGAACTGCTTCCATCCAGTCATGAATTTTGTTCACCTCGGCAGACAGAGAGGTGTACGCCTTTCGCGCTTCGGGCTCTCCACGATACACACTGATGAGGCTTATGATCATACCGGTCAGCGCAGGCAACGCACCTAACAAGACCGCGATCGCTCCA
>Ga0172365_10000576_pt1 | contig 24956 bp, 34 predicted proteins | sample LakKivSesite48cm_FD_114535 | JGI IMG/M metagenome (GOLD analysis project Ga0172365, IMG submission 114535) | Sediment microbial communities from Lake Kivu, Rwanda - Sediment site 48cm | ecosystem: Environmental > Aquatic > Freshwater > Lake > Sediment | place: Rwanda: Western Province, Lake...
GGCGAATGGTATGTCACCGAAGCCAAGCACTCTTTCGACCAGGGGTACACCACAGAACTTTCGATGCACCGTCGAAGGATCAAGACCAAAGGCAAAGCCAAGGAAGTTACCGTTGGCGTGTTCGCTGGCGCTGAGGATATCACAGCGACAAATACCAGAGGTGGAAAGAACGTTGAAAAAGTTACCCTCGACCGTGGTCGGTTCCAACTTATAGGCAACGTACCAGAGGACATACCAGGACAACCATGAGCGGCGAATTTGGTAAATCAGCTTTCTTCGACAACCAAAATGATCCACAAGAACCCAGGGTCTTTGGATTCTATTGGGGTATCGTCAAGAACAACACAGACCCGGACAACCGGGGACGTGTGCGCGTCCAAATCCCGGGACTCATCGCAGTCGAGAGTACGTGGGCGGAACCGGTTGGTGCGCCCGGAGGCGGAACACGGCACGGCATGTTTGCTGTGCCGAAGGTCAACGCGCCTGTTGTTGTCGGGTTCATTCAAGGTGACATTGACGAACCGTTCTACATGGCAGGACCGCAGCGTGACACGGAGGAAGTGGACGACGCGCACCCGGACAACATCATCATCCAGTCCAAGAACTTCCGCATCCTTATGGATAATCGGGACGGTCAACGTGTGCTGCGAATCGAAAACTTGCAGCCACAAATCACAGACCAGGCCACAAAGGACCTCGTTCAGTCCTACATTGAAATCGACATGAACGCCGGGGACAACGGTGGGTCGCAAGGAATCCGAATCCACAGCGCAACTGGCACAACCATCAGCTCAGCTGGGGGCATTGCGCTGGATGCGCCCGTGGTGACCATCAAAGGTCGGGCTGTCGTAACAACCCCGAGGGACATCTAATGGCATTCGTACCATGCCCCATAATTTTTCCCGGTGCGACCGAACCACCACAGGTCACCATCCCGGGCTTGGGCACTCTTCGCGCAATGAAGAGTCAACTCGATCACGCCCCACGTTCGTATGACTTGGCGGCGATGCTGCTCGCACAATTGAACCCGCTCATGGCGCCGTTCAACTTTGTTTTGAAGATCGTTGAAGTCGTCTTCTCGATTTTCAAAGCAGTGAAGGCAGCGGGCAACCCATACAAGCTGGCCAAACAGATTATCAAAACCGCAAAACTCATGGCGTTGCTCACGCTCTTCGCGCCCAACATTGCATGGGTTCGGCTTGTGCGCGACATGATCGATTTGTGTGTTGCGATTCTGAATGGCTTCGTCGCAATTATCGCTGCGTGGGTCCGCGACATACAAGCGATGCGCAATGCGTTTGTGGTTCGCGAAAGTCTGCCCGAGGACTTCGAGATCGTCTCGATGATTCGTTGCACGAAAGGTCTGTTCACGGTGAACATTGACGGCGTGAACGACACCCTCGCAGCATTCGCAACTGCATTGTTCCTCATCGGCCAACTGATGGAAATCTTGAGCACTTTCTTGCCAGGCAAGATCGTTGAGAATTTTGTGAACGCCATCAAAACCATCGTTACATTGCCAGTAGCGTTCACGGGGCTCGGTGCGGCTGTCGAGGCTGCGGACAATGCTGTAGACCTGGATGCAATTTTGGTCCAGATGACGGACCTATCCCTTACAATTTCCAACGCAGCTGGTGGGTTGGCTACCATCTCGCAGGCCATCACTGACGTCATCGGGGACGACTAAATGAAAAAGGTTGCGTACCAAAGAGACTTCCTGGACCGAGGCGTGGCGCTACCCGTTGCGCGGCGTGGCGGGACAGACTACGTCCGGGCGCAGGGTGGGCAACTCATCAACATGGCGATTCGCCAGATCCTCAACACGGACCGGTACGAGCTGCCGTGGAATCCTGAGTTTGGAACCAATCTCAGACGGCAGAAGAACAAGCTGCTGAATGAGGACTTCAAGACGTACGTGGTCAGCGAGCTGACCCGGGCGCTTACGACTTTCGAGCCCCGGATTCAGGTCGTTCAAATCTCGGTGCAGGTCCGCGACACGACCGCAACCGTTCGTGTAGAATGGCAAGTCATCGATCGTAACGTGCCCGGAAACCAGGTTCTTGTTGGCCCAGATGCCGTAGAGGTCTCGATTTAATGGCACTCATCCCACAGCCAATTCTCGATTTCAGCGACAAAGACTTCGCGTCATTGCGATTGCGCTTGCAGGGTCTTGCGCGATCTCTCCATCCCGAATGGACGGACTTCAATGACGCCAACTTCGGCAACATCCTGCTGGAGTTGATGGCATTTACCGGTGACGTGATGACGTTCTACCAGGACGCCCAGGCCCGGGAACAGTTCTGGCCGACCGTAACGCGCCGCATCTCGGCAATACGCCTGGGGCGGCTCATCAACTTCACCATGCCAGGACCGACTCCGGCGACGGGCGAAGTCCGCTTCCAGCTGCGGGCCGCCCAGGCGACGGACGTGCTCATCCCGGTTGGCACCCGGTTGCGGTCGAGCGACCCGTTGAACCCCCGGCCCTACATCACGACCAACACCGATGTCGTGAAGATCCTCGCCGGTAACACGTCGGTCATGGTTCCGGTGGAGCAATCCGAGCGCGTGTCAGGCGAGATGTTCGACTCATCGGGTGGACCAAACCAGGAGTTCGTGCTGGAACGCCTCCCCTACATGGATGGGTCTGCGGTTGTCACGGCGTCCAACGGTCCGTACACCGTCATCCAGTCATTCATCGACGTGCTGTCTGCCAATCCCCGCCGTTTTGTTGAGCTGGTGGACCAGGACGATCGCGCCCACATCCGATTTGGCAACGGCATCCTGGGGGAGATTCCACTCGGTGCAGTGTCCATCGACTACAAGGTCACGCAGGGTTCCGAGGGAAGCGTGGAAATTGGGCAGTTGAACCGCATCTCGGACCCCATCCTCGACTCCGTTGGTGCCACCGTCTCTGGCCTCACAGTCACCAACCTCACAGCGATTGCAGGCGGCGCTGACCGCATGACCGTCAGTCAGGCCCGCAGCTTGGCACCCGCGTCGCTGCGTGCCCTCAACCGCTCTGTCACCCGCCCGGATTTCCAGACCCACGCTGCCGAAGTCTCCGGTGTGGGCCGCGTCGTGATGCTGACCTCCAACGAGGACGGCGCCGTCCAAGAGAACTCTGGCCTGTTGCTGGTCGTCGCCCGCGGCGCTCGCTTGGATTCGGGGCTGTTCAAACCTGCCGCGCCATCGCAGCAGTTGTTGGCCGCAGTGATCAACCAAGTCACGGTCGTGAAGCCCGCGACAATCACGTTCCGTGTGGATGCGATCGGTGCGCCGTTTCTCGATGTGAACCTTTCGACGTACGTCCACTTCTCGAATGGCGCCGACAAGGCTGCCACCGCAGAAGAAATCGTCAACGCGCTCGAAGACTTCTTCGCCAGCAACTTGGCGAACGGCACCGACAATCCCGCCGTGGATTTCGGCGCCAACATCCTCAACGACCAAGCAGTTCCTGTTGCCGAGATTGCGTGGAGCGACGTCCTCAACGCCATCCGTGACGTGAACGGTGTGCGTCGAATTGATGACGGTGACAATGGTTTGCGCCTGAACGGTTTGCGCCAGAGCTTGGTGCTTGGACTGCGTGAGTTCCCCCGTTTGCGCCAGGTTCAAATCTACGACGCAGCCAACAACACCATCCTTCTCAGCGTGGACGTGGGCGTTTAATGCCGCAGAATTTCCAAAACCCTTCGTACGAAATTCCGGGCCTTGACGTTGGCGTGGCCCTGGATTGGGGCGTGACCATCCTGAACTCGTTTGTGGAGTTCTCGCGGTTCACCCGTGGCGACGCCGTGGGAATCATCTCGGTCTTCAACGCGATCATTCCCTTGGGTGTCAGCGTCATCGACAACGAGGACGGCACGCTCACCTTGACTTCGGCGGTCGGAACGACCGAAGCTGTTGAATCCTTTGCTTTCGGCTGGAAGGGCAACCAGTTCTACCTGTTTGCGTTCCCGCCCAACTTCCTCCTTGGTGCGCTGATCTCAGGTGCCAAGCGAGTTGAGGACCTGGAAGATGGGTTCGGCGTAGACCTGAACTTCATCACGGATGTTGGCGCCACGACAACTGTGATACCAATCAAAGACGGCACACTGGTGCCGAATGCTTACGTGGGTGTGCCCCTTGAGGTGAACGGCTTGCGGCGCATCGTCGTGTCCAACACCGCTACGGCATTCACAGTTTCTGTGGCGCTGCCGATCGCGCCCAATGCGAACAAGGCTGTGCGTGTGCAGTACGGGCCGACCAACGACGTTGGGTTTCTGTCGTCCTTCACGGGCTTGGCGGGTAACGATGGTTTCAACGAAACCTTCAATGGCGGCTGGCCCGCAGGTGCGCCGCCCACATTCCAAGAGGCGTTCGACCCGGCCTTGTTGTTGGGCTCCAACCTCAACAACGTCTTCCTCAACGGCTCGGCGCTGCCGTCTGGCCAATTCGCAAACGACGTACGCTTCCGCGTGTTCCAAGTCGGTCCGACCGGATCACCCAACGGACTGGTGATGAGCTACCGCAATCGGTTCGGCTCCCTCATCAACTCGTTCCCCATCACCTTCACTGTTCCCCTGGGCACAGCCATCCCACCCGAAGGTATCGACGTACCCCTTCAAGCCTTCAACTTCGACGGCATCCAGGATCTTGTTGCCATGTCCGAAAGTTCCCCGCCGTACAGCACCTACGCCATGGTTGCCAACCCCGGCCTTGACTTGGAAAGGGCGGACTTCTGATGGGCAACGAAACGTTTGAATCTAATTGGAGCAACAACCAGACCGCCCAGTTCGCATTCGTGGATGCGAACTTGGAGCGTTCTGAGTTCGATGAAGTCCTTGCGGCAAGACTTGATCTGACAACCAACACGTACACGCACATTGCCAACGTGGTGGGCGGCGGGCGTCGTTTGTCCATTCGTGTGACCGAACCAACGGGTACAGTCGCCAACTCGCCCGCTGACATCTCGGTGGATTGGGTGGATTTCAATTCCGGCCCTGCGGCCAACGTGATACAAATTCCGCAGAATACCGCGCAAAACACGCAATACATCATTGCGACCCCGCCCGCGAATGCGCCGTTCAGCATTCTGCTTCTGTCTACTTCCGATAACTTTTCCGCAGGTGAAGCGGAAGCATATATCTCTCGTGCAAATGTCGAGTCGTTTGAAGTTGAATGGCCCGCACCCACCCCAGGTTTGGAGTAAAGATCATGGCAGCTGTAGATTGGATTGAGATGGCGAACAGCTTGGATGCCAACACCCTCGCCCGAGGTGTGACGGCAGGTACGACCAAGCCGCAAAGCAACCCGGGCAACAACTTCGTTTACGGTTGGAACTCGTTGCTCTCCACGGTGGGCGCGCACGGGCTCTACGTGGACAAGCCGTCATTCAACCCACTGCGCAACGATGCGAACAACCCGACGGGCGGTTCCATTCGCGCAGCCATGAAGCGGGGTGTTGGTGGCGGCGGCACGTTGAACGTCGGATTCACACCGATGATCTGCATCAACATGCAGGGCGCCGATGTTGTGTCGTCGGGCTATCTGCTCGGCCTTGAGGACGCGGACCCCGCACGCATCGTGCTCGTGAAAGGTGCACCGGTTTCGGGCCTGCCTTCGAGCACGGCACTCCGGGTGTCATCACAAGCAGTGCAAGCCAACACGTGGGTGCACTTGCGCCTGGACGCCATCTTCAACGCCAACGGTGACGTGGTGTTGAACGTGTTCCAGAGCACCGGCAACAACGTCGAGACGCCGAACTGGCAACCCGTCCCTGGCATGGACTCGTTCATCGACGATGCCATCGCCGTGAACACCGGGTCGCTTCCGTTCGCTGGCGGATTTGCGGGCTTTGCTTTCTACACGAAGGACTTGCAAAAGCGCGCCTACGTTGATCACATCGAAGTCTTGCGGCAGAAGTAAACAATCACGGCCAGCAGAAGCTCTCCATCATGCCCGCGCTACGCAACACCCCGTTCGACAATCTCCTTGGTGCCTACCAGGGCAGGTTGCGTCCGGGCGTTGCGCCCGCAGCTGACGGGTCACATGTCTGGTGTATGGGCATGGACCTCACCCCCCGGGCAGAGGCGCTTCGCCATGGGGATTACATCCAGATCGACCAGCAGATTGATGTCACGGACATCACGTACCTGCGGGCACAGGTCTGGATGCGGCAGTCGGTCAACCTCGACCGGCGCACGTTCCCCAATACGGTTGAGTTCGTCGCCCTGAACTCGTCCACCATCACCAACGTGGTGAGTGGCAGCCCGGGCATCCCGGCGCGGGTGACGACGGCAGGGAAACACTACCTCGTCACGGGCGAGACGGTCGTCATCCGAAATGTGGTGGGCGTCCTCTTTGTGAATGGGCGGTTCACAGTGACCCGCATCAACGACTTCCAATTCGACCTGGACGGCGTTGAAGGATCAGGGACCTACGTTTCCGGGGGTAGCCTCGGGCGGGGCGAGCGCATCTACACCCCGGCTGGCTGGACCAAGGAAGAGTACCAACGGACGCTCGACGTGTCGGGATCAAACTTCGCCAACAACAACGGTCAGTACCGCGTCCTCGGGTTCCAGGCGCAGCCGGGCGTTGACCCGCCGCGCCTGGCCTACGTCGAGCGCCCCACCGGCACCCCCATCACGGCAGACGACATCGCGACTTCCCCGAGCCTGGCTGTCACCGGGCGCGGCAACCGGTGGAAGATTTCGCTGATGGTCGATACGGGCGGCGGGTTCGTCGAGCGATCCCGCGTCGTCCAGAACATCTCCCAGGGTGGGTTCTTCCGAACGGACTTGGGCGCCTACGTTCGCCGCCTGACAGGTCCCCAGAATTTCGCGATTCGATGTACACTGGTGCAGCACGAATCGAACAATGTGTACAACCTTCCACCCCAACCGTAAGTTGTAGCCATGCTTCACACAGGAAAGTCAGTTGTCGAGTTCTCCGCGCAGGGTGCAACCCACTCGCGCGTCAAGCTCGTGAATCCTGAGACGGGGGTGGGCATGGCTGTGATTGAGTTCGAGAACGCCGAACCCGTCATTGAGCTGGACGACATCATCGAGATGGAGTCCCCGATCCGCCATTACCTCGTGAAGTCGAACTGTATCAAGACCGCTGCCGGGTTGATTGCAATGGTTCACGCAACCCCGACAAACTACCCCTAGAGGAGAACACCATGCCGCTTCCCGTACTGGTAAAAACTTGGCGCTTCAACTCGCAGCAAATCGCTGCACCTGGAAGCGCGCACGACACCCATAGGCTGGCTTGGTGGGCTGTTTACAATGCGCTGCGTGGCCAAACGTACAACAACACTGGTGCGCTTTCGTGGACGAACTCTTCGGGTGTTGGTGCTGCTGCACCGTCAGTGTTGTGGACCACTGACCGAAGTTGCAACTCGCTGGTTGCAGGGACAGCTGGTGACAACGTGAATCGTCTTCTTACGTTCGCTGACATTGTTCATGCCAGCGATGGCGCGAGTGCGCACAGTTGGGGTGTGTTGAAAAACACAGCGATCGGTGCAGAACTCTGCATGGATTTTATGTCCGACAATTTTAACCCTAGCGCTTTACACAGCAATGGTTTCATGACCAGCATGTTGGCTTTTCCAACAGGCGGAACCACAACCGCCAGGCCGACAGCAACTGACGAGAATCGTATCTTCTCCGCCACCACGCAGGGGTACGATGCAGCTTCCAAGATCTGGTTGGGCGACTCTCCCAATTCCGCCCACGTCGTCCATACCTGGGCGTCCACTGACGGCGAGTGCTGGCGAATCGTCATTATGCGCGCAGGTTACTCTGTGTTCCAGCTTCTTATTGAGAAGCCTCAATCGCCTGTTGTCCTTCTTGGTACTCCAAATCATACGTGGAATGGTTTGGATCAACCTTATGTGGCGTATGCGCACGGTGCTGCAACCGATGGCCCGGCGTTTCGTGTTTCGCAGTACCCCTACTGGCACCTTGCGCAAGAAAGACTTGGCACCCATATGGGGAACTTCGTTGACACGACCCAGTCTGTCGCAAAGCGTGCGCGCCTCAGCACTGAGTTCGACATGTACGCTCCAGCTGTGCCGCTGACCCGAACAGGTAGATCCGACTTCACGAACAAGTTCCCTGCCAGTCCTTTGGCGATCATCAGCCAGGAAACTGGATTCAAAGGTCGCATGGGTGTGATGACTGATTTGTGGGCCGGTACAGATACCGATCAGGGTGTTGCTGAGGGGGACAACTACCCAGATGATCTCACACGCCAGTTTGTTGCCCTGGGTGCGTTCATCTATCCCTGGAACTCAACGGTCATGCTGACCAGCTAGGAGGTCGCATGGCCGACGAACCCCTAGACGAATACCCAGAAGTCATCACCGGCTTCTGGGAATCACCAAAGCGTCTCGACCCCAGAGCCGTTGAGTTTTACCCAGAAGTCATCACCGGCTTCTGGGAATCACCGAAACGGCTTGACCCCAGGGCCGTTGAGTTTTATTTGGACGTCGTCCCGGGGTTCTTTGAGACAGGGAAGTTGTTTGGTCCTCAACCAATCGAGTTCTTCGCCTTGCCCGTCCTTGAAGCGGCACCCACGCCACCTGATGGTGTGCCGCCTGTGGTTACGTACGACCCGCCATCGGGAACCGTACTGTCCGCACCTGGCCGTGTAATCTCGATTCACGCCACAGACGAAACTGAAATTCTGCGGTTCATGATCAGCGTGGAACTCGCGCCTGACCCTGATACCGGAGAACGCGTTTGGGAAGTGGTGTACAACGGCGCACGCTTCTCTGACAAGTATGCCGCGTCCTTCTTCGTCACGAACACGCTCACCTCCAAGCTCGCACGCATCGTTCGCAATGGTGGCTTCGGTGTTGGAGAGAATCCCCGATTTGAAGTCATACTGTTCGACAAAGCTGGCAACATCGCTACGTCATGAGTTCACAAGCGCAATACACCGTCGTCCCACCCGTACCGCCGCTGGTCCCACCAGAGCAGTTGGCGCAGGACACGATTGCGTTTTTGAACGTGAAGCTGCCCACCATCTACATCGACGTTGCCAACGAAGTAGACGACGCAGACCTCAGCGGCCAGGTCTTCCTCAACAACCGCATCCCGCAACCGGCTGAGACTGACGTTCCGATCAGCGCGCCCATCGAACTGATGGCGAACGTCATCAACGACACGGGCCTGAGTGCGGGCACCATCACCATCACCGACAAAGGTGGGACGGTGATGGCTTGGACGCTGAGCGGGGGGTTCCACGGAACGTACTCAGCCTCTGTCCAGAATGGCATCATCAGCCAAGGTGCCGTTGGCGCAGACGAGTTCCGTTGGCAATTGATTCGGGCGACGCCTTGGACGTCCCAAGACCGGGTTGTCGTGCGCGTTCAACTGACGCCCACCGTCGGTGCTGCGATCGACGTGACCTACTTCTTCTTCATCGAAGATGTGACGGTCCCTGCCCTCATCCGGGCCGAGACGCGGGGCCTTCGTCGGTTGCGCCTGACGTTCAATGAGCCCGTCGTCATGTCTGCCGACGAAGGTGGGGCGTTACGCGTGCGCGACCTGTCCGGGCGACTGACGTTTGTCACCCCCAACGTCATCGAAGTCGAGACCCGCAACTTCCCCGCCGACCTCACCGGAGAGTTCATCTGTGTGTCAGCTGCGGTCGAAGCGGTCAACAACCGGTACTACCTGGTGGACAGCTCCACGCAGGGGACGCCCAACGAGATCACCACGGTCGAGGACACGGTCGTGACCGAAGGCCCGAACGTCGCGCACCGGTTGTTCTCCAGCCCGTACCATCTCCAGGCGATCATCGCGCCCGAGCGCATTTACCCTGCGTTCACCCCCTGTGTGATCGGGGCCGTTCAAATCAACGACAGCACAGTCGAGCTGTTGCTTGACCAGCAACTGACGCCAAACCACACGTACCAGATCACAGCCAACGGCATCGGGGACGCGGCCAACCCGACCAACATCCGGGACACGACGTCGCTGACCTTCACGTCAGAGGGCCTGCCCCGCGTCGCCGGTCGCGAGTTCTCGCTGTGGAACTTCATCCCTCAAGGGAGCAAACGGGACGACACCACGCGCGACATGGAGCGCCTGATCCGCATTCTCGACGAGCCCGTGCAGCTCATGCTCGCGGACATCGATCGGTACGACCGTGTCTACGATTTCGACACGGCAGAAGAAGCGTTCGTGGACGCCATGCTTCTGCACCTCGGCAACCCCTACACGTTCTTCCGCAGCGACCTGGAAAAACGGAAGGTCGCCAGCCATCTCGTCGAGACCTACAAAGTCTCCGGCGCCGAAGCTGCCATCGAGCAAGCCATCCTCCAGATCCTCGGGTTCACCGCGGAGGTCCAGCCGTTCAATGACCTGGAAGGGCAGTGGATTCTGGGCGAAGGCGAACTTGGAGACGACACGTACCTCGGGCCGAGCAGCCAGTTTCTGCTTTACAGCTTCGAGATCGATGTGTTCGTGGACAGCCTCACGGATACTGAACGTGCGATCATCCAGGAAATCGGACACGCATGGCGACCGGCGCACACCCACCTCATCCGAATCAACGAAGTCGGTCCTCCGTAAATCGTGAAACACAGCAGAAGTTTGTGTGACAAATCATGATTTGTTGAAGGAACCCCTGCATCAAAATTTGAAAAGAAAAACAAACATCTGCGGTTAACAACCGCTTGGTTTTCTAGCACAATACGTTCCAACAACTGAGGTCACCTACCCCATGGCAAATCGAAAAGACTTCTACTTCCGTCAACGCGTTCTCGAAGGTGAGATGGACGACGCCTTCGATGATGTTGAGAACGCAGACCGTCAGCTTGCGCGCGACATCGGTTCGCAGCAAACGGCAGACACCGCGGGAGTTCCGATTTCCGACATCGTCACCGAGCCTGACGACTTCAATGCGATTCGCGGCGGCATCAACTCCGGGTTCATCATCTCCTTCGCGGGTGGCATCCCCTCGGGCGGCAACCCCCAACCCATCATAGGCGTCCGCGTATCTGCTGGCTCTGCCACGGACTGGCAAGGCCGACGCGTCTCGACACCGACTGACCTCATCGTAGATGTGACGTCCGAAGGCGACGCACCCGTTGGCGAAGGTGGGTCCACGGTGGGCGGTGCGGTTGTCACCCCGCCCGCGGGGCAAACCCGCATCGTGACTTTGATGGTTCTCTTCGATCGCGTGCTCACCGACGAGCGCGTGGACGGCAACGCTGGGACGGTGCTCTACAACCAGGCCGAGTCCTTTGTCTTCCGCGCGAAGGCGGGCAACGCCAGCGTTGGAACCCCAACGCCGCCACAGGGTGACGCCGACGGAATCATCCTGGTGGACCTCCGTGTGACGGAGTTCAACACGGTCACCTCTTGGGACTTCTCCCGTCGTGGCGACTGGATTCGTACCTCGGTTGGTGTCGTAGGCGACATTGCTTCCACGAGTCAGATGCAGACCGGGACGCTCAACAACACGGGCACGGACTTCATCGTGCCCAACGCACGTCAAGCCATCCTGCGCTTGCTGCGTTCGTACGCTGCCACGGTTACGGACATCTCGGCGCACGTCGATAACGTCAACCCGTCTTCCACGCACACAGCCGCCAACATCGACTTCAAAGTTCCGGGCAGCAACTGGCTCGACGGTTCTTCGTTGGCTGCCCGTTTGCCGGGCGGCGGTAACACCGACGGTGTGCAAGGTGCTTTCCGTGAACTCATCGACGACCTTGCCGCGTCTGCGCTCAATAGCGACGGCGCCGGTCGCATGGGTGCGATGGCACAAATCGCAGGCCCAGTCGCGTACGCAGGCAACGCTCGATACAACGTCTCGGCAGGTTCGATTCGTTCGCAGATCAAGACCTTGCTCGACTCGATCGAGCAACAGGTCATGGATGTCACCGTTGGCGACGGTGTTGCCACGTACGGCATGTTCAACACCTCGGACTTCGCTGGGGACTGGGGCGCCACTTTGCAGGCGGCGATCACCAGCGTCCCGTCTGGCGGCAGCGTGCGCGTCTACATTCTGAATCCAGGAACACTCAACGGCAGCACAGCCTGTGTCACGGGTAATCGCAATGTGTTCCTTCACGCACGGCCCGGCACGATCCTCAACATCACGGCCAACGTGATTGGCTTCCGCGCAACGGGTGCCAGTGCTTTCGTGCACGTCGAGAACCTGACGATTCGCAACTTGACGACTCCGACCCAGACCAGCGTCGAGTTCGCGGGCTTGTTCTCTGCCCGTAAGTGCAACTTCGCCAACGGCGTTCTGGGTACTACTGCGGCAAGCCGTAGTGTTTTTGAGGATTGCACACTCGGAGGACGCACAAACATTTTGCGAGGTGCGTTCATCAACGCCTCGTTCTTGAACTGCGATTTCGAGTTGTCAGGTCCAAACAACAACGACGCACTGTGGGATGGATCCGATGGGGCCGCAGACGTCCTGATAAATGCGCAATTCACGCGCTGCCAGTTCAGTGCCAAGAACGACGTGACACCCACGTTCTTCACCTACTTCCGTTTCTCTGATTTTGACGAGAACATTACGTTCGACAGTTGCTCGTTCAACGATGCCGCTAATGCAACAACCGCAGGTGCATCTGAGCGCAACTTTGCAGGAACCGCACCACGCAACATCACGTACCGTGGTTGCCGAATAGATACACGCGGCGGCGTGTTCAACGCTGCGGGTGGTGGTGTGAAGGTCACCATCGCTGATTGCGACATCACGCTCGCAGGTAGTGGTTCGCAAACGGTGTTCTTGTTGCCCGCTTCGCAAACCGCAACGGACATTGACATCAAGGACAACCGCGTCCTGCAAACAGATTTCAACAACACCAAGCGGTTGGTGTACACGCTCGTGAACGCTACGATCGAACGCCTGTCGATTACGGGCAACAAATGCGTGGACCTCGACACGTTCTTTGAGTTCACCAAAGCCATGGAGGTGAACATCTCCCGCAACGTGATGGTCAACACGACCACAGGGCGCGGCAAGAATTTCATCAAGACACACAGCACGTGGGCTGTCCGCAATTTCAGTGTCACGGACAACACCGTCAAGGGGCTCCAGTTCAACAGCACCAACCAACGTGCCATCGACATGCAGTCGGGCACTTTCGAGGATCTGTCGCTTCGACAGAACGTGCACATCGCCAACAACCGCTTCGAGGATATTGGTACGGCGCTTGGCGGCGGAACCACCGACAACGCGTACGCAATCGACATCAACGCGTCGCTGTCACACCTTCAAATTACCGGCAATACGATTCGCACTGTCCAGTCGAACAACGAGGCAGTTGGTATCCGGGTGATCATTGCGGGCAACGTTGTCATCCACGGCAACACAATCACCAGTGTTGGCGACGAGTTTAACTGCGCAGCAACCATCCCGGCTGCCATTGTGCTCTTTGGCTGCTTACGGGTGCGGTGCACCGACAACATTGGCTACAGCATTGGCCATGCTGGAACACTCGCTGCTACCGGGCTGTACTGGGCCGGTGATGCCACCAGCACCGACGTGGTGGTGCACGGCAACTCCTTCACAAATTTGAGTGGTGTGGGGCCTTACGGCATCTACGCAGCGGGCAGCACCAAGCGCCTCAATATCCAAGGCAACACGATTGGCGTGCTCCCTGAACTCGGGACCGGTATTGACCTGACTGACTCCAGCACCGACGGTACGTCCCAGGTCAACATCTCCCAGAACAACATCACTGGGGGTGACACTGGGATCGCTGTCTTCGTGGGTAACGGTGCCGCACCTGCGAACAGTTACGGACGTTACACCATCAACAGCAACACCATCTCCACGTTCAAAATCAACGGCATCGCGCTCACCGGGGGCGCCAGCTCCCCCACGTGGACGGTTCAAGGTAACACGATCTACACGCACCTCTCTGGTTCCGGCATGCGCGGAATCGTGGGTACAACGTTGCATAGGGCAGTGATCAGCGGCAACACGATTGAGTTCACGACAGGTGGCACAACAACCAATTTGATGGGCATCCGACTCACAGGTACCGGCTCCGAAATAAACGTTAACGGAAACACGATTGCGCTGACCGGAAGTAGTACTGGGCGTAAAGGCGTCTACGTGCACGCAGATTCGCAGATGGTGATTGTCACCGGCAACCTAGTTTTCAGCCTGTCTCCCCTTGGCGTAGTCGGCATCCATCTCCACGATGGTTTCAGCGGCGGTGGCACCCTCCAGTGGGCTGCGTCAAACATGATCAACGTAGACCTCTCAGGTGTCGCGTTTCAAGATGACGCCGTCGGGAACAATTCAAGTTCTCCAATGGATACAGCTGGCGCAAATCCAGGTGTAACACCTGCAGCACTCAGTAGCATCGACCTGAACTGGCGCAGAGGCACGCACGTATGACGATGGAAGAACTCTTGGAGCAGTGCCTCAACTGTCAAGTCCCGACAGTTAAGGCACTGGCCAAGAAGGTCAAGACCAATTGGGACCAAGGTGTCGCCCCCAGCTCGAAGCAGATCAATGAACTCGCAAGCATGCTGGAGGACTTCAACTCGCCATGCACACGCGTGATGGAGGATGGACGGTGTAACGGTTGGTTGGCCAAGTACGGGCAGGAGTGCCAAATCCCATCACAGCCGCCACACTTCTGCCCCTTCAGCGCACGTGAGAACACACCCTCGACCTTCCCGCAGTGCCCGGGTTACCGTACAGTGGAGAGGAACCGAACATGACCGAGCCCGCACAAACCCTTCGCGTCTTCATTGTCCATCCGAAGAATCCGAATCACCCGCCCCGCCCGCTGGCGTCTGACTTTCAACTCGGCGGACGACGGACTGTCGAACGACGTGCAGAAGCCAAGAACCTGATCGCCAGCATGGGGTACGCGTTGCGCACGCTCAACGTGACGGCATCGGGGCTCGTCGCCTACGTGTACCCGACCGAGCGCGTGCCCGGACAGACAGGCCGACTGCCCGGGTGGGTGCACCGCAAGCCCCCTACATCATAACCAAAGTGCTTGAATCGCTGTAGTTGTTCTGATATACATGGATGTATGCCTGACCCGAGCGCCAACGCCCCTTACGCCGCCCCGCGCAGCTTTCGTCTTGATGACGATTCGCTGGTGATTCTCCGGCAGCTTTCCCAGAAGCTATCCATCTCTCAAGCCGATGTCGTGCGTTTGGCCCTTCGCCGGTTGGGCGAGGCCGAAAAGTTGAAAAAGCTCAAGTCTTCGTGACACGAAACGCATCTCGTAAATCCGCGCCAACCCTGGCGTTTTCAGTTTGTTCTTGCCGCCAGCTTTGTAGCGCGGTATGATATACAAATGAAAAATAGCCGAACCGTCACGGTCCTTTCCAAAGCTGCCTACATCAAGGAGCTGATCGCCCGAGATAAGATGGCCATTGTTTTCGGGCGCACCGACTACCCCGGTGTTGTGTTGCCGCCTCACTTGCACGGCAAGCCCTTCGCCGTGTTTGGATTCGACACCGCGGGATCCCCGCCCCTGTACAACTTCGTCATCGACGAGAACGGCATCGGGGCCGACATGACCTTCAACCCTTCGGTGGTTGAGAAGCCCGAGGACGTGATCTCCCGGTGCTACTTCCCCTGGTCGGCGGTTTACGCCGTGCTGGAAACCCGGCAGCGGAAGGGGCTCATGTGGCACGAGGACGCCCCGCCCGCTGGCGTCGCGCACGGTGTGCCGCTGGACATCATGGAAGCGCCTGACAACGTCGAGTTGCCCATCGTGATGAGCGCCTAACCCCAACCCCCCGGAGACAACATGCCTTCGCTATTCGTCGGGAACCTTCCCTACGCCGCAACCAACCACGACTTGGAAGCCCTTTTCCTCCAATACCAGTTCCAGCCCAAGTCGGTCCGCATCATCCTCGACCGGGAGACCAACCGGTCCCGGGGGTTCGGGTTTGTGGAGTTGGCGACTGCTGACGAGTGCGCACGAGCGAAGCTCCAACTCGACGGGGGTTACTTCATGGACCGCCAAATGAACCTGCGCGACGCGGACTCGCACCCGCCGCGCTCAAACAACGGCCCGGGTGCCCGCCCAGCCCGGTCGTTCACCCCTCCAGCAAATGCCAAGAACGGCGCACCACGCTTCGATGACCGCAGCTCGAAACGCGATTCGCGACGACAGTCCCGCAAAGATCGCGAACGTGACCGAGACGACGATCGCTGGTAACTGGAAAGTCCAGACCTGCACAACCGCGAGTAGTCAGGAACCGCCCATCTGATGTACGCTGTCCACGAGGATAGCGATGAAACCCCGATGGTTCTGGTTCCCGTTGTACGTGTGGGCCTTGCCGCCCGTGATTGTCGGCCTCGTTCTGGCGCTCTGGGGTGGCTGGCAGCGCAGCTCTTGGACCCAAGGTGTCTGGGTCATCCAGGTAAAAAAGATCGCAGGAGGCGAATGGGTGGCGGGCCAGACGTGGAGCTGGCTCGTACTCGTGCGCGAGACCGGCGAGGCGCCCCGGCAATCGTTGCTCGTGCATGAGTTCGTGCACGTTTTGCATTGCCTGTTCTTGGGCGTTTTCTTCTACCTGTCTTATGGCTTGCACTTCCTGTGGAACCGGGCACGCAAGATGCCCTACCAAGAAGCGTACCGTGCCATCTGGACAGAGCGGATTGCGTACCGCTACCAGGAAGAGTTCAACGAAGGCAAGCACCCAAACGCGTGGGGAGGGAGCGGGACATGACGACAACACCACCGGCAGCTGGGGGTAATGACCCCGGGACGTTCATGCAGAAGTGGGGCGCGCTGGTCAAAGTCGGCGGCGTCATCCTCACCATGCTCGGCACCAGCAGCGGTGCCTACATCCAGGCCAGCTCCGAGGCGAAGGAAACCGCGGACGTGGGGTACAGGACCATGGCCGCACGCGTGGCGAGCTTGGAGCAGGCGGCGAACTACCTCGACGCGGAGCTGTCGCTGTTGAAGGCCCGCGAGATCCTGGCCGCGCACAACGTCGCGCCCGCGGAAATCGCGAAGCTGCGAGAAATCTTCGCCAAGGAAGGGTTGGACTTGCCCCCCGCCACATCAAAGCCAGCAGAAGCTGTCACCCCCAAGAGGCGACGACCCTCCAGTGGATTCGGTGGCGGGTTCGGTCGGGTCGGTGGGGGGATGCCTCCCGTCGAGGGTGTGGTTCCCGAACCGGAGATGCCGCCTGACTACATGATCGCGCCCGAGGTTCTGGCTGAGATCGCGGACAGTGTGACGCGCGCCCGAGACACGAAGCTCAAGACCGCCCGCCCGCAATGGCTGGACAACGACGTGCCGCCCGAGATGCCGATGACGCTGGACGAGGCTGCGCGCCAGAAGGTCTGGCTCCAACACCCAGAACCGGAGCCCGCCCCGTCAGCCGAGTAGGCGGCCCAGGAAGGCGTACCCCTCTGGCGTCAGTGCTTGTGGGGGGTTTTCCTCGTCCTCTGTTCCGGCGACTTCCCGTGTTTCCCGGTTGCGGTAGAACCAGAGGACGGTGTTGTCGGGGAAGATTTCCACGTCGAAGATTTGCTTGGGGGAAGACCACGCCAGTTGGACAGCACCCTCGCCCGTCATTTGCGTGAACGGGGGCAGCACTTCCTTCTGGAAGTGGGCGCGGATCTCGTTCCACACACCGAGCACCTTGTGGATGTGTTCAGGGGTGGCGAGATTCTGACCCTGGAGCTGGTCCAGAAACTCCAGCCATGTGTTTGTGGGGATGTTGTGGAGGGCCATGGTCAGTCGAAGTCGTTGGCTTTCTGAGGTTCGATCGCAAAGACGTAGAACACGTCCGCGCCCGAAGGTGACGGCGGATCCTGCGCTGGTCCGGTGTCCACCTTGCTGATGAGCCCACCGAGTTCTTCGTACGTGCGGGAGCTGTCGCGCAGGAAGATGATTCTGCGCGTGGCGCTCTTGGCGTGCTGGTCGTCCATGTAGACGAGGCGCAGCAAGACTGGGCTCAACATGAAGGCGTCGATGAAGTACGCGCCTTCTGTTGCCTCAAAGGTCAGTATCGTCCCCTCCAGCACGGGTGGCAGGATGGGGATGGTGACCTTGCGGAAGACGACGCGTTCTCGCGGAGCCATGGCGGCAGTATACCTGGGTTGGGGTTTTTAAGCAGCCTTCCCACCGTGCCGGTGAGACCGCGTCTCGTTGTAGCTCATCTTGAGCTTGATGAGGGTTTCGAGGTCGATGTTCATGGCGCTGCAAAGGTCCATGATACGAATGACTGCGTCGGCCAGCTCGACGCCGAAGCCATCAGGCTTGCCGCCCGTTGAGAACCGGGGCTCACGCAACGCCGGAGAATCCAGGTCGTGCCCGTAGATGCGCAGCTCTTCCAACGCCTCGCTCACTTCGCTGTGAACGAGAGCGAGTTTCATGCCAACGCCGTCCACTGTGCGCTTTCCGTCCCACCAGCCGTGTTCCTTGGCTGTCTTGTGGATGTATTGCTGCAACTGCGAAAGGTTCATGGGGGCAATGTCAGCTTTGATGTGTTCAGATTTCATCGTGATTGTGACTCCGGTTTCATTGTGTACCACGCGGTTTCTCTTCGGAACCAACCCATGGGTCCGAACCGCTTGTTCAGATACGTCACCACACTGTTGTATGGCGAGAACACTCCGTCGATCACTTCGGCCCACTTGCCTGCAAGGATCCCGTTGGGGTGGACACGCGGATACCACGCGTCGATTTCCTTGGCAACGAAATCGGGTGCGTGCTGCGTGTCGAGGAAAACAAAGTCCAAGTACTCGGGAACGAAGGACTCGGCAGCCACAAACGTGTCGAGTTCCAGCAAGTCGTGCTGCGGGTTGCTGTGCTCCCGGCCCCGGGCGTAATGGTCGAACACCCGACGGAAGTTGTGTTCCCCGTATTGCGACCACACCGTGTAATGCAAATCGCTGATATGGCGACGTGCTCGCGCAGGAATTGAGGTTTGGTCGAAGTTGTCCACCATCGTCAACTGGATGTTCTTGTTGCTGTCTCGGATGAACTTCGCAAGTTGCTGCGAAGAACCCCCGAACAAGACCCCCACTTCTGCGAAACGCGCGTGCATTGGCGCCCGATTCACGACGAGGTTGAAGAACGTGGGACACGTGGCGTAACCAGGGACTCCATCAAGGAACAACATTCTGCTTGGCTCGCTGAGCAGTGTACTCCGAACAGATGGCTACGACACGCTCGCAGGTATCTCGATCGAAAAGACCCATATGACAGGCCATGGGATGGATTCGCAGTTGTTTCGCCAGCCAAGTGTACGCGCGTGATCGGTTGGGGAAGACCTTCGTTTCCCACAGAGGATCAAACGCAGCATGGGCTTTTGTGCGTGCCTCACGTGTCGATGAATCCGCAGGTGTCCCCAACGGGTCGCCGTCTTCATGCGCGAAGTGGCGACAGCTACAGGTTTCCGTTGTGCAGACATAGAAGTTTTTGGCAGCAAGGAAGAGTACCATGACCCCGCCGCAGTCGGGACACGGCAGCGTCCGACGGGTATCCACGGTCATTGACGGAAGCAGGGCCATTACTTTGCGTGCCCGGCAGCAGCAAGCGCCTCAGCCAAATCCTCTTTGGTAACTGCGCACTGGACGTCCACCAGCCAGCGACCGTACTTCTCTCTTCCGTGCTGCCGCACGAGGACGGTATTGCCGCAGCTCGTGACCCAATTCACGACGAAGGCCCGGGCAGCCAGTCCGCGGGCTCGGTCCGGGCCGCGCATCTCGGGAGTGTCGAACCCCAGCAGCCGGGTACGTGTTTCAACGATGATGTCCCACCCGATGTTGATGTAGAGCGCGAAGGTGTCCCCGTCCACAACCCGGTCAACGGTCGCGGGATACCACTCCTGGCTGTCATACCGGGGAGGTTGTTTCGCAATGGCCGATCCGCAACACAACAAAGCCAGCACAGTGCTCAGCATCAGTAGTTTTCGCATGGGTCCTTTTGAAAAAGCGGTCTGTGTCTCGGTGCGCAGCCCCCAGAGCGTCGTGGAAATCTCAGGGCTGGTTTAGAGAAGGAACGTGGGTCACAACAATCCACGCCGTCGAGCCTTGCATCGCAAAGTCCTTACTCCCCGACAGGAGTGAGTACCGAACATTCTCGCCACGAGTTAACGTAAATCTCCAAACTGCACTTCGACACACAGACCTAAATCCTTATTTGGGTTGGGGTGGCCAGCGCCGTTGCACTTCCCTTGCAGGCTCCGGGCTGGTTTGTACATGTTGCAACGGGACAGCCGCGTTGACAACCTCCGAAATACAGACGATTTCCTTGGCCCCATCGACAAGGGCCTCGTGTTCCCGCATCGCTTCGTCATAGACAAGCAGCTCTTGTGGGGTGAAGTTGGGGGCGACCAATCGCTGGATCAAGCCGACGCGCAGGTCGAGCAGTTGGTCGAACAGCTCGTGGGCCGACTGACGTTGGGGCGACATTTCTTCAAAGGGTTTCATTGCCATGGTTCAGTGTCCGTAGTTGAAGCCGTAGAAGTAGACCTTGCCGTCGATGGTGATCTGGTCGTCGTGGAACCCGCAGCAGCCACGCGCCTTCGCTTTGCGGTACCGGCGTCTGTCCGGGGCGTTGTCCTTCCGTGCCCACCGAAGGTTGTCCACGCAGTCGCGACCTTCGGACGCGGTTCGGATTGCAGCCGAGAGAGTCAAACCGATCGACGCACCGTATTGCGTTTCAGGTGACTGGAGGTGTGCGGTCGCTTTTTCGTATCGGTGCTGGTAGCGCCGTTGTCGGAGAACGTGGCACGCGTGGACCTGGTTGCGCCCATTCAGCAAGGTTCGATGCGCTGTTATACAGCCGATACCTTCGACGGCCACGCGCTTGTAGACTTCACGCCAGTACGTTTTCGACATCTCATCGAAGTTGACGGTCTTGGCGAATCGAGCCAAGTTGAGCGGGCAAACGCGGGGGTGGTCTACGTGTGCTTCCAACGGAAGCTCTTGGCCGCACAAGCACGCGTGTGTGTTCTGCGGGTTGATGAAGTGCCAGGAGTAAGGAAAGTCGCGCATGTGCTACCGGGATCCAGAGGGACGGGTTACTTCAAAGACGTCCTTGGACATGGCGCTGTACCGGTCTGGGTCTGCGGTGTGTGCCGCCGCGCAGTACTGTTGTTCATCTTTGGACAACCTTCCCCCTGTTTTTGACAGACACCGAAGCTGGAACACGTAGCCCCAGTCGATGGTGTCAGTTGGCTTGTGCTTTTCTGTTGCCACTTGAAGACCTGCCAGGGCTCGAACCTGGACAGAGCACTCCACCAGTGCAGGTCTATAGCGGACGGCGCCCGGTATACCCAACAGAGCGCCATCCTTTTTTTACATCAGCGAACCGCAACACGTTTAAGTCGGTCTTTCAGCTTTAGACGTGACGTGCTTCCATTACACTACTCGCTCATATTGGAGAGCGAGGCCGGACTCGAACCAGCATTTTCATGTTGGGGAAAACCAACGATCGATTTGCGGCGTGATGGTTTGTGTAAGTTTGGGAGAATAACTTGAGTCTGAGTCGCCTGTTCAGGTCAGCTTTCGCTGTCGCGTCTACCATTTCGCCACCTCCGCGTACAGTGCGGAGGGAAGGACTCGAACCTCCAGGTCTGAACGAAGCGTATCACCTTCTTTCTGAGATTGAGCTTGTCTCCAAAATCGTTAGCCGAGCAGCCAGCCGAGGATGTTGTCACCCACGTTGATGCGTGCCACGTCAGCATTGTTGGCTGTCTCGCGCGCCTTCTTGACGGCGTCAATCAGCCGGTGAATCTTCGCAACCAAGTCCGTCTTCGCACGCAAGGGGATTGCGCCCGAGTACTTGGTCGTCCGCCAGTGACCAACCGTCACGTCGCGGGTGATGATCTCTGCCTTACCCGGGTGCTCCGTCGTAGGCTCCAACAAGACGAGCTTGTCCTGAACCTTCTGCGTGCGCACCGTGCGTGCTTCGCGGGAAGCCCACAGGCCGAGCTGTTCGTTCTTCGTCCAGTCCGTTGCGATGTCGAGTTCCGGCAACGCATTGATGAAGGTCTGGATGTCTACGAGTTCCTTCTCCAAGTACAGGAGGAAGGGAACCGGGGCATCCTTCACCAACACAACGCCGTCGATTTCAACGGACGCACGTGCAGTGGGTTGTACGTTGCCGTAGTCCTTGGACGCGACGATGTCCATCTGCTCGGTGAAGGCATGGCGCATGCTCTGGAGCACACTTGATATGTCGAACTGCACCTTGGTGCGTTCTTCATCCAAGTGTTCACCCTCGGCGTTGACCGGTTCGTATTGACGTACAAAGCCATTGAAGAGGAGGGGCTTCTTCGTCAGGTGGTGAAGGTCCGTGATCGTCTTCTGCGTACGAGCACGCACTCCCTTTTCTACCGCAACTATCTGATTGAGTTTTTCCATGTGTGACCTCGAAAACGCATAGTACTACAAACGCGCTACGAAAGTCAACACCGTTTCAAGCAAAGCCAGCAGAAGTGCTCATCAGGCTTCGACGACGACTTGCTGGCGGTACACGCGACGACGATCGCCCCCGCTGTCGGTCACATAGATGGTGATCATCGCCGTGCCCGGTGTGAGCAAAGCCGTGTCGGCTGCGGTGAGTTTGAGATCAGCCTGGCCGCGCGTGCCGGGGTTTGCCTGGTTGCGAAGAACCATGTCGGCTTCAGTCTTGATGATGACGGGCGGACGAATGACGTTGCCCTTATTGATCGCAATCTCCAGTTCGATGGGCAAACCCGTCAGGTCCACGCGGTTGGTCGTGGCGCACTCGGTCACCGTTATCAACAAACTCTCAACAGTTCCCGGGACGATCGTGATTGAACCTGTGATGGCCATGACGTTTGCTCCTTAACACACGCAATGTTCGACGAGAAGTGTTGCTGTCAACTCAGCTTCCGTTTCCAAGGTTGCGCTCAATCCCGTGGATTCCAGCGTAGCAACAAACACCTGTTCTTCGATTGTTGCTGTGTACTTCGGCACCGCTTCCAGATTTGCCCGCATCTCTTCAAATGATACCAGGGTTGCCACGAGGACGGCTTCTTCCAACGTCGCTTCGAGGTCGAAGAGCGTGGCGGTCTCCAGGGTGGCAAGCATCTCTTGGTTCGACGCCAGGGTTGCCGTCCATTCAGTGATGACGGTTTCCGCGGTCGTGACGAGCGTGGCAGACCAGTCCCCGGTGGTTTCCAGGGTCGCCAACAGCTCGTTGATGGACGCGAGGCACGCCTTGACCTCGACCGTGTCCACGACACGGGAGCCCCAGCCGAGCGTCGTGACGAGTCCACCCTGCGAGCCCCAGCCGAGGGTTGTGATACTCATGTGCCACGCGTCCTTCGCGACGGTGCGGCTGTCTGCTGGACGATGTTGTTGCCGTTCTTGTCAGCGACGGAGAAGGTGAGCAGGACCGTGGTGTTGTCGTCGTCGTAGAGAACCCAGTTCCCGAGGTTGCCGTCCGCCAACTCCAGTCGGTTGCGGAGGATCTTGTTGGTGAGCACCGAGCGGGCGTTGGTCTCCTGCATGCTGGCACCCACCGATCCGACGATGTTGTGCGGCGCGAGCGGCGCGTCGAGCACGGCGTCGGGGATGAGCGTGGCGGGCTGCCACTTCTCCATCTCCCGAGTGTACCGGGGATTCTCGACCGTACGCGCCGCGTTAGAATACGTAATGAACAACACGTCGTAAACGAGGGCTGGAACTGACGGGGGTGTCCAGAGTCCGCGGTATCGCCCGAACTGCGAATGCACCAGGTCGATGGTGTCAACCAAAGTCCCGTTCGTGTAGACGCGTGCGCGTGGGTACTGGTTGATGTCGCCATCTTCCAGGTTCAACGTCAGGTAGACGTTGGCGCCAGGGGTGAAAATTACGCTCACGTTTGGGTTTCCAGCACATCAACAGTACAACAACACCGGTTCTTTCGGAGGGTCACTGGCACAGCTCGATGCAATCTTCTCGCGCGCAGTTGGTCCAAAACCAATGACCTGCCAGGAGACCCATCACAAACGAAATCCCGATGACGACCGCGAGGCGTTTACGCCCCCAGGCACGAATGACTTCACTGTAAGTGTCACCTTGGGTGCGGTTGAGTGCGAGCACGAGATCGATGGCTACGACGATTGCTGCAACCAGCCCTGTCAACCACCATGCGTAATTGGGCACCATCTCCGTCTCCTTGGTTAGTTCTCGGGCTCCGGCAGATACGACACTTTGCAATCCATCTCGGTGTTGGTCGAAGAACCCTGCGCCCGGCGACAGCGCAGTTGCATCTCCAACAGCATCTTGCGTGTGATGCGGTGCTCGACCCGCAGAGCGTCTTTGAAATCCTCGCGAGCGTTCTTCACGTCGTTCTTGTAGGCGACGCCACCACCCAGGGTCACGAGCCCTGGCTCCAGGTGAAGCGCAGGGTCTGTTGCCTTGGCCCACACGAGCGTCATGCTGGTCACGCCACCCAGCATGAACGTCAGCACGGCAATCATCGCCGGAAGCGGGATGTGAATCTGACTCACCGGAATGGATTTCTCTTCGGGCGGCGGCATGACGATCGCGCCTGAGTGCGTCGGGCTCATTGGGCGCACAGGGAACGTGGGCATGTTAACCCCCGTTATCGGCGTCGGCGTTCTGTCGTCATCATTCCATCGGGGCATGGTCAGCCTCCTACTACGGTTTTCAGCGCGGCAAGGTTTGCGGTGTTCGCTTCCAGGTTCTTTTCGTACCCTTCAATCAACTGGGCCTTGAGGCGAAGGCCGACCGGGACATGCAGGCTCCTGATTGCGTCGTACACGGTCGCAATCATCTTGGTGTGTTCCTTAAGTAGCATGATGTCGTTGCCGAGAAACGTCAGTAACTCACGATTGTCCAGATGTCCGAGGGGGATGCCTTCGGTCGGGGTGTTGTCGTCGTGTCCGTTTCCTGATGCCATGTGTACTACAACTCCTTGTAAAGTTACTGCCGCGTGTCCACGATCAAATTGAGCTGGGCGACAGTCGAGCACTCCATGATTTGTACTTTCAGCAAGGTGCCTGAAAGCCGACAAC
>Ga0172365_10000579_pt1 | contig 24925 bp, 37 predicted proteins | sample LakKivSesite48cm_FD_114535 | JGI IMG/M metagenome (GOLD analysis project Ga0172365, IMG submission 114535) | Sediment microbial communities from Lake Kivu, Rwanda - Sediment site 48cm | ecosystem: Environmental > Aquatic > Freshwater > Lake > Sediment | place: Rwanda: Western Province, Lake...
ATGACAAGTTTCATATATTTCTCCGTGAATCAACTATAGAAATAGTATGCGCCCAAACTAGGCCTAGGTCAAGCCTTTTTATACTATATTTACGGAAAATAAATCCATATAAATCAATGACTTACACTACCTAGAATATTAGTAGTCAAAATATGCTTATAAAGTGACTCAGATAACTGCATATGTCCAAGTTCATTTAGATGGAATGGATCCGTTACAGGATCTACCACTATAGTCTTATCTATCCTATTTTCGTGAGTTTCACTATATACATAAGGTTCATATCTAGGTATGACATTGTAGTGTTCAATATTGTTGCATAAGGCCCTATTCTTGAAAAAAATAACAGGTATGTCATGATAGGCTAACATACATTGAAAGTTATAATGATTCACACTAAACCTTTCTTCTTCAAACACGGGATTTAAAAATCTTTCTTGATATGTCTTAAAAAAGGTTTTTTGTAGTTCAAAGTCTTGCCACTCATGGCTATCCCATTTGAACTTAAGGATAGTTCCGCCACCAGGATATGTTTCGCTGATGTCTTCATGTTCCATTGGACGGGTGCGATCATAGTCGCTCCAAAACTCGTCACGTTCAACACCGGTATATTGAACTATCAATAGATCATCTTTTGTAAGTTCCTTATTCATCACTACTTTAGTAGCATATCTCCACATTCTATAGTTACTGCCTATACCCATAGCCATGTGTACATATTCATATCCTAGCTTTTTAGCTAAGAGATTACCGTATACTTGTTCGGTAGGTAGATTATCGCTTACGCTGCAACCTACTAGGAAAAGTTTTTTCATATGTTTTTACTGTGTAATAATATCTCTTTTGCTTTTTTAGCAGTACGTGACCCATCACTCTCTGTGGCTCTCCGACCAGCAGTGTATTTAATATCGTAGTATTTGATATCCAAGTTGCCCTGATTATCGATATAAAAACTATCGCCTGCTTCACGATTACAAAACATCACGATATGATTTTCACTATCAGCCTTCTTGCTAAACTCAATGACTTCTAATGCCTTAGCATCTGTAAAGTCTTGCCCATATTGTGTAAAACTATCACGATAAGGGGGATCAAAAAAATAAAAAGCCTTTCCTTCTATTTTATCTGCGCAGTCTTTCCAATCACCGCTATAGATGTCTACAAGTTGCAAAAACTTGTTCCATTCAAGCACGTTCCCTACATCATAGACCTTATCTTTTTGATTTAACAATCCTGCGGGTGTGCAAAATCTACCTTTAGCTTCTTTAGTCGATTGAAAGATACCATTGAAGGCAGTCTTCATCAAGAAGTAAAGTGTGGCGGCTTCTTTTGTTTTTGACCAGTTAGGATAGTCGGTGATGTAACTCTGTCTAATCTTATAGAAATATTCTTTACGCTGTTCTTTAGTCAAAGGTAGATATTGGTTACAGTAAACATCACACTCTTTGATGAAGTTTTGCACATCAGTTTTGATGGCTGTGTACAATCCTACGATCTCAGGATTGATATCGTTCAATACAAACTTCTTAACCGAAGGGTTGTTCTCATAGATATGAATCATCATAGCACCGCCACCAAAGAACGGTTCTACATATGTATCATAACCAGAATAAGGTAGACCAGGAGATTCCACATATTTAGGAATCATCTTGTTCTTACCGCCGGCCCAGATATAGAGTGGTTTCATTAGAAAGTTACGTTTACGTATCCGTCTGAAATAGCCTGCGTGTCTCCCTTACGAGAAAGTTTAGGCATGAATTTCAATTTAAGATCATCTATATTATGAACATCGCAAATGTTGATGCACACCATTTTTGTATCATCAATATACATGATACTATCCCAGCCGTCAATTTTTTTATATTCTTTAAGTACGTGTTTGCCTACTGCAGTATTAAATGCTACCGGATCTTTATAACATTTTACTACTTCTTCTACCAAAACAGAAATATCAACGTTAGGATAAAGTTCTTTAAAATATTCCCTGTAAACATTAGGATCTTCTACTGATTGTAAATGTTTATAAAACAGGTTCTTTTTGAGCATTCCGGGTACAGTCCCATTAAAATATTTTTCATTAAGTTTATCAACTAATTTATGTTCAGTAGTGCCGCCCGGAAGAGGTTTAAGACTTGCACCCTTTTTCTTAAGTTCTTTCTTCTTACCATTCAATAATCCATCACTCACATTGCTAAAACGGTAGCCCGCAATAATCAACGGAAAAAAAAGTTCTCCTATACCAACACCTTTACCTTTTACGTTCAGTAATACAGGTATAAGTTTATTAAAAATCGAATTTTGTTTTAACTCAGTACTCACAAGTTCAGCCAGCTTTTTCTTGAAGTTATAATCAAAAATACTTCCATCAGTAAGATTGTTGTCATCTTCAAGAAGTGCAAGAGTAGTATTAGCATCACCAACACCAGTTGCATCCATTTTTATTAGATAAGCGATAAAATCGTTTTTAAACCGGTCTGCTGTAACATGACCACCGATTCCGCGCTTATCTAATAGCGCGAGTGCCCGCTGTTCGATTTGTTTATAACGATTCATAAGTTATATGATAACACTATTTTGAAACGATGTCAAATATGTATGCTGCTTAAACGGTCACCAAACTGTTTCTGTCTCTTGCGATTATCAGAATGACTTAGAACAATGTGTTGGCCATACGTGCAGCAGCCTGCTTCATACGTTTCTTATTTATGGGCTGGCCTGTGCCCAATTCGTCGTGGCTAAATATCCCATACAATTTAAGGACCCATGGATTACGGCCCGATACACTATATACGATACTGATATCACTTGTTAGTTTGGCGTGAATTAGTGTCTCTCCGGGTATAGCATTTTTAAATACAGGATCGCTACTTACAAATGTAGTATCATCCTTACCAAAAGCCTGCATTGGGTTTTCCTTTTTAACCTTAAGGAAATCAGCTATTCTGTCTGCTATTTTTTTGTTTCCCGATAAGACTTTTTTGCTTAGGGTTTCATTAAATAGGTTACTGGTTTTAACTATTACCTTGTCCATTGCCCATAGCCCTGAGTTCTGCGATCAACTTATCAGGGTCTACGTCAGTCCATACTTCGTCGTGGTTGGCTGCGTAGATCATCTCGGTCAAGATTTCGTTCTTAATTCCAGTAGTATTACGGCTCTCTACAAGTGCTTGGATCTGCTCCTTACTCGCATTCTTGTAGAAGTCTTTGATTTCGTTGAGGCGCATACTATATTTATCAGTAATGCTGTGACCAATGGTAGTATTCGATCATGTCTGGACTGAGGTCTTTGATCTGTCCATAGACTACGCTTTCGACTTCGGGAACTGTGAGTTCAAGTTTACGTGCGATTTGATAGCAATCGTATCCCTCGCTACGTAGATCAAGGATCTCCTGGCTACGATCAATACTCATAATCAAGTTCCCAACGGTTGTTTTTGGGTTTGCGCTTGTATTCATGCTTATCATCATGGCGCTTACCACGGAAGTTAAAATCCCTATCAAACAGTACACGATGCTTGCGCTGCTTAGGGGCCTTTACAACAAAAGAAATACGATCAGTTTTCATATGTATATCCTACTGGATATTTAGCCCAATGTCAAGCCTTTGTAAACTCTTGATTTATATAATATTCCAGCAATCGTCGCTGCATCAATGCTACCAGATCAGCCCCTGCTTGATCTTCGATAACAAACCTTACAGGACAATCTCCCCAGCCCCTTTTATCTAGATAGGCCTTGAAATAACGTCTATGGTCAGTATTAGCTGGGTCAAACTTGACATAGGGACGACCATACATCTTCAACACGGACATAGTAGTATTTGCTCCTTTGTTGCTACTATTCTTATAGTCTACACTAAACACTAGGTCATTCAACTATTTTGGGTCAAAATGTTCCAAAATCAGTTTTAATAGTTTATCCTGCAGATAACTTGCTTCTTTTTCCCAAGGTAAATCACAATGCTCTTTATAAGTCAGTTCAGACAATGGCTTATTAGTTTTATATGGTTTACCCTCCCACATCACGGTCCCGTTTCGATAAACACCTAGTTTACCAGACTGTGTTTGACTTAGATGTACTAGTTCGTGAATGAAGGGCTTAAACAGTTCTTTCGTTGTTAGGTTAGCATTTAATCTTATACGATTTTTAAATCTACTATCTAGTAATGTTTCCCCATAAATGCTTATGTCTAGATTTTTAAACTCAATCTCAATATCTTTTGGAAGCTTGATATTGGAACATACACTATCATATATCTTCTGTAGAATTTTTTCTTTATCTATGTCCGGTATAGTTTTATTGTATATGAACGTGATCATATCTTACAAGTTATAGATGTAGTCATATAGTCTACAACATTAACACCGTAGCTATAGCACATGCGTATCTTTTCTTCACTAGACAATATATGCCATTCATGATGCAACTGATACAGTTCAGTAAATCGTTCTTTCATATGTCCATGAAGATCGTTACAGTTAGGTCTTGTCAATATAGTCTCTACATCATTGACTAATGTGTTTATACCTATACCCTCCTTCTCTGCATAGATCCTGTAATCAACTTGATTCCCGTGATATGGATACATTATGAATCTTTCGCTCATTTTTTTGTAAACTTCATAATCACTCATGAACCAAAAATCAGTAAGGGCTATAGTTTTCTTTTTAGTATAGTTACTGACATGGCTTTCGATATTAACTACATACAACTTATTTTTTTCAGGATAAGGGAGTTTACCATTTTCTCTAAATCTTACAGCTACGTCGGGTCTAGTCTCAAACACGGCGTCGTATCTGACATCTTTTAATCTTTGCTCCATATATGGTCTGAGCATATAAGTCATTATGCTAGGACCATACCAAGAAGTATACCATATCTGAACTTTTGGTATGATCACCAAATCTATCAAGTTTCTATCTGCAAACGTTCTTTTTATATGAGTGAAATCGTAGTTAGGTAACGCCCAAGTCACAAAGTAGTAATCTACATTCTTTGCTAGATTATCATAGAACTCAAATACATCTTTATGTATCATGTTCCATGTGCGTATGTGGCCGCGCAATACTACTGCTATATGATCCATCATAATAGTTTATGTTCCTTGCAGTAATCATATATATGATTTGCCCATAGTGTATGACCATATGCACTAGGATGAAACTCTATGAATACTTTGTCATGGTCTCCGTCAACTTGATTTAGCATGTAGTGGTGCGCTGTACCCGACTCTGGATTATTTTTGTGCATGAATTTAACAGAGTCAATACTGTCCCATAACTTTTTATCTGATAGTGTTATAGTATTCTTGATATCATCTGTATATTTTTTATCTATCCAATGCCGTATAGTCTGCATGTGGTGATGGTAAAAAGCTTGATGCATTACATAGTTGATATTAAGAGATTTGAGCATCTTCTCTGTCTGCCATATCTGTAATATCCAGCGCCTTAGATACTCACCGGGATGATAAAAGTTTTCGACGTAAATCTTAAAAAACTCATCTACATCTGTATTATCGTGGCTACGACCCAAAGTCCATGGTCCAAAATCTAACCAGTTATCGCCGCCCCATTTTTTCTTATAATAAAACTCTGTGCGTTCGGGACTAGTCCATCCGATAGTAACAAATAGATCGCTAGTGTCTCTACCGAACAAATAATCTTCTTCGCTTAGATAATCTATCAATCTACGTACTATTGCATTGTTACTAGCAGAGCATTGACTAAGATCGACTACTTCAGCATCGATCTTTTCAGCAAGTTGATTCACATATCTATGTTTCATCCTGTAAGCATAGTTTTCTGGTTTTTGATGTAGGTGAAATCCGCCACCTTTTATACGCATCATGGGAATAGGTTCTATAGCAGGATCTACTAGCTCGTCACCCCATACCCAGCTATCTCCGCAGGCTAAAAGTTTCATAATAAGTTGTTCTCTATACAATAGTTATAAAGGTACTCAGCTATAAGCTTATGACCTTTTTCGTTAGGGTGCCATTTATACATATATTGTTTATAATCAGGGTTAAACAGTTTATATAAGGAACTATGTTTCTTTACAAATCTAATATCATCTACTTGATCGAATATTTTTCTTTCTTCAACTGTCAATGCACCAAAATTTGAACTATCTGTTTCTTTTTCCCAATGTTCGTTATCATAAAAAGCTTGATGCATGATATAGTTGATACCTAGATTTTTTAACGTGTGTTCTAAAAGTATAACATTTTTTATGTATAGAATATATTGTTTCTTCATAGAATAAAGGTGCGTAGTATATTCTTTAAACGCATTCTTGATGTCTTTATTTAAATGTATATTGTCGATCCATGGACCAAAATCTATCCATTTTTTATCTTTGTCACTATAAAAATAATCTCTGACGGGACTAGTCCATCCTATAGTAACAAATAAATCTTTATTGTTTTTATTATTGAAACGCTCGTTCTGTGATAGCCAGATCAAAAGGTCGTGAACTATTCTTTGATTGCTTCCAGCTGTCTTGCTCAAATCTATAACTTCAGCATTCATCTTATCAGCTAATAAATTCACATATCTATGCTTAAGTCTATAAGCTAAGTTGGCGGGTTCAAAATGTATATTATAAGGATCATTTTCTACTTCGCTTATAGGAACGGTCTGAACTTCCGGATCTACTAGTTCATAACCCCATACCCAGCTATCTCCGCATGCTATTAGCTTCATAAAATATTTCTGTCAATGATCTCTTTGTGAAAATAGCTAGCTAACTTTTTATGTCCCGTCTCATTAGGGTGTTCTTTAAAGTAACAGTGTTCATTCTGTGTCCTTAGATAGTTTGCTGCTGTATTTGTTTTGTGTATAAAAGTCCTGTCATCTATAGAATCAAATATTCCTAACTCTGCTTTACTCAAGCTCTTAAATGTTTTGCTTCTAGTATGTATGTCTTCTAGTTTTTGCCAATGCATGTTATCATAAAAAGTTTGATGCATCACGTATTTGATATTTAAGCTTTCTAATAATCTCTGTACTTGCAATACCTGCATGAAATATCGCACCGCGCTTTCTTTTTCGCTAGAAAAGTAAGCTACGTAAGACTTTATAAAATCATCTACATAATCTTCGCCGTATTTAAACTTAAGGTTCCACGGACCAAAATGCACAGGCTTGCCATCACGCTTAGTAAACTCTCTGCGCTCTGGACTAGTCCAACCTATAAAGACCAATATGTCTTTTGCATCTTTGCCTTTCAAATAGCCTTCTTCTGATAACCAAGTCAATAGCATCCTCTCTATATACTGATTGCTTACTCCAGGATGACTTAAATCTACTGTCTCAATGATGCCTAACATGTTAGTCAATAATCCGGCATATCTGTTTTTTATTCTATAATCAGTATTTTCAACCTTATCATATAATCCATATAGATCAAAAAACTCTGATTTATTGAGCCTAGCAGTATATGTATTATAGTTCAAAGTATGTAGTGGTTTATCTTCTATCGCGGGGTCTATTAGTTCATAACCCCACGCCCAGCTTTCACCACACAATACTAACTTTTTTATATCCATGATTTGATGCGCTCTACGTAGTCGCTACATATTCCATAGCAACGAACATTTTTAGTATTTTCTAAACTAATATCGACATGTTCGGGCATCACCATGATGCTGGTATCCGTCAATGTTTTGCCGGGATATGTCCATATATATTTTTTACTCGTTAGTGTATATTGATCGTTTTCATGCCAGAAATAGTTAGGTTTATAACTGATGTGTGTGCTAAGGTAATATAAAGCTTCTATATTTTTACAATGAATCCATAACTTTGTGTTATTTAGAAAATCGTCACCAAAAGGATATGTAGGTTCATCATGTCCTAGATATAACTTCCTATCTACAACATGAACATCGATCTCAACATGATATCCTTTTTTTATTGCTAACGCGATTTGATCAGGATGATTTTCTTTTTGTTTGTCAGGACCTTGAAATAATCCTCTATGGGCGATTAGTATCATAACTTTTTAAAATCTCCCATGTCTCTTTGTAACCTGTTTTAATATGATGATGCTCATATGATACATGTTTTAACGGTACATCTATACCAAAAATATCCATGCGATCCCCGAAAAAATATGTTGGATTTCCGGTCAATCCTATTATCTGACTTTTATTACAGTTACGTAAACAAATGTCTATGCTAATATCTCCACCTATATAGGCATGAAATCTCGGAAACGTGTTTTCTAAAAGTTCTACCAGTTTTTTTCGTTCTTTGTATGCATAGTCAAAATCTATATATTGTTGTCTTGTCGCTCTGTCTGCGTTTCGTCCCGGTATGCTAAAGTTAACACTGCCTTTACGCATCTCTATATGATTACCTGTCTTGATAGGAAACAAACTTTTAAATACAGTTTCTAACAAAAAGGTTGTTTCATCATCTGTAAGCTCAAATTGATTGATAAGAACTTCTTCGCCCTGTATATAAATCTGATTGCCCATGCAATGAAACGATAGTTCGCATAGATCATATAAATCTTGACCGATTTGTTCTACGGTTCGTTCTTTAACGCTTCCTGTTATCCAATGAAACTTTTTGTCTTTTAAGAAGTCTTTAAGCCAGACAGCAAACTCAGGATCTATCTTTTCTCCCCTATCACATATCACGCCATCTACGTCAAACAAAAAAATCATAATATATATTTGTCCGTAGTGTCACTAGGAACTTTAACGCATACTATTGTACAATCTTCATGGAAGGTTGGATCTGCTACTTCTCTAGGTTCTATCACAAATACATCCCCTGCATGTAAATCTATACCATTTAATGTCATAGCTCCGCTGATCAATACATTATATTCTGTAGCCTTTACATGATAATGCGCAGGCCATTTCTCACCTTTAGGATGCTTAAGCACACCTACTTCAAAATCTTTTGTTCGTAATACGCTAGGTTCAAAATCTCCTATGAACCATCCACGAAAGGTATCGGATAGTTTACTTATATGCATATAGATACTCTCGCAGGTCTTCCGGAGTACCTATAAAATGTATCTCTTTTTTATTAAGAACATGCACTCCTATCTTTTTACCTTGTTTGGCTAATACTGTATACGTGGGTCCTATATAGAACTCTCCTTTTGACCTAGTATCATTTTTCATCATGTCTTCAGCACTTTCAACAAAGTAACTTCCTTTCTTCCAATAATGTATGCCGGTCAGTGCTAGATCACTGATCACTTCTTTTTCAACAACTTCTTCGACGTTAGCATATCCGTTAAGTCTAGCATAACTATGTTTTTTATCTTGTGAGCGTATTACTGCTAATCCTGCATCAAATCTACGAACTTTTTTAAGCATCTCTTTCGTATCCCAGTCCATTATCTGATCGCAGTTCGCTATGATAAGTTCTTCGTCATTATTGATTAAGTCTTTTGCTATCAAAGCAGTCTCTGCAGCCCCGTCAGTTTCCCAATCAATGGTGGCAATCTTGCATCCGGGGAATGATGTGAACAACATGCTGGCTAGATTATGAGTATATTCATTTTCTTGTAATATGAAAATATAAGTGCCTTCAAAGCCTAAACTTTTAGCGGACTTCAATAACATAGGCTCACCATTTACATCTATCATAGTTTTCGGTAGATCATATGACTTAAATCTAGAGCCCTTTCCAGCTGCTGGTATTACTATATTCATAGCGATATTTATAAGCGTATTTACAGCACTCAATAAATACAAAAATGTCTAGTCTAACAGATTTTATAACCAACTTCGGTGATGTAGTAGAGCTTGATTTCCCTAGATGGGATGTAGCTAGGGCCTATAACATATTACAAAAACATCCGGGCTGGAAAGTATATCAGCCGCATAAGCTTCCAAATAACAGACATGGCCTAAGCGTAACCAGTCTTGATGGTCAATACAGCGGAGAGCCTGATCTATATAGTTTGCGCGAGTATTATATGCTTACAGGCAAAGCATACAACGAGATTGATTTCAAAACAAGAACTAATGTAGTATCTTTTATTCCAGAACTAAATCCATTACTAGATTTTTTTGAACCTAATCTAGGCAGGGTGCATTTCTTACGACTTGACAAGGGTGGATTTTTTCCTCCACATAGGGATAACGGCGCGATAATAGATGTACCTACATTTCGTATACTAGTACCAGTTACCAACTTCGGTACGAACTGCATGAAATGGACATATGAAGACAAGTTATTAAATCTAGAGACCGGTGCTACTTATTTTATCAACACTACTAAGATACACTCGTTATTCAGCTTTGTTGATGACTGTATCATGCTAGTTTTAAACGTAGTACAATCACCTGATCTCATGAATAAAATGGTAAGAAAACTTGCTGTCAACTGATTTTTTCTATAATGGTTGGTTAGAATATGATATAGACGATCCCAATATAGGTATAAGGTCATTAAAAACTAATATAGGATATGATTTTTTTGATAACTTAAGGTTTGACAGTGAAAGCTTAAAGTCATATAGGGTCAATGCAGCAAGGCTGATATCTAAAACATTAGGTGATAGACCTGCATTGTGCCTAAGCGGTGGAGTAGATAGCCAGGCTATGATATATTGCTGGTTAGAAGCAGGATTAAAGTTTGATGTAGTATCTTGTATTTTTCACAATAATCTGAATCTACATGATGTAGATACAGCTAGAGACTTTTGCAAGATACATGGATTAAATCTTATTGAAATCCCATTGAATGTTATACAGTTTTTAAACAGAGAAAATATAGATTATGCTATAAAGTATAAATCATCAAGCCCGCATTTTAACGTACATTACAAGTTATTTAACATGTTGCAAGATATGGGGTATTCAGGAGCATGTTGCGGTGGAGTGGCATTATTTAAAGACGGTGACAGCTGGGGTACTAACTTTAGATATAATATCTTTAACTTTATAAACTATGTGAAGGAGAGCAAGTTTAATGTTCAAGGTAGTTTTTTGAGTTATTATCCAGAACTTGCATGGAGCGTAGGACTTCTTACAAAGGACATGATTTTGCCTACCAATGGTATGCCAAGTAATGAGTTGTTTAATAGTTATGATGAGATAAGATATAGTGCTAAAGTAGATGGGTATCACAAAGCAGGATTAAAAGTCATACCGCAAAAGAAAGGATATACTGGGTTTGAAGAAGTTAAAAAGTATTACGAGAGCATAACTAAAGATGGGTGGGAGTTTGAAAAAAGATTCAGACATTCTATTCAAAACATACACAAGACTCATAAAAATAAAGCAGAAATAGTAAAGTTAAATCTATCCAAAGACCTTAATGATAAAATATTAAGTATATACAGTAACAATATGACTTCTTGCTAATGTTCCTCTACCCGGATTGCTAACTAATCTAGCACCTAAAAACTTAACGCTTTCTACCTTACTGTTACTTGTAACCCATAGTCCTTTATCTAGATGGATAAGATAGGGACTAACATCTAGACCTGTAAATCTACTATCATTATAAGGATTAAAATGAGATATCAATAGTTTATAGGCTGTTTTATTAAGTTCCCATGTCTTTACTTTTTGATTTTCTTCATCATGCATTTTATTGACCCACTCTTTTGTAGCCCACTTAGGTAAAAAATGATTTACATAACTTGTTTCCTTAGGTTTGTTTTCGGCAAAGTAGTCATCTTCTGTTCCCATTATACAAGTAGTAACAATATTTTTATAAAACCAAGTGTTTTTCCAGTCTATGTTACATCTCTGTATGTTAGGCCAACCCATAGTAGCTAACACATCTATGCTATCCCCGTTCCGTAGATTTATAATCTTGCTATCCTCTATATAATGAAAGTTAGGTGCCCACCACGGCGCTGCTAACATCCCAGTTAGCAACCCATCTCTACACTCTCTTTCATACTTAGGGAAACAATACTGAAACAGTTCCAGATCTCCGGGATTATATATAACTTGTGTATCCGGACGCTGACGAGCCAAAGTCATTCCAAAATGAATGCTTCGCTTTAAACTAGCGATATTACCATTTAAAATGATTAAATCTACATCAGGGATGTCATCTTCAGCGGGTTCGTTATGCTCTGTATCCCCATAATCAAGATCGCTAAGTATATGTACTGTAAACACTTTCTATTTAATGTTTAGCAATAGATTTGTGATAAATAAACTTATAGTAGGAGACTATTTATATGCTAAGAGTAATATTTGAGGATCAGGCATCAAGAGATGCGTTTGCTGACCGTTTTAAACTAGAATCAAAAGTTGATGATAATAAACTTGATATCGGCTGGCACCTTTTGCAGTTTGCGAAGCTAGATCCCAAAGCATTAGACTACGACGAAGTAGCAGTTTTAACTGCAGCTCCAAGTGCTAACTCTGAGCGTGAGTTTATAGTAAAGGGAGATCCGGCAACATTTGCTGCACACGCCGCAGTAGTTCAGGATCTAGGTGGAGGTTTCTATCTAGTAAAATCTACTGACGGCACGCTATTAGGTGACCACGTAGATAGCATAGAACATAACTCAGCTCCAATGACTTTTTTAGCAGCATCTCAACTAGACAACTTTAATACAGAAGGCGAGATAGACCCACTAAGCGATCAGGGGCAGTGGGCAAGAATTCGAGTTGCTAGTAAGTATCGTCCATTATTAAATAGTTTCAGTTTATTAGATATCACTTATCAGAGCAAGCCAGAGCTTATAATCATGGATACTGGTATCAACAATAATCATCCAGAGTTTCAATACGATGGATTGACTTTTGAGAATTTTTATACATTACCGGTATTTAACGGTAGCTATGCTGATGACGTAGGTCACGGAACTGCTGTAGCTAGCATGGCTGTTGGTAAAAATTTAGGCGTTTGCACTAACATACACTTAGTTAACGTCAAGGTCGGAGGGGCATCCCATAATGCTACATTATTAGAGATAGGTGTAGCAATAGATGCTATAGTAGCCAGAGCTAGTGCTGACCCAATAAAAACCAGAATAGTTAATATGTCCTGGGGTATAGCACGTTCAGCTTGGTTAGACGCCAAAGTTCAATCTCTATTAGATTTAGGAATATTGGTAGTTTGCGCCGCTGGTAATAGCGGAATAAGCGTAGAAAATATAAGTCCTGCAGGTTTAGATACAGTTGTTACTGTAGGTTCTATCGACAAATATGATATACCATCAGGCTTTAATAACATTAGTCCTACAGATGCCGGAGTAACTACCGGATATGGATTAAGTTTAGATATATTTGCTCCTGGCGAGAATGTGGTAGTAGCCGGCGCAGATGGAAAATATTATAGCGTATCAGGTACATCATTTGCATGTCCTTTAGTAGCCGGTGCTGCTGCTGAAATTGCAGGTTTGTATACTACCCCAAAAATGTATCACGAACTAAAACAGATATTACAAGCAACTGCTACTGTTGACGCATTATTATTTGAAGATGATCGTTTCTCAGATAATCAAAACTTATTAGTTCATTTGCTCACAAGTGATTTAGCAAGCAACTATAAGTCTGATAACATGACTAGCTATCTAGGTGTACATGACGAAAGCGGCGATCCAATAGTACTTGACTTAAACTCTGTTATAGATATAAAAAGCTGGAAGTTATTATTTACTCAAGAACAGGAAGACGTAACATTTAGTATCAGATTCCTTGATCCAGCTATAGAAGCTGAATACAGCCAGTTCTTTGATGTTAACTCAGTGACCGGCATAGTGTCTATAGCTAAACCTACAGTGACTTTACCGGAAGAAACAAAGTTAAAAATGGTAGAATTTAGGGGTGTAGCAACTTCTAATAGGCTTTCTACAGAAACAAATACTTTGTTTTTATTTGATGTAAATCCGTTGTACCAATCAACTATGCAGACGGACATAACTCTGGCACTTGCAAATACAAACAGTATTAGTTTCTATTCATTATGGTTTCCTGCAGGTCTCAAGTGATTGATGTACAACCATTTATAGAAAATACTGAATATACGCACTGGAATGATTATAAACTGAAGGGATACATTTATAACAATGTATATCCTTCAAGTTTTTTAGAATATCTAAAAAAGCTTATAGTTTCTACATATGAAAACTCTACTACTAATACTTTTTTAACTCATAATACAATTTTTACATACCAAGATAAAGATTTACATATAGTACAGCACAAGCAAAATAATAGAGAACAAAACGTTGTATATGATTTAAGTTTTTACAGAGACTGGTGGTACCAGACACCTGATACTATAAAACAATGGGCTGATGGACAAATCAAATCAATATGTAATCTAGCATTTTATAAGCATGTTAATACATTCCTATCTCTAGAACCATTTTCTGCGGAATCAGAAAAATACGTACCTTATCGTATGCATTTAAACGTACTTACTAGTGGAAAAAATTTAGGTTGCCATATAGACGGTAGCATACTGAATTTTAAAGTTCGCCATATTTGGAATGCTAGATTATATAGTCTGACATATTATCTTTTTGATCATGTCGATAATTGCGGGGGAGAGCTTTTCTCAATCAATGGATTTGTATATAAACCTAAAGCAAATTCTGCTATACTTATTAATGGAAATCAAGTAGGTCACGGAGTAACTGCTAACGCTAATCATGAGTATAAAATACGTTTAGCTTTTACTACGAGATTCATTCACATTGATGATTTATATCTTCCCGGCAATCCTGAGAAACATCTATTTAACTTAACACCGGGTTTGATGTGATTAAACTGATAAACTATGATTTGATTAAAAATATTTGGGTTACACATCTGTGGCCTGGTAGAAACGATATAGAGCCGCATAGTGCTATGTTATTTAAAGAAGGACATGATTTAAAAAACTTCATGTTTAAGCCTACTTTTTTAGGATATTATTTCAATGAGATGCTAGTAGGAGTGAACAGTGGACATAGATGTTGTGACAGTTCTTATAGATCGAGGGGATTATTTGTGTTGCCTGAGTATAGAAATAAAGGAATAGCTACAAAGCTTTTAAGTCATACTATAGAGCAAGGAATTAAAGAAGGATCAAAGTTTGTATGGAGTTACCCTAGAAAAGAAAGCTGGCATTCGTATGAAAAGGCGGGATTTTTTTTAGCTTCGGATTGGAATCACACTGAATATGGATATAACGCTTTTTGTAGCACGACTCAAGAGGTTTTAATATGAAACATCTGATTTTAATAGTTCTAGTAGGATTTCTAGCAAGTTGCGGAAGGGAACCTAGCAAAATAGGTAAAGACGGATATTATTTTGAAAAAGAAACTTTTACCAGAACCGAATTCCCTGTAGAAGTAAAACTAATAGGAAGCGAGGCTGAGATGATATCAGAATACAAAAAACGTGTAAAAGATAAAAATGTCAAAGTAGACGCAAAAAGTTTAGCAGCCTTTGCCGTCATTAGAAAGAATGACAATAAATGCACAATATATATGCTAGATCCAAAAGTTAAATATCAACCTGAATATATCGGGCATGAGTTTGTTCACTGTATATATGGCGAATGGCACAGAGAACCGCAGGTCTAATACCAACGACCCTCATCTCTCATTCTACGTATAAATGTGAGGTATGAACTGCAGATGCCAAAGCACTTAAGTTTGACTGTGCTGAAGCATCCACGATCAGTGATTTCAGGTAAGAAGATGACACTACTGTTATTGATAGGTACAGTACCTGGTGTCACAAGTTTACCGTTACTAGCTACTACATAGTCCGGTGGCGGCATAGGACTTGTGAAATAAAACCAGTTAGGATATAGTTTAGCAGGTTGTGAATCTAACCAAGTCTGCGCATCTGCATTTCTAGCGTTTAGCCACCAGCGATTTCCCTGCAAATATTTTTCAGTCACCTCAGTGATCGGCTGATCATTTCCTAAATAAAGCTTATCATCTACCCGCCATAAATCGACCATGACGCTAGCACCATAACCGAACGCTTTGGCTATTTGTTTAGGTGTATTAGCGTCTTGAAAATCATTTCCATCAAAGATGCCGCGATATGAGATATAAAGCATCTAGTATTTAGTAGAATGGAGCGGGCGAAGAGATTCGAACTCTCGACATCAACCTTGGCAAGGTTGCACTCTACCAACTGAGTTACGCCCGCATCGTTTAACTATATATCTTCTTCTGGGTTTTATAAAGTTTTTTATTTTTAGCTTTACCTTTAAAAATATTATTCCAGTTTTGTTCAAAGGTTTTTCTATCTACACTATACGGTCTAGGTTTTGAACCTTTTCCACTCATTTACCCTGTCCCCTGTAACGTTTAAAACTACGTTTACGACTCTTATTCATAGCACTTGTTTTGGGACTAGATCCTCCCTGACTTGTGCGCTTGATCACTGTAGTTTTTTTTCCTGAGTTTGTCTGTCCTTTAGCCATTTTTATCTCCTTTGCAGAAAATATTTATAATCTTTAGAAGTAATCAAAATCTTCTCCAGAAACTTATTTCTCCTACTTCTATATAAAAGGGCAGTTCTAATACATAAGCTGCTATTTCAACTACCTCATCTACATTCATCATTACCATGCCTTTAGCGTCTTTAGTCAAATCAGTATATACAAGTCCTGGATCGATATTCATAACTCTACATTGACGTTTATCATTTAAGATTTTCGAGTAGGTAGACCTTGCAAGATTAATCTTAGCCTGTCCATAAGTGCTACGATCTCTAGACTCGTTATGCATTTGATATTTGACTTTACTACCTATATTAACTATTGTTTTTCTTTCGTTTTGCCATAACTTAAACATTTCATTAAACAAGACAGTCTGATGATTACCGCTTTGTGCATTATTGATGAACATATCACAATCCTTAGATTGTTCTAGTATCTTATCTTTATCTGTGACTATATCGAAACCGTTACTTCTACTAAAGCCTAATACTTCATGATTATTGCTTAAGTAGTCGAAAAGTCCTTTTCCTATACCTTTGCTATGTCCAGTTATTGCTATTTTCATATTATTCTCAAAGATGGCTGAGGGACATGGATTCGAACCACGATAAGCAGGATCAAAACCTGCTGTCCTACCTTTAGACGATCCCTCAATATTGGCGACTCGGACGGGACTTGAACCCGTGACCCTCGGCGTGACAGGCCGATATTCTAACCAACTGAACTACCGAGCCGATTAAATACATATATGGAAGTCAACTTCTTACTCAAAAAATATGTTCCATTAGTTGACAATATTCCTATTGTCACGCAACCAAAAAATCTTAGCGACACAAGCCTCTTAGTATCTACACCAGAAGAGATAGAGCGCAACTTAAAAGCGTGGCGCGAACTCAACGAGCGTTTACACATCGTAGTATGATGGTGAACCCAGCGAGATTCGAACTCGCGTTGCTGCCGTGAAAGGGCGGCGTCCTAGGCCTCTAGACGATGGGTCCATACAGACTTTATTTATGAAGTATAACACACTCTAAAGTATAAGTCAACTGACTGGGCAACTAGTCCAAACTATTATTGCCCTCTTGAACTCTAATCCTCTTTTTTTATAGTTATCGCTGCCATGAAACTTATATCTACTCATAGCGAAACATGTGTTACGTTTCCAAGGAAATATTGTTTCTACACTAAGATGATTTAGATTATTGGGTGTTTCATGACTTAAGTATTGTTGCCTAAAGTCAAAACCTATCTTATATATAGGATCTTTACCTTTAACATATTCAGGTAGAAACTTGGTTTCGTAACTGTATTCATTATAAAGTAAAGTATTACTATCATAATCATCTAGTGGTATTATAAGAGTCCAAGCACCATAGTTTTTGTCATCTATTCCATATTCGCCGTAAACCGCATCTGTGTGCGCTCTATAAGGTACATATGATTTTAAGATATGCGAACCGCCAAAACTGATGTGTTTTCCGAAATGCTTATCTATCTTTTCGCGCAATATAGCTCTTACATCTGTAAAAGTATCGCTTTCAAAACTAAAGATTTCTCTCTCTACCGTACCTTGAGGTAATCCCGGTTCTGTACCTGCAATATGTCCTGTATATTCTGGATGCTTGTCCGGTAGTGAACTGATATAGTTAAGTTCTTCTATACTAAAAAAGTTTTCTATGATTTGTGTGTCTACTAGCTTCATGTTATATCCTGGTGGTGAAGGGGAGAATCGAACTCCCGACCTATGGGTTATGAATCCATCGCTCTAACCGTCTGAGCTACCTCACCTTTAAATATTTTGTCTAATCTAGCTACAAGGTCTTTGTGAGGTTCAACTCCGGGATGACACCTATCAAAAAATAGATTAGTATCTGTCATAGATGCCATTATCTTTTCATGGACATCTATAAAATCCATTCGCACTTCTGACCAATCATACATATCGCATATTAGGTCTAGTTTGCTGAACGAGTAGCATCTAGGTAGTTGTCTACCTACAATCTCACTACGCCAATCTTTTATCTCAAAGGTTGGTTTATGATATTGATATAATATTGGATCGACTGGTGCCTGTCCGCCAATAACTGCTGTTTTAGGATTTCCGAAAATTTCAAGCATTTTAACAAATGATCGATAACATATATGACTACATATATTATGTGCTTCTTCTATTTTTACAAAGGGAAACATACTATCAGTAAACTGGTCTCTTAGTGCTTCTGTATGAAACCATATGACCCAATCTATCTTGTTTTCATTGAATGGCGCTGGTTTAGGAAGTGTTTTAGTTCCTTCATCAAGAGAATAAGAAAATAGTTTATTAACTATAACAGGATTCAAACTATCTAATCTATTAGTTACTCCGGCGATAGCATACGTAATAGTATCTAACATACTACCACCATTGATAGAATAGTTGAACACATTATAGCCTAGATTTTTAAGAAGAAACTCTGTATGTGCATTAGGAGGAATATTAAAATCTGGGTTATAGTTTGGTACTCCCCAACTATCTCCTATCATAACTATATTCATAATATGTTCCAAATAGATTTATTAATATTTACTATGTCATCAAATAGTTTATCATAACTTATCTGTAACAATATTCTAGGGCTCTTGTCTTCTATCACATGAACTCTATGTACATTATTAACATTAACTAACACGGGATGCTTTTTGCTATATTTGCTTGTTTGTATGGGCTTAGGTAGTTGTTGTGAGCCGCGTATTTCCGGCATGGCTTCATCAGAATAAAAGCAAACTGGTTCATAGATGTCAGTGACGCTTATAGTTATACAACTCAATCTGTCTGCATCTTTATGAGCGATATTGAGGTTCCATTTATTGCTACTATGATTGTCGTAATATTGTATGACTATATTTTTATATGGTAAAGATATCTCGTTTATTATAGATAGCAAAAGACTTTTATAATAAGGAGTAAACACATCCAGATGCACATACTCTCTCCAGTCTAAAGGCTTATCACCCAAATTTTCTAGTTGTTTATTCCATTCATTTTGCAAGACTTTGCTATCGTCTAAATGAATGGTGTTAAGTTCTGCTAAGTTGTTCATAGTCTAAATATTGTGATGGATAAAACATTAAATCTTGTTATATATTTACCCGGTTATGCAGGAAACTTTATAAGATTTATTTTGTCTTTAGATGATGGTACATATCCTATACATCATAAAGATACTTATTATGATGTTAAAATAGATAGAAAAAAGCTTTATAGCTATAGAAACCTATTTTACAAATACAAGAACTGGAACGATTTTGAGCAATCTTTCATAAGTCCTATACAAAAACCATTGGATCTATTTTTAGGTCAAGATACTTACAATACTACTACGATCAGTTTGCATCCGGGCTATAAGTCAGAAAGATTGGGATATTATGGATATTTTAAAGAGTATTACGATCATGTGTTATCTAATCTTAAGATAAACTATCTACAAGTTTCTCTGTCAGAAATGTATAGACCGATCATAGTTGATTTTTTAAAAAATGTCACTAGAAATATATGGAGAGAAATCCCATATAACTCAACTGAAGATTTACTTTCAAATCAAGATTTTACAAACAAATATAATCCCTACACTGTTAATCTTGACAACTTCATATTAGGACCTGAAACTTTTGTATCAGAATATGTTTCTTTGTGTGACCATCTAGATATGAATGTACACCTCGACAGTGCATTAGAACTTTATAATGGCTGGTATTCTGCTAGACGTTTTACGATCTTACTTAAAGAACATGGATTAAAATAACTATTTTTCTACAAATGCTCTTTCTATAACAAAGGAACCGGGCTCTCTAAGACTACCCTCTATCATTCCTTTACCAATACAAAACTCACTTACTTGGTGATTGAACTCAAGATTTCCGCACAACATTATTTTATCTTGTTTATAATCTATACCTAATGTATCATCTTGAAGCTGTGATGTGATTCTCTTATCACCTTTACCCGTCAGTATAGGAATATATGTTAACTTGTCTTTTATTAGATCATATAAATCCGGTTCTAGATTTTTGAAACTTTCTAACAAATCTTTATTGTACGCTAGATCACTTTCCTCTCTAACACTATGAACTAAACTTATGTTATCCCAAGTCTCTAGTGTTTCTATATCACGTATCAAACTCATAAAGGGTGCAAGACCAGTACCGGTTGCTAACATAAAGAGCTTTCCTCCCTTGAGCAATGCGTCATTTCTCAAAGTTCCGGTAGTCTTTTCCATTAGTATAACTTCATCATCAATTTTTATATGTTGAAGTTTGCCTGTTAAATCACCGTCTTGTATCTTGATACTTAAAAATTCTAGTTCTTCTTTCCAGGGAGGACTTACTACGCTATATGCTCTAAGTATATTACGGTTATTCACACGTAATCCTATCATAGCAAACTCACCGGCATAAAAACGAAAACTTTCTGAACGTGTAGTTTTAAAACTAAAAGTTCTATCACTCCAATGATGAATCCATGTAACTTTTTCTGTAATCATATATTATATTTGGCGGAGGGGGTGAGATTCGAACTCACGGAACACTTTCATGTTCGACAGTTTTCAAGACTGTTGCGATCAACCGCTCTGCCACCCCTCCATTATATTTTACTTATTATACAAAAGAAAAGAGGAGATATTTCTATCTCCCCTGTCCTTGACTGAATATTTATGTTCTATCAGAACATGTAGTTCAAGTCTACCATTAGATGCTTGTTGTCGACCTTACTTGGGCCAACTTCTGCATCATAGTACTTACCACTGACTTTCCAGCCCTTAGCAACAACATAGTTTACAGTGAGAGCATCACCTTCATGTTGTGCAGCGCCTAGAGCAAAATCACTATCAAGCCATAATGCTGATAATGCATTTGCTTCTACCTTTTGGCGACTCAATGCTACATCCCATTGACCTGGATCTTTAGCATGACCAAATGATAGGCCATAAGCAAGTGCTGTATCGTTATTACGAGCCTTGTCGTTCTTTGCTTGGTCGACGAATACACTGAATGGGCCCTTAGAAACCTTAGCACCCAAATGTGTTACGTCAAGTTTAGCACGGTTGTTGCTGTTAGGAATTGCATAGTCATGGTTCATTACACCAGCATATGCTGATGCATCAAGACCTGCGATTTCCTTAGCTAAACCAACTTGAAAGCCCTTTGTTTTGCTGTCTGACTTTAGTCCGCCCTCACCCAGTGTTAGTGAGTAAGCAGTGGCTGATAAACCCATACCAGCATTAAACGCTACCGCTAAACCTTCTGGCTTGATGTCCTTGTCAAAAAAGAAACTTGAACTATCGGCCCAAGGTTGATGCATCTTACCAAGTGTTACCTTAGTTGATGCAAGTGGTGCGTATTCAACATATGCTAAGTTTAGGTCAATATCCTTCAAGCTGGCACCATTACCAAAAGTGGCATATGCTGACTTGGTGTCGCCAGTGCGAAGTCCGACAACGACCTTAGTCTTGTCATTGACATCTGCTGACAACTTCAACGCTGCCTTCAACTTGTCTTGGTTGATTGTTGGTTGTGCACCAACATCTTGGCTGTCATAACGATAACCAAAACTACCCTTGACTTCAAGTGCTGAAGCAGTAGTTGCGCCTATTAGGCCTAAAATAGCAACTGCTATATATTTACGCATGTTTTACTTTCTCCTTGTTGCGCCATCTTACAATGGCATTGTGTCCCATGTTACTGGGACATAATGTATTTACAAGGATTTTAGGCAGTATAAAATATTACTATAATATTGTTTTCAAATAGTCGTATATTTTACGAATTGCGTTGCGCTATTTTTCCAATTCTTGTGTTTCACCGTGTTATAGACACCTTCTCTGTCTAACTCAAAACACATCTCAACTGCAAGTTCAAGGTCATCATCGGTATAGCCATTTATACCATTCTTGATTTGGTCTATGGGACCGGTGACATTGTATCCAGCACAGGGTGTGCCGCAGGCCATCGCTTCAAGCATGACTATACCATATGTATCAACAGTGCTTGGAAATACAAGCACATCACTATTGCGATAAAACTCTGCTAACTCAGTGCCAAACTTATAACCAACAAACTCTACATCATTGTATTTCTTTTGTAGCGTCTCACGATATGGTCCATCACCTACTACTACCTTAGTTGAATGTAGTATGTCAAGTTCACAAAAATCTTCTATGTTCTTTTCTTTACTGACACGACCAACATACAACAATATTTTATGTGTGCTATACTTTTTCTTTTTCAATAAAAATACTTCATCGATGCCTTTATCAAGCACTACAGTATTCCAGTTCTTGTTTTCAACAGCGTTACTTATACTGCTACACATCACATGTTTGCTACGGCTATGGAACCAACTGAAATACCATCTGGTAAATCTTTCAGGTATACCATATATTGCTTTGAAAAATTCTGGAAACTTTGTGTGATATGCTGTGGTGTATTGTATGTTACAATTATCTAATACTCTTTTTGCTTTATATCCCAATGGACCTTCTGTTGCTATGTGATAGTAAACACTATAACCTTGATTATTATACGATGTTGTTTTTTTCTCTAAAACATCGTGCATAGTGTTATATGTGCATAGACAAAGTTTTATACCTTTATAGAAAGGAAAGTTGAAACCAAAAAACTGGCTGGGTTCTATGACATCAATAGTTACATCGTCTGGTAAGTTTTTTATGATGTTAGTATATGTAGAGACGACTCCATTGACTTGTGGTGTCCAAGCATCTGTTATCAAGATGATTTTTGTTCTTGCCATACAATCAACTCCCAATTACCATCATATTTTTCTACGAGGGCAGTGCAACTTTCTACCCAGTCTCCATCGTTCATATATTCAATGTTGCCTATCTTTTTGATAGCAGGTTTATGCACATGCCCGCAAATCACGCCATCTGCATTTTGTTTATTACAATAGTCAGTAATCAATACTTCAAAGTCGCTCATAAAGGCAACTGCTTCTTTTGTCTTATTTTTTAGATAAGCACTGAGGCTCCAATATGGTAATCCAAACCACTGTCGCACTTTTGCTAAAACTACATTGATATTCAATAATATATTGTATAATGTATCACCAAAATGATATAGCCAAGCAAGTTTATTTCGTAGAGCAGTATCAAACATATCGCCGTGTATTACCATATAAGTTTTTCCATTCAATGCCTTATATCGTGTTTGATTGACTAAATCAATGTTACCGAAATGCACATCGTATGGTAATAGGTTACGTAATGATTCATCGTGATTACCAACAATATAAGTGACCTTAGTGTCACGCTTTGCTGCTGTGAGTATTCTTCTTATCACATTGGTATGAGATTGAGGCCAATAATACTTACGCCTCAATCTCCAACCATCTATTATATCGCCAACAAGATATAGATGTTCGCTGGTATTGTTTTTCAAAAAATCGCAAAGCAAATCTGCTTTACAACCCTTGCTACCTAAGTGAACATCTGATATGAATATAGATTTATAGTTGTTCATTACTTCTTGTATTTTATACCAAAGTATATACTGTAACCAAACTTCTCATATTCATATACACGGCTCTTAGATCCGTAATAACGAACACCAGCACTATTGGTTAGGTTCTTGGCTTCAAGCACAGCCTCAATATTCTTATCAACTTTATAACCTGCTGTGAAGTCAAGTTGACCTCGACCGTCCCAGTATAGATCCAATGCGCCATCATCGGCATTGATCTCATTCAAGAACTCACCGCGATCAGTATAACTTAGTCTTGCGCTGATCTTACCTTTTTCATAGAACACAGCAACATTACCTGTGTAATCGCTTTGTCCTGGTAGTGGGAACTTATTACGACCAGCATATGCACGACCTACATCAATACTTGCGTCAGCAATCGTGTAGTTAGCAAACAAACCAAAACCATTTTCTAACTGCTTCTGAAAGTTTACTTCAACGCCAGCGATTTCACCCTTTGGTGCATTTTCTGGACGAACAAGTATTGCTGGATTATTGATATATGTTCCATTTGTGCGTAGGACATAGTTGTAATCCTTTAGATCCTTATAGAAAGCACTGACGCTGGCAATACCGATATCATCAAAATAGTATTCCAATGATAGATCAACATTGTTTGAAAGTGTTGCGTTTAGATCAGGATTGCCTGTTGTCACAACTAACTGTGTGCCTTCTTGACTTTCAACTGCTCTTGGAACGATGTCATCAAAGTTTGGACGAGCCATGCTTCTTGTCACAGCAACACGACCAATCAAACCATCATTGAAAGCATAACGAACAGTAACACCTGGGAAAACATGAGTATAATCGTTTTCGCTTGATTGTGTTTTGATCGCACTGGTAACAGTATTGAATACTGGTGCATTGCCTTCGTTCTTTGTATTCTCTACACGAACGCCAGCAACAACACCAAATTTGTCTGCCTTATATTTTACCATACCATAAGCAGCACTAATCTTTTCATCAACATTATAATCTTCTGTCAATGACTGTTCTACTCTGATTGGTGAACTTGC
>Ga0172365_10000580_pt1 | contig 24899 bp, 40 predicted proteins | sample LakKivSesite48cm_FD_114535 | JGI IMG/M metagenome (GOLD analysis project Ga0172365, IMG submission 114535) | Sediment microbial communities from Lake Kivu, Rwanda - Sediment site 48cm | ecosystem: Environmental > Aquatic > Freshwater > Lake > Sediment | place: Rwanda: Western Province, Lake...
ATTCTGGCAGTTTGGACAGTAGTCGTATTCAGGTATATGCTCTAGCCCGCTGAAGTGTTCCAGCGGGGTCTGGCAGTCAGGGCATAAGCCCTGCTCCCGAAAACAGCCACTATCTTTGCAGTCTCTAATGAGGTCTGGCAATTCTTCCGGTCTGGCATAACGCCAGTGGCATTGGGCGTGTCCTGTATCTTCTATGGAGTATTTCCACAGGTCTACCCAAGTATTGCAGTCCTCACAAAAGATATAGTCCGTTGTGTTCACGGTTTAGCCTCCGAGCTTTGACATAACTCCTCGTAACCGCTTTCTATCCACTCTTGTGTCGGCTGTTTTAAGTTCTTGATTGGTTCAAGTTCAAAAAGTTCCCGTTCCTCGTTGACTTCTTTTAAGGTAGCCAATTTAGTAACTGTGTCAATTCTGAAGCCACAGTCTAGGCAGATACCAGTTACCATATCAAATGGCTTCCAGTCGCTAGAACAGAGCATTTTGCCACCGCACCTAGAACAGACGCTATCGTAACTACACCCACTCATTTAACCAACCTCCTGAAAGTGGGGAAGCGGAGCTTCCCATCGGGACTTAACTCCAGATACCTGACCTCACATTGTAGCTCTGGTCTAACCCAAAACTTGACTGGTCTACCTACATCGGCAACCGAAAACTTGACTGGCTCGGCTCGGTCAACCTTCATCGGCTCAAGGAGATAGAGTAGCATCCGTAGCTGGTCTTGGTTAAAGCCACTACCGACATTCCCGACATAGACGAGCCTGCCATCAACAAGCTCCCCCAGTATCAGGCTACCAAAGGTGCTACTCCTCTCATTCTCGCCCTCTGTCAGCCCGCAGATATAATAGGTAGCCTCTTTGAAGTTCTTGACCTTCAGCCAGCTATCTGACCGCTTGCCCTCAAGGTATGGCGAATACATATACTTTGCCATCACCCCTTCAAGCTGTTTCTCCACAGCATTGTCAAAAAGGTTTCTCCCGTATCCAGTCTGCCAAGCTAAAAACCTAGCGTGGTAGTCTTGGGCAAAGACGGAGTTCAGGATCGCCTTCCTCTCAATTAGAGGCTTTGCTTTAAGGCTCTCCCCGTCAAGGTAGATGATGTCAAAGACGCAGTAGATAGCGGGGTACTGGGTTTGGGCGATCCTGATGGCTAGTGGCTTCTCCTGATGTATCCGATGCTGGATAGCGTTAAAGTCCATACCGACAATCTCGCCGTCTAGGATGCAGGGTTTGCTTACCTGCTTGTGTAGCTCGGCTAGTTCAGGGAACTTGTTGGTAATGGCAGAACCGCTCCTAGCCTGTAGTTTCGTCTGGCTGTCAAGGATAGCGATGCACCTTACCCCGTCTAGCTTCTGCTCATAGATAAAGTCCTGACGGGTTAGGTCGCTTGCCTTACCAATCTCGGCTAACATCGGTTTTATTACTGTCATTTACCTACCTCTCGTTTGGGGATTTTCTTGTTCTTCAGGATATACTTGACATCAAGCCTGAAGTGTGGGTTTTTCTTTTGGTCAAATAAATCCTTACTGCTCACGACAAAGCACTTCACTTCTTACCCCCTATAGCCATCATCAGGCTAGGCTTTACCTAGCGACTGGGGGATACCCCCCAGTTTCGGCTTACTTTACCCCTGTCAACTGTAGGCTCTGGAGAAGTGCCTCTGCTACATCGGTAACTGGCGGTTTCTCGGCTGGTGCGGTGATAACCTCGCCAGCCAGCTTTGCCTCAATTAGCTTCTCCAATGCCTCTCGGTAGTCATCGTGGTACTTGCCAAGCTCAAACTCGCCTCTCATCTTATCTACCAGCATCAGGGCTAACTCCATTTCCTTGTCGGATAGCTCTACCTGTCTTGGCTTTAGCTCATCGTAGGGTCGTAGCTCCTCGGCGTAGTGCAGGGTGTGGAGCAACATTACCCCGTCATAGGGTCTAATAGATGCCAGATGCTCCCGCTCCCGATAGGTTAGCTTGGCAATCGCCACAAGGTTAGACTTCTCCATCGCCTTCAGGAATAGGGTAAAGGCTTTAGCTCCAGTGTCCTCGCAGGTCAAAAAGTAGCAGGCGTCAAAACACCTGACATCAATCCAGCTCCGGTCAGTGAACTCCGTTATCTCTATGGTCTTTAGGCTCTTTAGCGGTAGGCTCTGGAAGTCCTGTTCCTCCAAGATGATGTGCTGGTTTTCGCCTATCTCGTAGCCCTTCTTGATCTCCTGTGCCTCCAGCTTTCGCTGGCAATTTGGACACCACTTGGGCATCTGTATTCGGCTACCGCACTCGGCGTGTATCTGGTGGAAGCTAACCCGCTTGTCATCGGTTGCTGTGTACAGCTTGGCTGGTATGGCTACCATACCGAAGTTGATGCTACCTTTCCATATTGACCGTGCCACTTCCTATATCACCCCCTTTCCTCTAGTTTCCTAGTCTCCTTTCTAGCTCTATTCTCTCCCAGTGGGTTTCCTGATAATCTTTCGGATCTACCACCCCCTTTCTAGGTATGACAATCGGGCATAGGTTCATATACCCGTCATCCCCCTCAATCTCAATATCTAGCTCAACTGTCTTATGACAGTGTGGACACTCAATAGCGTCTTTGTAACTCATCCTAGTTGGAACTCCATACCATAGCCTAACTCAAGTTGACAGAGTAGCCTTGCATCCTGCCAGTTAGCCGATGTCCCATCGCTACTCACCATTATCCGTTCTCCGAGATAGTGCTTTGCTATAATAAGGAAGGCGGTTACTGCCCAATCGTATGGCTTAAACGCCGTCTTGCAAAAGTCAAAGTATTTGCCGACTTTTGCCCTCTCGTTATAGACTGGTTTCCCTGCCATATCGTAGTAGGCGATTTCCCCCATCGGCTCTTGTTCGGTTATGACTTCAGGGAAGCAAAAAGTTTCGTGGGAGCAGTCGCCATCACAGCACCGCTTGGTGAGGTAGCGACCAGCAAACCAGTGTCCGTCAACATCGGCGGGGCTTGAGCCTACCCCTTGAGCATCAGGCGAAGCCCAAGCGATACATATTTTGTGGTTAATCGGGTGTCCGCAGTTCCTTACCCCGTTAAAGTACACCCCGTCAAAGTCTGGATCGCCTGTGCCATCAGCACCAGCTAACTTGACGCCTTCCCGCTCCAGAACGGGGACTATCCTCTTAAAATCCTCTACGATAGCCTTGTAAGCGTCAGGGTCAATCGTCTTTTCACGATACCAGTAATGAGTGTAGCCCATTGTAGTTCCTTTCCGGTGGTGAATAGCTGGCAGGTCAGGGTTTTATCCTTTCTCCTCTTGGGGATACATCGTCTTTTTGAGGGCTTGGCTGTCTAGGTCTAGTCGCTGTAGCTCCGGTATAAGGTTCTTCAGCCTTCTGGCTACGCTTTCCGCCTCTCCAGCAAGACGGGCTACTTTACGGGCAGTCGGGGACATACTCCGCAGGGTCTTTTTGCGAAATGCCATAAACTACCCCCCTTCTCCCGATCCTGCCAGCTATTCACTTGTTAAGGTTCTGTGCTAATACCATAGCACATTTCAATAGCATTGTCAATAGCACATCAGATTACTATTCAATATTTCTTATAAAATGTTTAGTAAATTCCCTATTCTTCTCATTTAGCTATGGGGAGGTAATTGTCAAATTTGGGCAGTTATACTCGGATAAATTAGGTAAGAAGGGCATCGCCTCTCTTATACTGGAGCTTTTTGTCGTGCTTTGAGCAGAGGGGCAGGGAGAGGGGGGCTGGCGACTGCCCCAAAAAGGTATAGTAGGACTTAAAAGTAGTTTTAGGGGGCTGGAATTTGATTACAGGGGCTGACGGGGGGCAATTTCCCCCTCTCCTTTGAAGGAGAGGGGGATAAAAGAGGGGAGGTTAATAAACAACCTTCTTCCCCCTTAGCAAGGGGAAGGGGATTTAGTGCCTTGTAGTAGTGTGGCTTCGTCTCCGCTTTTCAATGTATTCTCGGAGCTCCTGAAGGCTCTCACATTCGGGGCACTCCTGAGTTGAAGGGGTGAACCCCCAAAGCCTCCGGGTGAATTCGTGGGCTGTGGTTTCGGCTTCAGCGGCTGCTGCCTCTAGGTCGCTCACTCCCTTGGTGGTTATGACCCGATTTATCATGTGTCTTAGGTTTCTTGATTTACGTAGTGCCCAGTTAGCGAGCTCCCGCTCCGGTCCTGAAAGACGCTGGATCTCTGACGGGGACAGATCGTAGCGCTCCATGGTGTTGAGCTCCTGTCTGGCGTGTTCCACCCTCTTTATCACCTCGGGGTGCATTACGCCCTCGCTCCTGGCGAACCTCAGTGCCTCTGCTAGGTCGCCTGAGGTTTGGGCGAAATGCTCTGAGGAGCAGAGCTCGCAGGCAGTGCCTTCAGCCACTCGATCGGGAGCGGGTTTCGCCTCTTTGGTAACTTCTGTTGAGGCGGTACCACGCAGCTCGTCAGCGATGGACCGGATATTGTCTCTCGCCCTTCCCACCTGCTGGCGACCCTGCTTTATTATCTCCCTTAGTGGTTTTATTGGGCTGGGGGGTAATGACGGTAACTTTGGAAATGGAGGTCCTGGACTCATATTACCTTCCTCTGAATCTATCAACTATGTTGAGTTTATCCCTCACCGGGCTTAAAATCACCCTTCCTTGAAGAAAAGCCGGCGTCCGATATCTTCTATCTCCTTGTCTGCTTGGACTGCTTGCCTCAATTTTGCCGTCCTCTCCTTTCGCTCCTCGGCACTCTTGGGTGGGGGAAGTGCCCCGCCCACGAGTGCCTCTTTTATGTCTCTGCGAAACCCAGGAAGCTCAGTCTTGATGACTCCTATACCTTCAGTGGCAACCTCATGCAGGAGGTCCATTTCGGTTCGGCCGGTAGTTGGTCTCCTGAGGTCAACTACCAAATCAGTCAAGTCGCCCACCTTTTCAGTGAGAGTTGATATCTGCCTTTGTTGGCTCTCTATCTGTTCCCTGTACCTTTCCTCCTTCATGTCGGCCAGGGTCTTTTTTAGCTCAGTAAGCTCGGTTCTTAGCGTTTCGTCCCCCTTGCCCTTGCCTGAGATCCTCTCCACCGTTTCGATGAACTTTGCTGGGTCTGTCATCCAATCAGGTAGCTGCATTCCCGTGCCGCCCAGGGCCTCTCGGTAGACTTTCATCTTCTCAGCAGCCTGGCTCAAGGCCTCAAGGGGGTCAACCGGTTCACCCCTTTCCTGAGCTCTTCTTATTGAATCCAGGGCCATGAGCTCGACCCCGGTTACCCTGGCTTTTGGATTTAATATCCAGTTGCCCTCCCCATCCTGTATGAAGGGGGATTCTTCCGCTCCCTTCCCTTTACCTTCTCCTGCCATTTTTTTCAGCTCCTTTGCCTGCTCCAGGGTGCCACCTATCTCACCTTCCCTGGCCATCCTCACTGTGTCGGTATCGGAATCATAGACATACGTCACCTTTCTCTCCCCCTTCTCAGACTCTTTTTTGGCTTTCTCCGCTTGTTTCTTCTCTATCTTTTGAGACAACTTCTCCGCTTCCTCCCATGTCAGTGCTGTTTTATCAGTGGTAGTAGCTACCCTAATCGCACCAGTCTCCGTGTCAACTGCGTATTTGGCCTCCTCCTTTTCCTCCCCGCCCTTCCCTTTGCCTTTCTCTGCCATTTTTTTCAGCTCTTTTGCCTGCTCCAGGGTGCCACCTATCTCACCTTCCCTGGCCATCCTCACTGTGTCGGTATCGGAATCATAGACATACGTCACCTTCTTTTCCCCCTTTGTAGCCTTCTCAACCAATTCCTTCTTGATGCTTGTAGATAGTTTCTCCGCTTCCTCCCATGTCAGTGCTGTTTTGTCGCTGGTTGAGGCTACCTTGATTGCCCCAGTCTCGCTGTCAACTGAGTACTTCTCCGGTTCTTTTTCCCCTTCAGCCCCTTCCCGGGGTTTGGCACCGCGTTCCTCAGTCAGGCGCTTCTGGAGCTTTCTCGGCACCGGTTTTTTTATCTCAGCAGCCCAGAAGTTGACCACCTGGTCACGCACTGACGGGTGCATCCCCAACTCATAGAGCTTTTGCTCAACATCCTCTAGGTCCTCCAAATCCCCTTTAGCGCAGTGGTCAGCGTATGCCTCGTATTTCTTAACGCCCAGTTTCTTAAGGACTTCCTGAAACCGCTCCACTATATTGGGGTATTCATGCTCCTCTTTCCCTGTTTCGTTCGGCATAGTATTGATACCTCCTATCGCCTTCCTTGGTTAGAAACCAGACCTTGCTTCCGTCAGGCCATTCCACATTTCTGGCGACCCCTGCCCGCTTTAGCTCTGTCAATCTAACTGATGTAACCTCTAGCCCCGCTCCTATCGCTTCTGCAATCTGATGCCTATTTGCCCGCTTCACATGACCAAGGTAGCGGATTATAGCTTGCTTTCTTTTCATTACAGGTTAAGCCGTAAGTTTCGCCTAACTGCCGATAAGAGCCTATTTCCGTTTTAATAAGTTACGCTTCAGGAGCCGGGAGAGCTCTTCCATATCTTCATTCCACTCTTCTTCTGTCCACTCAATCTCGCAGTGCGGGCAATGAAGCGCCTCAACAACTCCATAGCAGTTCGGGCAGATGCCTTTTAACATAATTTCTCCTTTATCGGTATCCCATTCGGTCGAGCCATTTCTTTTTCTGAATGCTCAGCCCCCAGGCGATAAAGAGGTTTATCAAGTCAACTAGGTCAGGCTTGGAGATGTCTCCCATCTTGTAGGCGAGAGTAGCAGACTCCTTCAGCACCGGCTGCATTTCCTTATCCAGCTGTATATGGAGGTCATACTTCTCTTCTGTTACTACCCCAGACTCATTTGTAGCCATAATAGTTCCCCCAAAAAAAGAGAGGGCGCTAAAATTTAGCGCCCCCGTTTCCCTTATAAATTATAAAAAAGTATAGCACCTTTTTGAACAATTTGCAACAAACCCCCTATTTAGCGATGTACGGATTAGAGGTGATTAGCTTGAGTTGGTTAGAACAATGCAGTGTTGACATTTCATCCTCCATCGGCTATCATATAGAGAAATTGGGGGCGCAACTTAGGTTGCGCCCTTTTTTGATGAAGGGGGCGCTTCAAGGTGCGCCCTTCTTCTTTTTTTAATGTAATTATTATGAAGAAGGTAGCTATTATCGCCCTCAAGGGTGGAGTAGGCAAGAGCTCGGTAGTCGCTGGACTGGGTCTGGCACTGGCCGCCAAAGGCTTCAAGGTCGGATTCCTTGACATAGACATCACCGGTAGCAATCTATTTAGTGCCCTGGGACTTCAGCATTCGCCAAAGTGGGTTCTTGACACTGCCGACGAGAGGGTAATCGTCCCAGAGGTGAACGGCTACTGGCTACTGTCTATCGCATCATATGTTGGCGAGGATTACGCTGTGCTATGGGAAGGCTCACACCATACTGAGCTGACGGGGGCTAGGGACAAGCTACTAAAGCTCAAGGATGTCATAGACTGCTTGGCACGAGACCCTCAGAGGTTAGGGAAGACGCTGGAGCAAGTAAGCAGGGAGATTGACGATGTGCTGGCCTCATCTAAGTGGCGGTTCGTTAGTGAACTTCTCTCTGACGAGATAGTTACCTGGCCTGAGCCGATTGATTTCCTGATTGCAGACTTACCTCCCTCTACCTCAAACGAGATGTTTTCTTTCTTCGCCCAGGTAAAAGACCTCTTCGGCGTCATAATTGTTTCCCAGCCGGCTAAACTCTCCACCATTGGACTGCTGAGGACGATAGACCTGCTGCGGCAGAAGCAAATACCCATTATAGGTCTGGTGGCAAACCAGGATGGCTTTCTTAACTGTCATGGTGAAACTGAATACCAGTTCCTTTCCCCCAGGGTGGACCTCCACGATGTCGCTAGGAAGGCAGGCATACCATTTCTTGCCTCAATCCCGCAGTGTGGGGATGGGAACAGAATAAAGCCCTATTTTTCTGAGCTAGCCGAGAAAGTCATCAATTCAAGGCCTATCGTGCTGAAGGAGGTCACACTGGGCAGAAAGTTGAAAAGAAAGGTGGTTAAGGGGATAGCAAGAAGGCTATAGGGTAGCTTTCAAGTGTGAGTTAAATTAAATACCAAAAAACGGGGGCGCTACTAAGGTGGCGCCCTTTTAATTTTTTAAGGAGGAAGGCTGATGGCTGGGCTGATAAGAGACATGTTTGAGAGGTTTGAGGCAAGGCAGGCACGGTTCTTTGACCGACTCTCCAGGGCTGCCAAGGAGAAGCTGGCTGAGGTGGAAAACAAGTACGCTGAGCTGAGAGTTACCGGACCTGAAGGTGGAGTGTTCTACTTCCAGTTCAGGGGACAGCGGCTTCAGATGCTCGATGAGAGACCGGATGTGCCCTACGAGAAGGTGGACAAGTTCCTGCTTGACGGGGACGAAATAAACTACCCCAGCGGTGATGAGGTGCTATTTGATGTCGTCAGCGGGAGCTTGTCACCGCGGGCGGTAATCAGCCACAAGTTCTTCCGGGCCAACACCGACAGGATAATCTACGACACCGAGGAGTTTGCCCAGGCCTTTGAGCAGTTTCTGGATGAGATGCGGATGGTGCTGGGAGGTAAGAGGTGATGGACTGTGCTCCGAAAGAAGTATCATGGTGGCTGAAATCCCATATGTGGTGCTGATTGTTGGGGCAGTTTTGGTAGGACTCTGGCTCTCCAACATCCTCTATGACCTGAGGGTGCCCCACTATACCAGTCGTAAGATTGGGCACGCCGCCGGAGGGCTCGGATTTTTGTGCTGCGCCCTCCTTTTTTCCTCCGGCTGGTGGGTTCTGATACTGGCTATTGGCTTCACTGCCATGCTCGGGGTGGCTAGGCTTGTCAGGCCAGACACTTTCAGGGGTGTCGGCGGCACCGGAAGGCCGATGGAGGTCATGGCTGAGGTCTGGTTCCCCTTGGCGACAATCCCGGTGATAAGTGTCGGCTGGGTCTGGCTGGACAAACCATTAATAGCCATATCCTGTCTTTTGTTTATGGCCTGGGGTGATTGTGTTACCGGGGTTGTCCGTTCCCAAGTCTACGGCAGGGCGGTAAAAGGATTCTGGGGCTCGGTGGCCATGTTTGGGACATGCCTGATAATTGCCTGGTGCTTTATAGAGCCACTGTGGGTCGGGTTGGTTACTGCTGTGGTAGCTACCATTACCGAGTGGGCATGCGGCGATGTGGGTATTATCAAGCCTTTAGACGATAATCTCATGATACCGCTCACCAGCTGTGCCACTGTTTTCGGAATACTGGGTTCGATAGGGGCGTTATGATGCTTTCACCAAAGGAACGAGCCGATAACTTCAGTACGTCTTATCCCCAGTATAGCCCTCTGGTGGTCCACAATGACAGGTTATATGGCTTCTGGTTAATCGGTAGGTGGTATGCCAGTGACAGGAGCTTCTATGGCTCATATCCACCTAGCTACCTGGGGCGAATCAAGAGCCTGTTTCCCGACTGCGGAAAGGTTCTTCATCTGTTCTCGGGCACAGTGAAGGGGGACAGGGTAAATGAGATAACCTACGACATTAAGTCTGAGCTTGAGCCGAATATTTGTGATGATGTCAAGAACCTTGTAAAACACTTTCAGCCCAATGAGTTTGACCTTATTCTTGCTGACCCGCCCTATGAAGAAAGGGACTTTGAGAAGTATGGCTGCAAGCCGTTCAGTAAAGGGAAAGTAGTTAAGGACTGCTCCATTATCGTTAAGCCCGGCGGCTTTCTGGTGTGGCTTGATACGGTACTGCCGCCTTTTTCTAAAAGGGATTGGCAGCTATATGGCATCATCGGGCTAGTGCAAAGCACCAACCACAGAATAAGGGCAATAAGCATTTTCAAAAGGTAGGGCTATGAAAAGGCAAATAAAGGAGATATGGGAAGGTGCTAAACAATTACCCTATAAGTGGCAATGGGCACTATTGATGTTCAGCTCTATGCTACTGTTTTCCTGGTGGGATGAGATAGCTGTCTGGGGTGCAGGGGTCGGATGGAAGTGGATTATTATTCCAGCTTACTATGCCTTTGAATATGGTGTTCTATTTCCACTTACTATCTGGCTAGGGCTAAAGACATACCGCAGGCTAGGTCTCCAGCTAAACATTGGTCAGTTATTTAGGCAAAGCATATCTAACAGCCTGCCCTTATTGGTGTGGCGCAAGATAAAGAAGCTTATTGCCAGGAGGGGAGACCATGAACAAAACATTTGACGAGGCGAAGGAAGAAACCTACTCCTTGTTTAGTGATAGGTGCCGGGGGCTTTTGGATGACTTCCTACGGGAGAAGGATAAGACAGTTTGCTCACTATGTTCTGAATCATGCAGTGACGGGAAGAAGATACACAAGGCACTACGTAACCTAATTGAAGAACTCACGGTTGAGGCGGCAAAACGCTGCGATAATAAAGTCGATTTCTTAGTATGCCTGCTGTGCCCTTATTTGAGCAGTGAGGCTATGTTGAGGTTGGCTGGAAAAGGCGAAACAGTGAAATCTCTAGTGAAGGAAATGGAACAGAGCGGAGACAGATTACTTGCTCTCATAAGGAGAAATGAAGGGGGAAGTAAACTCACGTCAGCCAAGGAGAGAGGAGAAGATGAAAGAAAAAATTAAAACCCACATCGGATTGGGCAGGTTCTTTGCCCTGCCTTGCGCCGTCTGTGCTGTTCTTTTGGGCTGCACACTGGGGGGCAATTTGAGCTGGCTGTCGGCGATGGTGGCTCTGGCAGCCGTCTTTCAGATGGCCTACTCCCACTCCTTCAATACGCTTCTCGACTATTCTTGGACCGGCTTTGACAGGGGAGTCGAGGAGGAGCGTAGCAGGGGGAAGGTCTATACCAAGGGGCAGCAGGCAATTGCCGCCGGCAGGCTGAGTTCCAGGGGAGTATTGATAAACGGCCTTGTCTATCTTGCAATATCAGCCATCTTTGTGGCCGTTGTCGCCTGGAAGGTAGCGCCGATAATCTGGGCAATCTGGGCAGGTGGGGCACTGATAACCTTCTGGTATTCTTGGGGTAAGCTCCACTACCAGTGCGAGCTGGCCCTGGGTATCGGTTTCGGGCCACTGGCCTGCATGCTGGGCATGGCTTCTCAGCCCAACCCCGACTTTCTCCTCGCCTTCCTGGCTGGAATACCTTTCCTGATTATCTGGGGTTTTGCCGCCGAATTTGTAGACCAAGCCATAGATGCTGAACCAAACTGGCCCAGAGGGTTGAGGAACCTTGGTGCACTGGCATGGAGGAATAATGTCTCCGTTCCTCTTTTTGTTAGTTTCCTCTTTATTATGGGTTATCTAGCCCAGGCGTTTCTCATACTGGGCGGGGTGCTTGTGCCGCTAACAGGGCTATCGCTTGTAGCCTTTCCCTTCGTTGCCTACGGTTTACTGATAATGGGGAACCACTTCAATAAGGGAGGGATTATGCTGTTGCTGCTGGCTGCATTTATCCATATGGTGGGATTTACCGCTGGCCAGATAGTAGGAGGCTGAAATGGAATGGTGGCCAATTGCTATTATAGTTTATTGTGCTTTGACCTACATCCTGGGTATCTTTATATCCCTTTTCTACCTTTTGGTCATAGATTTAGCTAAATACACCGACAAAATAACTGTCAATTGTGACCTGGGGAGTTACTGGCCAGCAGCTTTGCTCTTTACAGTCTTATCACCAATATTTGTTCCATGGTGGATTATAGAGTTTATTAAAGTGAACAGGAGGCAGAATTGAATCCCAAGATTCTCTCTATTGGCTATGCCGTGCCGGAACAGGCGGTGACCCAGGAAGAGGTCTTTGCCACTCTCAAATACCCAACTCCCTTCTGGAGGCTCTACCGGGACAGCGGGATTGAGAAGCGTCACTTCTGGGTTCCACTTTCCAGAATCAGGCAGCTCAGCTTCCAGGAACAGCAGGAGGAGTACAGGAAGGGAGCTACCGAACTCTCCAAGAGGGCGGCCATCAACTGTCTGGATGGGAGGGACCCCGGTGGTATCGGCTGTGCGGTCTACTGTAGTTGCACTGGCTTCAGCCCGGGCCCGACCATAGGGCACTTTCTCATTAAGGAACTCGGCTTGTCCCCGGACACCTATCACACCAACATTGTCTCCCAGGGTTGCGAGTCCGGTTTCCCCGGGCTGAAGAGGGCATTTGACTTCACCTCGACCACTGGCAGACCGTCACTGGTCATCGCCTGCGAACTGGCCAGTTGCAGTTATTTCCCCGAGCTGGACGGCAAACCTGACCCGGAGAACCACTACGAGCTCCTGCGTAGCAATGCCATCTTCGCTGACGCAGCCACGGCGGGGCTAGTAGGCTATGACGATGACCCCCGACATCCTTGCATCATTGACTCCGAGACATACACCAACACCGATTATCTCTATGCCCTGGGCTATGTCTGGAGAGATGGCAGGCTGAGAGTATTACTGTCGCGAGATATACCTAGGTTGGCGGCTGAGGTTACCGGCGTAGCTGTCACCCGGTTACTTGAGAGGCGTAGTTTGGGTGTGAAAGATATCGACCACTGGGTTATCCATGCTGCGGGCAACTCTGTGCTTGATGAGATAAGGGACACGCTGGGGCTGGACGAGGGGAAGGTAGCTCTTTCACGGGAGACACTGCGCCTTTACGGCAACACCAGCTCCACGAGCGTTGGGATAACTGGGAAAAGGCTGATGCAGGAGAAGGCATTGAACGGTTACTGCCTGGTCATTACCGTGGGCCCGGGAATGACCGGGGGAGCAACCCTTCTTCGCTTTGGATAGGGGGATAAATGGCAATTTTAGTCACAGGTGCTTCAGGTTTTGTCGGGCAAACCCTCCTCCCACTACTGCTTGAGAAGGGACACAAGGTTTATGGGCTCTCCCGTCATCCCCCGGCTCCAGCTAAAAACCTCATCCCACTAGTGGGGGACATCACTCAACCTAGCCTTGGGCTGAAGCCAGAGGAAGTGCCCAGAGATATCCAGGCCATCTATCATCTTGCCGGCATTCATAGCCTGAGGGAAGAGGACAAGGACGATTCAATATGGATGACCAATGTAGCTGGGACACAGAACGTGCTCGACTTCTGTGTCCACCGCGATATAACCAGAATCTATTTCGCCTCCACGGCCTACACCCTAGGGCGAAACCCCTACGAGAAGTCCAAAATAATAAACGAAGAGTATATCAACAAGTATGGGGAAAGGCAGGGGTTAAAGATCACCATATTCAAACCCTCAATAATTATGGGCACCGCCGAACACCCCTACCCCGGGCACTTTTCACAATTTGTTTCTTTAGTGATTAAGTTGCACCAGAGGGCGGAGATAATTCGGAGAAAGATAGAGGGGACACTGCGTTTACCAGTCATCGAGCCGGTCTTCAGGGTTAGAGGGAACCCGGCGGGAACACTCAACTTAGTCACCGTAGATGCGGTGGCTGAAGCCATGGCGAATATTGACAAACAGGGCACCTTCTGGCTGACCAACCGCGAACCACCGACCCTGGGACAGCTAGTAGAGTGGGTGGGTGAGTTTATAATGGTTGATATGAGGATTGAGCCTGATTTCAAGCCAACCCCCATCGAAGCCGCATTCCAGAAGATGGCAACCGCGTTTGAGCCCTACCTGCAGGGCGACGATTTCCCCAGCGATTTGAAGGAGTGCCCTATTACCAAAGAGTTTGTCCACGAGACCATCAAGAGGAGCATCTTATAACGGAGGTTTTCTTTGAAGATACTGCTAGTAGAGCCAGATGACCGCTCAGTGCCTGGTTTGAACTTCGGCGGACTGTTTACAATGGAGCCAATGTCACTAGAGCTCATTGCTGCCGCCGTGCCGGAGCATGACGTCAAGATAGTTGACCTCAGGCTTGACCCCCTGCCTGTTGAGCATTATCTGAAGGACTTCAGGCCAGATGTAGTGGGCGTCACCGGATTTACCGCTCTACACCATGAGATGAATAAGGTATTGCGCGAAGGAAAAAGGGTCGGTGCTTTTACCGTGGCGGGAGGGCCTCATGCCTCCTTCGCATACAAAGATCTGGATAACTTGGACGCCGCTGTCATAGGTGAAGGAGAAGGCACCTTTCGCCAGTTGATTCTGACGCTTGAGTCAGCGGGTGACCTGTCATCGGTGCCAAATCTGGCATGGTGGAACAGCCGCGAATGGATGAGAAACCCAGAGCAGACATATGACCTTTGGCCTCTGCCAAGAAGGTGCTTTGTCAGGGATTACAGGTACACTGCTTTCGGACTTGATGTTGCTATGGTTGAGGCCACTAGGGGATGCCCGCATAGATGTCGCTTTTGCATCACTCCCAGGCTATTCAGGGGCAGGTATAGGGTCAGGCCGGTAGAGGAAATAGTCGATTATATCGCGACCAGGCCTGAGCCGTTCATTATGTTCCCAGACGCTGATTGGCTGGCCTCCAAAACATATGTATCTTCGTTGCTAGACCAGGTGAGGGGGGCCGAGATAAAGAAAAAGTACAGTGTGGCACTAAGGGCGGATGAGGTCGCCTCCAGTCCCAACTTGGTTGAGGACTGGAGCAAAGCTGGGCTTTGCTTCGCCTTCATTGGATTTGAAGGCTACAAACAAAACCATCAGGACTCCTATCAGAAGGACAGCCAGATAGAAGACAACATGGTGGCGGTGTCAATACTGAATAAATGTAATATTGTATCCATAGGCACGCTGATCGTGGACCCGAAGTGGACTACTGTAGAGCTTGACGAATGTCTGAGCTACGCAAGGAAGTTAGCGAGCGATATTACCTTCTTCAGTGTCTTAACTCCGTTCCCAGGGGCACCTATACAGGAAAACTCCAGGATAATTGCAACTTACGATAAATTTGACGTCCTGCATGCAGTCACAGAAACAGCTCTGCCCTACCAGAAATTCCAGAGACACTTTGTTAAAATTTCCAAGGCAGTATTCTTAGGCAGGGCTACAATGAGACTCTTGTGGAAGTTGCTCAGGCGTAAGCTATTGACTGTCAGTGGGCTGACACTCTTGGGCAGAATCTGGAACTATATTGCCACAATAGATAGAAAGGTTACCAATTAAAGTAACCTTGACCAACTCCCCTTTTAAGCCTACAATTTATAAAGAAAACGGGGGCGCTAAACTTTAGCGCCCTCTCTTTTTGGGGAGGGGAAAGGAGGCTCTTATGGTTTTGGATAGGCTCGCCGAAGCCGCCAAAGAGGCTGAACGGAAATTAGGGCTCCCTCCTCTTTCTAAATTTGTTGAAACCATTGATAAGCTGCCTGATGAAAGACGACTCAAGCTAATCAAGGAAGTGCTGGTTGTAGCCGAGAAGGTTTCCCAGAGTGCCCCCTCGCTAGAGAAGGTCATTGACCTTATCAGGGAAATCAACTCCATGCCCATCGAGAAGCTGGAGAAATTGGAGAAGGTGCTCAAGAGAATCGAGAAGATAATGAAGGCAGCGCCAGAGGAATTGCTGAGCTTCCTGACGAGCTTGAAGGGGGAGTGACTACGTGGCCTGGCAGGATACCCATGAGCGGATAACCAAAGCTGCAGTGGGTAATTCTTACTCAGATTACCACAGGTTCAGGGATGGCAACTGGCAGATGGGGCTGGCACACCACTTCACCATCCGGCATAGTTTCATAGGAGATTTAATTGAGGCCACAAGAAGGAAAGATGCCAAGATAGTGCTGGTGGGATTTCTCCATGATATCACTGACTTCTCTCCACTGACCGTTATTGACTTTCTGAAGGGGAAGTACCGTGCCCAGTGTTGAAAGCTTCAAAGAGGAATTAGAGCGAAAGGTTAAACCCATTAAAGGGGTTGAGAGGATAGAGTGGTTCGGCTCAATTGCCGATGAGTTCAAGGTGGGCAGTTCGGATTTGGACCTCATAATCTGGGGGGATATTTCCGCCGAGGATAAGGAGAAAATCTCCGGGATAATCAGAGAGTTAAACTACAAGCACAATCTCGGCCTGGAGGAGGCCCCATATCAGCATCCTACTCCGTTCTTCATCGACAATGCTGCCAAGAGGTTGCTGTATGACCTCCTGGTGCCTAAAGGCGGGGTGAGGGCTTTTGAGGGGGTCAGGAGGATATGGAAGCATCACGCCCCCACTTATGGTCAAGTTTGGGCTTTGGAGAAAAAGGCAGAGGAAAAAGCACCTACACTGACTAAGGTGGTAAGGAGATTGTACCATGAGCTTCTTTGAGAATCTGGGGGAGGTATTGAGAGAGCCTAAATACTGGCTGCCAGCACCACCGCCGGCACCACCTATCCCCATGTGGATTAGCAATTGGATTTGGGACATCATAGCGAGGCGGAAGAAGGAGAGGGCAGATGCCGTTGGGAATAGACCCTGAAACACTTATAATTGTTGGGGTAATAGGCGGTGTAGGCGCAGCTGCCACCTACGGCGCATTTCAATATGCCGAAAAACTTCGTCCGGAGCTGAGTCTAACTGATTTGCGCCCGGCATTTCCCTGGGAGGGATTCCCGCTACCGATATTTTTCTACACCAAACCTGAACTCCTAGCTGAATTGAGAAGGAGGTGAATTATGCCATTCGGAACACCAAGGTCGGAATTTGAGAGATTTAAGCGGCACCTAGAGCGTTATGGGACTGAGCCGCCAGAGGAGAGACAAAGGCTTGGCCCAGTTATGGAGAGCCCGGCTGAGACTTTATGGGCGTGGTTACCTGATCTCCCCTTCGCTGGAGGGCGTTTTAACCCTCCATTTCCGCGCTGGCTTAATGTCAAGCTGTTAGGTGCTGGCCGAAGATTGCCTAAATAAAAAATGGACGAACTACAAAAATTCATCGAAGAAGTCCATAACGAGCCTTATAATTTAACCAGCAACAACTGCATCCACAAGCACATTCGGATAGTTAATAAGGCCAGGGCATTGGGGCATGATGCCAGCCTGATAGGGTGCATATCAGTTATTCCGATAACGCCAGCCGGTGGCACACCACTTATTGGGCCTCACTTCTACGCTAAGATTGATGGCAAAACGGTTGATGTCTCCATGGAGCCTGAGCTGGAGAAAATAATGTGGCGGAATGAGGATATAGTCAGGCTCTTCCCGATAAACGTAAGCAAACTTAGGCCTATGTCTCCTGAGGAAGGCCCGCCCTTACCTTCGTTCTTGCCAAAGTGGCCGTGGAAAATAGAGGGATAGCTATATGAAACGCTACATTGCTTCCGACCTGCATAACGGGAATGATGTCTCCGACTACGACCGCGTCATGTCCTTCCTTGAGCTTGTTGATGACGATGCCGACGAGTTTCTGATACTAGGAGACTGGGAGGAGTTGCTCTTCTCCAACATGAATATCCTCACCACGGCGGCACCCTATAAGTATGTCATCCAGAAAGTCAGGGACATCGCCACAAGGAAGCCCGTCTTCTCTATTGTCGGTAATCATGACTGGAACCTCGGTCTCTTTGCTTCGCTGATAGAGCCAGTCAAGATTATTCCCCCCTTTGCCGAAAATGGTGTTTACTTCTGCCACGGGCACGAGTTTGACTGGTTGTCAATTATAACAGGAACTCCTGTTGACCCGATATTTTTTAAGAATGCCTTTCCGTTTCTTTTCCCTCACGGGGTAGCTATCTGGATTATCAACAAGTGGCTTGGTAAAGAGGAGGACGTTTATTATTGGCAGAGGGCAGTGATTCACGAGAGGGTTGCTGCCTTTGGGCGTGAAAAGGGATACCATAGTGTTGCCTTCGCCCACACGCACTACCCCACAGAGGAGCTGCGGGGTGGCATTTGGCTCTTTAATAGTGGCGACATGATTGACAGTTATAGTTACCTGTTTCAGAGTGATGGTAAAATAGAGCGACGGAGTTTCGCATGATATTGTTAAGGGAATCAGATAAACCAAAAACTATCAGCGAGAAGCTTTCAGAGTATCTAGCCAGACCTCCCCAGCCGATATTGCGTTTCTATGGGGACTTCAGCACCGAACTCTTCGATAGGGGGAGGCATGTTCTCTTTGCGGTAAGAAACGGACTGCCTTTGCCCTTGCTCTACGGCATATATGTTAGAACAAAGTATAATTCCTTTGCCGACTATATTGAGAAGACAGACCACATCGGCCCGTTCAGCACTGATAACTGGAGGCTGACGCTTGACACTGTAGAGCCAGCGGTGATAGAAATGAGGGTGGGGCTGGTTCCGTTTGAAATTTTGACTGATAGGGCAGAGGTCGTAGTTGGGGGGTAATTATGAAGATATTGGAAGGGCCAAGTATTCCCACACCCTTTGGAGGCTCGGTAAAGCTACCTGACCTCGAGACGCCGCCAATCGAGCTTCCCCAAATGCCAGACGAGCGTGGCAGGAAAGCCATCGGGCACGGCTTAGGTGAAGATGCAGCCCAGATAGTCGGGCTTATCCCATGGATAGGTGATATCGTCGAGGATATTTTAGAAGACCTTCACCACGCCGAGATTAAAAAAATCCTCACCGCTGACGAATATAGGAAGTTTGCCGAATACAACAAATCCTTCCCCACTGCCATAGCTTTAGCTCGAACACTCTGCTTCAGGAAGGTATAAAGGATTTTGGTATTGCGAAAAAGATAGTTAGGGGTTAAACTAGAGAAACGGGGGCGCACCAAGTGTGCGCCCTATTCATTTATGGAGGCAAGATGCCAAACAATGAGATTACAGTGCCTGAAGGCATCCTTTTCACCTTTGCGGAAGTAAGCTACACCCCAGAGACTCCGAGAATGAACGAGCCCTTCACCGTGAGGGGCAAGATAGAGCTTTTCAGCCTTCCCTTCTTCGGTCCAATCTGGGTGATAGCCACCGTCACCTACCCTGAGAAGTGGTGGGAGGAGATAATACCGATCTGGGGTTCCCCCGAGATCAGGAGGAGCGCGACCGCCTTAGGTGGCGACTTTGAAATCGCCTTCCCTACGGGCTTTGACCGCGAGGGGGAGTTTAGTCTGGCAGTTAGAGCCTATGGCGGTCCGACAACACCCGTCAACACAATAACCCTGCCGCCATTCCCCCCGGTAGCTTCTATGGAGACAGTTTTCACCGTTTCCGGCGAGGCACCACCCGGAGGTTTCCAAGGGGAGATAAGCAAGAAGGAGCTTGAGTATGATGAAACCAGGGGCGCCATCCCGGTAAGCAACGTCCCTCAGGGTAAGAGGGGGCTGGTCCACATCTGGGGTCGCAACGACACCACTGAAGCTCAAAGGATGGGAATTTCCTGGACGGTCAAAGACCCCGACGGGCTGGTGGTCGAGGAATACTCAGCCTGGGAAGCCTGGCCATACACCGGTGCGGGCAGTACTCACGAATTTATCGGCGGCCGATTTAACCTGGATAAAGCGGGTACCTACACCATAGATGTAGAGTTACTTATGGACTCCGATAACCCGATTGTGGTTGGTGAATACTCTGGTTCGCTCTGCACTGTTGGTCCGGAGGAGTACAAGGGAACTATAAGCAAGAAGGAGCTTGAGTATGATGAAACTAGGGGCGCCATCCCGGTAAGCAATGTCCCTCAGAGTAGGGGGCTGGTCCACATCTGGGGTCGCAACGACATGACTGAAGCTCAAAGGATGGCAATCTCCTGGGTGGTCAAAGACCCCGACGGGCTGGTGGTTGAGGAATACTCAGCCTGGGAAGTTTGGCCATACACCGGTGCGGGCGACTCACATGAGTTTATCGGTGGCCGCTTCAATCTGGATAAACCAGGGACCTACACTATAGATGTGGCTCTGTATATGAATCCTGACAGTCCCGTTGCCGTCGATAGCTATCAGGGGAACCTGTGCACTGTGGCTGCTGCTGTATTCAAGGGGACAATAAGCAAGAAGGAGCTTGAGTATGATGAAACCAGAGGCACCATCCCGGTAAGCAACGTCTCTCAGGGCAAGAGGGGGCTGGTCCACATCTGGGGTCGCAACGACACCACTGAAGCTCAAAGGATGGGAATTTCCTGGGTGACCAAAGACCCTGATGGCCAGACCGTAGAGGAATACTCAGCCTGGGAAGCTGTTCCATACACCGGTGCGGGCAGTACTCACGAGTTCATCGGTGGGCGATTTAACCTTGACAAAGCAGGAACCTATACTATAGATGTGGCTCTGTATATGAATCCTGATAATCCCGTTGCCGTCGATAGCTATCAGGGAAACCTGTGTACCGTGGCTGCCGCTGTATTTAAGGGAACAATAAGCAAAAAGGAGCTCGAGTATGATGAAACCAGGGGCACCGTCCCGGTAAGCAACGTCCCTCAGGGCAAGGAAGGGCTGGTCCACGTCTGGGGTCGCAACGATATGTCGACCACCCAGCGCATGGGAATTTACTGGGTGGCCAAAGACCCCGACGGGGTGGTGGTCGAGGAATACACAGCTTGGGAAGCCTACCCGTACACCGGTGCGGGCGACTCACATGAGTTCATCGGCGGCCGATTTAACCTTAACAAAGCAGGAACCTATACCATAAACGTAGGACTGCTTATGAACCCTGATAGCCCGGTCTATGTTGATACCTATTACGGCACCCTGTGTACCGTGGCTGCCGCTGTATTTAAGGGAACAATAAGCAAGAAGGAGCTTGAGTATAATGAAACCAGGGGCGCCATCCCGGTAAGTAACGTCCCTCAGGGTAAGAGGGGGCTGGTTCACATCTGGGGGCGCAACGACATGTCGACCACCCAGCGTATGGGAATCTCCTGGATAGTCAAGAACCCCAACGGGGTGGTGGTCGAGGAATACTCAGCCTGGGAAGCCTACCCGTACACCGGTGCGGGCAGTGCTCACGAGTTTATCGGCGGGCGATTTAACCTTGACAAAGCAGGAACTTATACCATAAACGTAGGGCTGTTTATGAACCCTGATAACCCGACCAATGTTGATACCTATTACGGGACCCTATGCACCGTGGTAGCGGCAGGCGGACAAATAGCTCTCACTGCTGGCTGGAATGAGGTCACCTATACCGGGGTCAGACAAACAGCTGGTGTTGCTATGCAGTCAATAGCTTCTTACTTGGAGGTTGCCTACTATTACGACGCGTTCCAAGGAATCTGGGTTCAAATTGAATACAGCACCATACTTGAGCCGGGGATGACTCTCAACATCAAGGTCAGCCAGGACTGTGTGTGGACGTTCTGATGGCAAACGCAGAGTGGGAAAGACTAAAAGAGGCACTTCGCCAGGCACCAACACCTGAAGCGAGGAAGCAGGCTGCCGAGGCGATGAGGCGTTACTTAGAGAGACAAAAGGCTAAGGGTGCAAAGGGTTCCAAGCCAACGCTGGTCAATTTAAGTACTAAGGCTAAAGATTACCCTAATGCCGTACCCCTAGATAAAATCCCAGAAGAGCTAGAGAAAAGCCCGGAGTTTTTCGAGCTTATGGGGAGGATTGTAAAGGAGAAATAATGCCCACGGTACTTGCAATGAGCGATTTCGATTTGCCAACAAGGTCAGCCAGCGGCTTCCTCCTGAGATACATCGCGCCAAGGGTTGAGCCGGTGCAGCTTTTCTCAATGCTGGTGCGGAGGACACCATTCCGCCTTTCCGCTCCCCAGTCAGACATAATCATCGGGGTCGGGCATGGCGATGTCGATGCCTTCACTGGTCAGAATGAGGCAGTAATACTGGAAGTAGGAAGGTATGACCCCAGGGAGGTCAGTGGTAAGGTAATCAAACTTATCTCCTGCCAGGCCGGGGTGGAGCTTGGACCAGATTTAATTAGGAACGGTGCATTGAGTTTTGCTGGCTACAAAGATGACTACGTCTGGATTTGTGACGCCGATTTAGCCTCAACCCCCTGGGCTGATAAAATAGCAGCCACTAATCTTATGCCGGTGGTTGAGGGGCTAAATGTGCTGCTTGATGGCAGGCCAGCAGAAGAAGCCTTTGAAATAGAACTCGGAGGCTACACAAGGAACGCTGAGGCGGAGGAGGATGAGCTGGTAAAGGCCTGCCTTGAGTTTAACCGTGACAATGCCGTGCTACTGGGCAATCCTGAGGCCAGAATAAGTCCAAGACCGGGGTTAGCCCTGCCTTTCCGTATACTTCCACCGCCGCCGATATTTTTACCCCTAAAGACTTGACAAAGGTGCGGGATTATTACATCATATAGTTGACAAATAAAAACGGCGCATCTAGAATTTATTTAGAGGCGGGTTGCAGCCTAGAATAATATTGGGGCAACCCGCCTCTATTATTTCTAGGTTTGCACCGCTCCTCCCCTTAAAGGGGGAGAAAAAACGGGGGCGCGCCTTCGATGAGAAGGTTGGGTGCGCCCCCGTTCCTTTTCATCAAGGCTGCGCCCCAAAAAGGAGGAGAGATGGTTGGAAGATTACCTGACCCCAAGGAACTGGTCGATAGCGTAGCCGATGGTGCTCTTGAGGTAATCAAAGGCCCAGTCAGGGTAGCCGATAATGTTGCTGCTGTGGCTAATACCTATGCCAAGGAGATGCACACCAACCTGGATGATATCCAGAAGCGAATGCCCGATGACCCGGCAGTAGTAGCTGACTTTGCCGTAAAGACGGTGGGGCAGACGGTGAAGGCTGGGATTGGTATGTTCGAGGGCATCGGGAGAGGCGCCATGGATACATTTGAAGGCGTGAAATCACAAATTAAACGGGTAACCGGGTAAAGGAGGTAGGTTATGCCTTACAAAAATATTAAAGAGCTTCTAGCCGACGCAACCAAATTCCCAGCGGCAGTAGAAGCCAAGCTCCCTGAGGGAGCACCAAAGATCTCCACTATGCTGACGGATGCAACCGGGAAGATCCCTGCTATACCCGACCTGCCAGTCGAAATCCCTGACCTGCCGGCACCACCAGAGCTGCCTGAAGCACCAGCAGGGCTAAAGGGACTCGGGCGCCGCTATGTCACCCGTGCTGAGGTGACACCGGTCAGAACACCAGCACCAACTGTAACAAGGGTCATCCCGTCTCCAGCCGTCGGGGTAATCCCAGAAGTAATATCAAGGAGGGGAATGTAATGCAGATACCAGAAACATCAGTAGTTGAAACCCTAAAAGCGGAAGGGCTTTACAAGGACACTGGGCGAATTGAGGAGCAGATGCTCAAGACCATCCTGCCCAACGGTGAGGTTCGGGAGCACAAGATGGCGGAGATTGACTACCTCGACCTCAAAATCTTCGCCGATGAGCTCGACATTGCCTTGAAGCTCCAGAACCGCTTGGTGCAGAGCCTGTTCGCCAAGAACGCGGTAGGCCTAGTAAACCTCATCCGGGTGGTCAATGTCGAGACGGCGTCCGGCTTCAAGGGTGCGGTTGGCGCAGGTAGACAGCTGGATACTATTCTGCTGCGGGCGGAGCAGTTCCAGGACCCAGATGTCGCTGTCGGCGGTGCTGCCGGTCGGAGAACAAGCTGGATAAGGACAATAGCCGCCGCGGCTACAGCAAACTTCATTGAGAGAGACTATGCCTTCGCCACTGCCCACGGGCAACCACTTCTCATGGCTGTCGATGAGGGCATTGCCCTTCTTGGCTTCGCCAACCCGGCAGCGGCACTGTGCGTTGATGCGGTGCAGATTACCTACCTGGCCCAGGCCTATAACATCCAGAACCTTGACTTTGAGCTGGCCAACCCCTTCATCGGGGACGCCATCTGTGAACTGAAACAGCCGCTCTTCCTCTATCCACGGGAAGATGCTCTGGTTCAGGTTCGCTACTACCGGGCGGGCACCGATGATCTGAGGCCAATCGGGCTCTGGGTGAAGATGGCCTCTAACCTGAGGGCTCTGGCCACCAGCTAGTTTAAGAATCCCAGATACCGGCGCTGAAATCTATCAGCGCTGTGCCAGCACATGTGCTGAGTACCTAACATAAGGAGGTGTTAGAGAGATGGGAGCAATATTCAGATGGGTCAAGAGGATATTTAACAGTATCATCTACTCAGACAACATTGTTTATTCCGTTTACCCGGTAACAGCGGGCAAGCAGACTGCCGGCAAGGCTATTCCGTCTAAGGCTGCGGCTAATGAGTGGGGTTCTTGGACACCAGTTATTGCTATTGGTGACATTACCACTGAGTTCTGGTATGTTGGCACCCAGCTCTTTAGCGTGGGGGTGGCTGGTGAAGATGGTGCCGTGCAAATTGGCTACACCGATGGCACCGGCCCGCCTCCAGCTCTAAAACGCCAGATAGATGAGATTGAGTGGAGAAAGTTCACTGCCGTTGACACCGACCTGGGAATGCCTCTGTCACGGGTGCCTTATCCAGTAAGGCTTCCTGCCAAGGCAGAAGTCAGTGCCCGCTCAGCAACCTTAAATGCCGCGTCCAAGAACGTCACCATCAGCATCAAGGTAGCCACAGGACTATGACTCTGACAGCAGAGAAAAGCCTTGAGTGCTTTCAAGCACTAAGGGCAGTTCATTGGGCGTATGACCTAGCCGCTGACCAATTAAGCCAGCACCTAGGAGTACCTCTTTGTGTTGAAAACTGCGGTCTCTGCTGTAAGAATTGCGTGTTCTGCTATGGCATTGAAGCTGCCTATGCGGTATCAAACTTGTTCGGTGATGGCAACTTAAAGCCAATCCTGGACAGAGCTGAAGGCTGGCTTCTTGAAAATCATAAGGAGGCTCCAACTCACACACCTGTCATTGGCGGAGAGTCGATTTTTGTAAACGAACAGCTAGATGCAGAGATTATTAGCTTAGCCGGTTCCTGGTGCCCCTTCTTAGACGAAGACAAGAGGTGCCTTATTTACCCATATAGACCTTTAGCCTGTCGTGCCTTTGGGGTTACCAGAACAGTTCACCAGGATTGCAAACGACCACTTGGTAGGGGTGAAAGCATCAATAAGAAAGCGTACTTTGGTGGCTTGGGAGCAGCTGAGATTAAATCAGTCCTTGATGAGCTGGTAAAAAGGGATCCTAATCCAATTGGATCTAAGACGGGATTTTTTCCTACTCTTATTCTAGCTATAGCTCAACCAACCAGATACAGGAAACTAGCTATGAG
>Ga0172365_10000581_pt1 | contig 24891 bp, 22 predicted proteins | sample LakKivSesite48cm_FD_114535 | JGI IMG/M metagenome (GOLD analysis project Ga0172365, IMG submission 114535) | Sediment microbial communities from Lake Kivu, Rwanda - Sediment site 48cm | ecosystem: Environmental > Aquatic > Freshwater > Lake > Sediment | place: Rwanda: Western Province, Lake...
CCGTTGTCATTGTCGGCGGCCGTCGACTGGATCCACGTGTCGGCCGCGCCGGTGTAGCCGGCCGTACCCTGCTGGAACGTCACGGTCGTGTCCGCCGCGGCCATTCCGGCCACGCAGACGCACAGAAGAATCAATCCGATCGTTGTCTTCATCAGGTTCTCCTTCGAATTCAAGCCATGTTCCGCCTTAGCTCAAGATAACGACGCTGCCCCTTTTTCCGTGAGCGTTGCACCTCCTCGGCCTTCTGGCCACTTCAGACCCACGAACAGAAGCCGGTGTTCCGGGGGAACGGTCCGCCCGCGAACAAGCCAATCCCGGATGAGATATCGCATTCAGCCGGACGAAGCAAGCGTCGCCCCCGGCCGCTCGCGAGCCGCCGCCTGCTGCGCCGGATCGGGCGGTCGCGCTTCGGCCGCACGCGCGCTCGCGAGTTCCTCTTCCCATATCGCCGGCACCACGACCTGCGCCGGTACCGCGCGCTCCGCGCGCATCTGATCTATGAGGTCGATGCACGTCTGGAGCACCCGCCGCACGTCGTAGCCGAACCGCCGCACGGGGACCGAGCTCGGCGTCGGCCACGGGAAGTTGGTGTGGGCCAGCACTTCCACGTCGCTCGGCACGGATACGCCCGAAGCCGCAATGCCCGCCGTTGCGTGCGGCACGAGGTTGTCGTCGGCGATGATCAGCACCTCAGGCCGGCATTCACGGTCTGCGTGCAGCATGAGTTGCACGGCGTTGCTGGCCCATTCGGCATCCTCCAAGCGTACCGCCTGCACCAGCTCGGGCCGGAGCTTCAGCCCGCGCTCCTCGAAAAATGCCTTCATATCGGCGCATGAATACTTTGGCGTGACCAAGACGCCAACCTGCTTCGCATCGCGAGCTCGGCACACATCGACCCAGCGTTGCCAGAGCGAACAGGAATCAAGCACCACTGAAACGAAGGCTTCGCTTTTACGAAAAGTGATGGCCACACGCGGTATGCGGGGCTCGGCGATCAGCGGGCTGCCTTCGATGTGATAGGGGTCGCTGGTGAAGATCAGGCCTGCGAGCCGGTGATGCACCACGAGGTCCACGAGGCGGTCCATGTCCTTTCCCGCTGCCCACCCGTGGATGCCATAGAACATCGACAAGCGTCGCCTGCCCTCCTCCCGAAGCAGAGCAGCCTCGCGCTCCAGCGCGACCCAGAATTGCTGCCATGTGCTCGACACGGAAGGCTGCGAGTGGAACAGGATTCCGTAGTGGCAGAGGTGTGGAGGGTCGTCGGCCACGAACGTCCCTCTGCGAGGTTGGGCGCTGATGAAGCCCTCGCGGATCAACTGCTTCAGAGCGTGCTGAACCGTGGCCCCGCTCGTGCCGAAGCGTTTGGCCAGCTCGGCCTGGGTGGGCAACCGTGAGCCCGGCTTGGCCGCCCCGCCCACGATCTCGGAGCGCAAGGTATGGACAATGTGCCCCTGCTTGCCCTGAAGCGTTCCCTGTTGGGTCAGGTCCATCGGCAAAAGCCTTTCTGCGCCCCACAAAGGCGGACCGCGTAAGAGACGCGCCGTAGACTCCAGGTGCCGGCAATGTAGTACATTGGAGAATGGGGCGTCTGCACTAGTTATTCTGCCTTTTCCACTAGTGTACAGGAATTATAGCCCGGTGCCCTGCCCCTGTCAAGAAAATTTTCCACGGAAATCTTTCATGCTGGGCGGGTGGCAGACGTGGATGGATTTCCGTTTGAAAGGGCACCGGCCATCTGGTATAGTGCCTCTACGGCGGCAGCACGGCCGTGCGCACGCGGCACAACAACCGCAGGTGGTGCTCAAAACGCGCTCACAGTGCCTCAAACCGGCCTTGGCAAGGCTGACGTAAGTAAAGCCTTGGCAACAACTTCGGGCGAGTGGTGGAACGGCATACACGTTGGGCTTAAAATCCAACGGGCCGAAAGGCCCTTACGGGTTCAAATCCCGTCTCGCCCACCAATTTTCACCCCGGCCGACGGCCCGGCCCACGGCCCGGCCGACCGCATCCCGACGCTCTTCTCCCCTGCTCCAGCTCCGCCTTGCCCCATGCGGCGATGCCGGCGGCGCCCGCCGGGCGCCGCTGGAGGATGGCCCGCCACCGTGGTGCGGTGCGGCGGCGCGGTCAGGAATGCTGCTTCTTGAAGCGCTTGCTGGCGCGGCGCAGGAACGCGTGCTCGCGCCAGGTGAGGCTCGCGAGGCCGTCGCGCTTGACCTTCACGAGGAGTTCGTCGACGCGCTCGCGGAGCTGGCGGTCCGACTCGAGTTCGCGGTCGTAGTGGCGCTCGATGCTCCGCAGCAGCATCGACCTGACGGTCCACTCGTAACGCATGAAGAGGAGGCCCGCGATGAAGCCGCCGGCATGCGCGAACCACGCGATGGGGTTGGTGTTGTTGTTCCCGGCGACCACGGCGAGGATCTCGACCGCCGCGAGCATCAGCACGCAGTGCTTGGCCTTGATCGGGAAGATCATGAAGAGGTGAAGCACGCGGTTTGGGAAGATGCTGCCGTAGGCGGCCAGCACGCCAAGGATGGCCCCGGACGCCCCGATGACGGTCTGGGGCGACTCGGGCGAGGCGATCCAGCGCAGGAAGATGCAACTGAAGAGGCCCGCCACGATGCCCGAGCCGAAGTAGAGCACGCTGAAGCGCTTGGCGGCCATCGCGCGCTCCACCTCCGGCGCGAAGAGCACGAAGATGAATGCGTTGAAGATGATGTGCAGCGGGTTGTTGACCGAGTGGAGGAACATGTAGGTGACGAGCTGCCACAGCCACACCTTGCGCCCGAGCACGAGGGTGGGCCAGAGGCCGAAGATCTCGACGACCTTCGAGTAGCCTTGCTCGCCCAGCGAGAACCAGAGGGTCACCTGCGCGAGGAACGCCACGATGCCGATGATCAGCAGCCAGCGGCTGACCGGCGGGAGGTTGCGCAGGAACTCGCGCAGCGACCAGCGCCTGTCGACGATCTCTGATCCGTCCCAGGATTCTCTCACGGGGCGTAGTCCCCTACCGGACCAACGGGGGCCTCAAGGGCCGGAAGGCCTCTGCCCGAGGCGCAAAGCCCGAAGCCTCTGCTTGCCTTGCTCAGGCGGAGCCGGGGAACAGCATCGCCGTCATGAACTGGTGCTGGAAGTCCGGCCTGCCCGCAAGCTCGACGTATCTGACCTGGCTCGAAATCCTGTCGGCCTCGTCGCGGTACTCGCGCGCGGCGAGGACCATCTTGGCGCCGGTGCAGGCGGCGTTGCCCACAAACTTGATCCGCTCGCTCGGGATGTCAGGCAGCAGCCCCAGCCGCTTGGCCATCGACCTGCGGATGAAGTTGCCGAAGGCGCCGGCGAGGTAGACCTCGTGCAGGTCGTTGGCCGTCAGCCATAGCTCGGTGAGCATGATCTCGATGCCGGCCCGCATCGCGCCCTTGGCAAGCTGGACTTCGCGGACGTCGCGCTGCGTGAGGATGATCGGCTGGCCGGTCTGCGTGTCGGCCGCGTCGATGAGGACGAATTCTTTCGAGCCGTCGCTTGAGACGATGCGGCGCTTCGCGAAGTCCGGCAGCGGGACCTCGTCGGGGTCGATGATCCGGCCGGTGTAGTCGACGACGCCCGTGCGGACCATCTCGGCGACGGCATCGATGAGACCGGTGCCGCAGATGCCGCGGGGGGCGGCGTCGCCGATGGTGGTCACCTCCACGCTGTTGTTGAAGACCACCTTGTCGATGGCGCCCAGGGCGGCCCGCATGCCGTGGCGGATGCGCGCCCCCTCGAAGGCCGGCCCCGCGGCCGTGGAGCAGCAGATCACGCGGCCGCCCGCCGCGAGGACCAGCTCGCCGTTCGTGCCGATGTCGATGGCGAGGCGGGCCGCGTCGCCGTGGAGCATCCCCGTGGCGAGGATCACGCCCACCGTGTCGCCGCCGACGAAGCCGGCGATGTTCGGGCAGGCGTAGACGTTGCCCAGGGGGTTGATCCGGATGCCCATGTCGGCGGCCTTTGCGTTGACGGCCTCGCGCAGCACGGCGGCGAACGGGGCCTGCGCGATCTTGCGCGGGTCGACCTTCAGGAAGATGTGGTTCATCGTCGTGTTGCCCACCGCCGTCAGTTCGTAGATGCTCTCGGCGGGCACGCCGCTGGTGCGGCACAGCTCGGCGATGATGTCGTTGATGCAGTCGACGACGCGCCGGTGCAACTCGTCGAGACCCTGCGGCTGCTCCGTGATGAACGTGAGCCTGGTGATCACGTCGTCGCCGCGGGCGACCTGCGGGTTCATCCGCGAGGCAGTGGCCATCTCCTCCCCGGTGGTGAGGTCGACCAGCAGCCCGACGATGGTGGTCGTGCCGATGTCGACGGCCACGCCGTAGCACGACGCCATGGTGTTGCCCTCCTCCACGGCGACGATCTCGTCGTTCTCGAGCACGACGGTGAACTCGTTCTCGTGGAGGTGCAGCAGGCCCGGGAGGGCGCGGATCATCGGGAGACGCGCGACGGGGGCCGGCGTCAGCTCCAGCAGGCACGATTTCAGCCGGTCAAGGTCCGAGCGCTGGTCCTCCAGCGACGGCTCGGGGACCCTCGCGAAGACCTTGCGGAAGTTCGGGTTCAGGTGCACGTGGCGCTTGACGCCCTCCACGAGGATCTTCTGGCCGAAGAAGCGGGCGTCCTGCGGGATCTCGACGGTCGCCGGCTCGGTGAGGTGATTCTGGCAGGCGAGTCGCATCCCGGCCCCCAACTGCTCGGGGGTGAAGGCCTTCCTGTCGGCCTCGGTGGGCTCGGGGCAGCCGGAGACGACCTGGACGCGGCACTTGCCGCAGTGGCCCTTGCCGCCGCAGGGCGTCTCGAGCACGATGTCGGCCCGGCCCGCGGCCTCGATGATCGACGTGCCGGGGAGGACGTGGATGACGCGGCCCTCCGGCTGGAACACGACTTTTATGGTATGTGCGTGATCAGTCATGCTTCTCCCTGCATCTGTACGCCGGCACCGCGCTCGGCGCCGGACTGCCAGATCATTGTAGCGGCCCCGGCGGAGACTGTCAACTGCTTTCAAACCGCCCCGGCGGCTCACTCGTCGAGCCAGAGGACGTTGGTGACGCCGCGGGGATAGATGCAGCCGCCGCCGGACGTCTTGCCCTCGAAGAACTGGTCGATCACGCCATAGGGGGCGGAGCCGATGCGCCACCAGGCCGCGTGGGCGCGGTCGTGCTTGAGCTGCTCCTCGCCGAAATCGAAGCCGAGGATTTCGCGGGCGATGTGCTGGCAGAGGAAGACCTTGCTGGGCCACGAGTTGATGCTGGTGGACGACATCTTCCAACTGCTGTCCTTGAAGAGGCAGAAGCCCGGCTTGAGGATATTGCCCAGGTGCAGGCGCAGCGTATCGATCAGCTTCTTGTGCGGCTGCTTCTTCCGCAGGGCATCGAGCAGCCCCAGCCGGTGCGGGAAGATCAGCCCCTCGACCGCGGGGATGATCGCGGAGCGGCTGTCGGAGTTGAGGATCGCGGGGATGTAGCCCAGGTCCCGGTCGTAGGCGGCGGCGACGGTTCGGGCGGCTAGCTCGGCGGAGCGACGGGCTGACTTCGCCTCGTCGGCGTAGCCCATCTCGGCAAGGACCGTCTCGAGTGCGAGATAGGCCGCCCAGCACTTCACCGCGAGGTAGAGGTTGTCGCGCGCCTGCCCGAGGGATGCGTCGAGGCTGTCGTAGGTGGTGATCTCGGCCTCGCGGCCGCAGCGGGAGGAGTCGAGCGACATCACGCCGTCGCGCCGGGCGGGGTCGGGGTGGTCCCGGTTCTGCATCGAGGCGAGGCACTCGCGGAAGACGCCGGCGCGGCGCGTCAGCCAGTCGCCGTCGCCGGTGCCGTGCCAGTAGTCGGCCCCGCAGAGGACCCAGTTGACGAGTTCCTCGTGGGTCATGTGCGAGAAGCAGCCGGGCTGGTCTTTCGCCTCGTAGGATGAGTGGCCGTCGGGGGTGAAGACGTTGTTGACGCCCATGTCGTGCGTGAAGGAGATGCCGCCCGGGTGCTGCACGCCGGGCGAGTCGGGGAAGTGGACGGTGTCGTGATAGGAGTAGCGTTCGTAGAAGCTGTCCAGCTCGTTGCGCACCGTCCAGGTGTTGAGCTTCATCTCGAAGAAGAGGTGGTCGACGGTGAGGTCGAAGGTGTTCATCATCATGAAGGAGCCTTCGTTGACGACCCACACGGGCCGGCGGCCCTCGGCGAGCAACTGCGTGTTGCCGAAGTAGGAGTGAACGGCGTGCGCGATGAGGAAGCGCTGCTCGTCGTTGAGGCGGGCCTTGCGGAGGCGTGCATCGGCCGAGCGGCAGTCGGCGAGGGTGCGTTCGCGGTCGGCGAGATCGGCCAGGAGCACATCTTCGAGGGAGCCAAAGTGGCGGGTGTACATGTAGACGGTGTCGCGCCCGAGCGTGGCCCGTCCGGCATGGTAGAAGCCGACGGCGATGTCGATGGCGGCCGTGCGGCCGGGAGGGATGTCGGCGCAGATGCCGGCGGTGCCGGCGAGCCAGCACTCGCGGGGCTCGGGGCGTTCGAGCATCGTCTGGAGGCCCCACTCGCAGAAGGGCCGCACGGCGATGTCGGCGCGGCGGCGCGTGGCGAAGCCGTACTCGCCGGCGGAGGATACGCCGACGAGGTCGGCGCCGCGCAGGCTCATGTAGCGCGGGAAGTTGCCGAGCGCGAAGAAGGCCCGCATGGCCTCGCGGGACTTCGAGTTGTCGACGGTGAGCCGGACTGACACGGACGGGCGGATGGCTCGTGCGAGATCGTCGAACGAAGCGGCGTCGGGGTCGGGCACGCTCACCAGCGGCGTGAAAACTTCGAGCTTGAGGACGTCGGTGGTCCAGACGTCGCTGGCGATGCTGTAGGCGCGCCGGATCTCGTTCTCGGCGTAGGGCTGGAGCTTGGGTCCGCCGGCCGACTGCGTCTGCGTGAAGGCCTCCGCCTGGCGCGAGAGGGCGTCGGCGTAGAACGGCAGGCAGCGTGTGACGCCCCCGCGGCTCCAGCCGACGAAGACATCCTGCTGCGGGATGCCGGCGACACCGATCCCGAGGCCGCCCCTGGCTGAGAACTTGCCGATGGTGAACTGGGCCTGCGCCCCGGCGGGGCTGTGCTGCGCGTGGAAATCGATCGTTGGCATTGATGCTCCCGAGGTTTAGAGTTCAGAGGTTCAAAGTTCAGGGTTCAGAGGTTCAAAGTTCAGAGGTTCCGCTCACTCCAGAACGTGAACCGTTTTCAAGCCCAAGGCCCAAAGCCGAAAGCTCCCTCAAGGGAGATTCTACCAGAACCGGCGGGGTTGTTCAATAGCAGCGCGGCCGAGGACGTCTCGGGATGATGACGAGGAGCGAGGCGGCAAGGAGGGACGAACTACCCTTTGAAATATCGACGCAAAAACGTAGACTTGATGCGTCGTCATCCTGGGCCCGTGCCGAGACCCCATCTCCGGCGGGAAACCACATGCAGAGCCACTACCGCATCGCGGCCGGGAAAGTCGTTGAGACGCAGGACGAGCAAAGCTCCATCGTCGCCTTCTTCACCCCGACGGAGGCGGAGAAGCGCTACTGCATCGAGCAGCTCAAGCTCGACGAGCACACCTTCAGCTCGGCCCTCGACCCCGACGAGCTGTCGCGGCTCGAGTTCGAGCCCGACCACATCGCCCTCATCTACAGCAGGCCCCGCAACCGGCACGCGACCGACGAGTTCCTCTTCAGGGGCGGCACCGCGGGGGCGTTCCTGTTCAAGGACCGCCTCGTGATCGTCTCGGCCGACGACGTGCCGGCGTTCAGCGGAGTGCAGACCACCCGCGTGCAGAGCAACGCCGGCCTCGTGCTCAAGCTGATCCTCGCCGCCGTGGTGCACTTCCGCGAGCACCTCAAGGTGATCAGCATGATCGCCGACGAGCTGCAGAAGGAGATCAACACGGCGATGGAGAACCGCCACCTGATACACCTCTTCACGCTCGAAAAGAGCATGGTCTTCTACCTCAACTTCATCCACTCCAACAGCCTCCTGCTGGAGAAGATCAAGCACAACGCCGCCCGCATCGGCTTCACGCCGGACGAGCAGGAGGTGCTCGACGACATCATCATCGAGAACGCCCAGTGCTACAAGCAGGCGGAGATCTACTCGAACATCATCGCGAGCCTGATGGACGCCCGGGCGTCGATCGTGGGCAACAACCTCAACTCGCTGATGAAGACGCTGACCATCATCACCATCGCGATCATGGCCCCGACGCTGGTGGTGAGCATCTTCTCGATGAACGTGGCCCTGCCGCTGCAGAAGAACCCGCTGGCGTTCGCGATCGTGCTGGCGCTGGCAGTGATCTCGGCCGTGGCCGTGCTGCTCTTCTGGTTCAGAAAGCGGTAGGCGGAACGCGGCAGGCGGCGCACCAAAACAGGCCGGGAGGCTCTCCGTGGGCCGCCCGGTGTCGTTTCAAGACGGCCGCGTGCCGGTCACTTCCTGCGCAGGATCTCGCGTGCCCGCCCCTGGCTGCCCCTGGCGGTCTCGTGGTAGAACTCGATGAGGTACTCGACGTCCTCGGTGAGGTTGGGCATGCGCTCGAGCTCCTCGATGTTCTTCGTGAGGGGCCGGTCGGAGAGGTAGAGGATGCGGAAGGCGTCTTCGATGGCCTGGATGCGGGCGTCGTCGAACCTGTTGCGCTTGAGGCCGACGGTGTTGACGCAGCGCACGCGGGCGTGGTTGCCTTCGGTGATGAGGAACGGGGGCACGTCCTGCGTGATGCGCGACAGCCCCCCGATGAAGGCGTACCTGCCGACGGTGACGAACTGGTGGATGCCGACGATGCCGCCGATGGCCACGCCGTCCTCGAGCCTGACGTGGCCGCTCATCGAGAGGGCGTTGGCCATCACGATGCCGCTGCCGACGTCGCAGTCGTGAGCGATGTGGCAGTAGGACATGATCATGTTGTGGCTGCCGACCTTGGTGACCCAGTCGTACTTGGTGGTGGCGACGGCGATGGTGACGAATTCGCGGATGGTGTTGCCGTCGCCGACGACCAGCCGCGTGTCCTCGCCATGGTAGTTGACGTCCTGCGGCTCGGTGCCGATGAAGGCGAAGGGGTGGATCACGTTGTCCTGCCCGATGGCGGTGTGGCCGGTGACGATGGCGTGGCCGCCGATGCGGGTGTTTTTGCCGATCCTGACCTTGGGGCCGATGGCAGTGAAGGGGCCGACGACGACGCCGGTGTCAAGTTCCGCGTGGCTGTCGACGATGGCGGTGGGATGGATCATGCTTTGGTGCTTCTCGTTCTGCTCTTGGACCGTTCCGGGGAGTAGGGTGTTTCCCTCGTCAGCCATGTTCACACTCACGTAGAGTCTACTATCATAAATTTGATTTCGGCTTCGGCGGTGATTTCGCCGTCGACCGATGCCTTTGTCGCGACGTGTGCGATCCGGTGCTTGAACCGGATGCTCTCGGCCTCGAGGAGGAGCTGGTCGCCCGGCACCACGGGGCGGCGGAGCTTCGCCTTGTCGACCGAGAACAGGAACGCGAGCTTCTTGCCCATGCCGTACTTGCGAAGGAGGAGGAAGCCGGCGAGCTGGGCCATCGCCTCGATCTGGAGGACGCCTGGCATGACGGGCTGGCCGGGCCAGTGGCCCTGGAAGAACTGCTCGTTGAAGGTGAGGTTCTTGATGCCGACGGCCCTGCGGTCGCCTTCGAGCTCGAGCACGCGGTCGACCAGCAGGAAGGGGTAGCGGTGCGGGAGGATCTGCTGGATCTCGCGGATGTCGAAGCGCTCGACGTCCCTCGTGCCGCGCTCGACGTCCATCATGCGCCGGAGCTGCTCGACAAGCTTGCGGTTGAGGGCGTGGCCGGACTTGACGGCCACGACGTAGGCGTTGATCTGGGCGCCCAGGAGGTAGAGGTCGCCGATGATGTCGAGGATCTTGTGCCGGGCGAACTCGTCCTTGAAGCGCAGCTCGTTGTCGACGATCCCGTTGTTGCCGACGACGAGCATATTGTCGTAATTGGCGCCGCGCCCCAGGCCGCGGAGCTTGAGTTCCTGCACGTCTGCCGCAAGAACGAAGGTGCGGGCCGGCGCGATCTCCATCCCGAAGGTGTTGCCGTTGAGCTTCACCTGGTAATGCTGCGCCGGGATCAGCGGCGTGTTGTAGGCGAGGGTGTAGGAGATGGTCAGGCCCTGCTCGCCCGGGATCGCGGTGATCGACGAGTCGCCCTCGCGCACTGACACCGGTTCGTTGACGGTGCACTGCGGCGTGGGCTGGGGCTGCTCGACGCTGCCGGCCCTGAGCAGCAGGTCGCAGAAGATCTTGGCACTGCCGTCGGCGCTGGGGATCTCGGGGCCGTTGATCTCGACGACGGCGTTGTTGATGTCGAGCCCGGCGAAAGCTGCCATGAGGTGCTCGACCATCTGCACCTCCACGCCGTCCTTGAGCAGCGAGGTTCGGAAGCGCCGGGTGCCGGCGTTCTCGATGCGGGCGGGCACTTCGGGCCTGCCGGGGAGGTCGGTGCGGACGAAGGAGATGCCGGCGTTCGGCTCGGCCGGCTTGATCTTGATGGAGGCCTGCTCGCCCGAGTTGATCCCGATGCCCGAGAATTCAACTTCCTTCTCGATGGTTCTCTGCAGCTTCTTCAAGTCTGAGCAGCCTTTCTTCGAGTTCCTTCACCCTGCCGGGCAGCTTGCGCAGGTATATCTGCTCTCGGATCTGCTTGTCGTGGTTCTGTGCGGGGAAGCCCGACACAACGCTGTTCGCGGGGATGCTCTTGGTGACGCCGGCCCGCCCGCTGATGATCGTGTTGTCGCCGATCTGGAGGTGGCCGGCGATGCCGGCCTGCGCGGCGAGGACGACGTTGTTGCCGACGCGGCTGCTGCCGGCGATGCCGGACTGGCCCACGATCATGCAGCGCTCCCCCACCCAGACGTTGTGGGCGATCTGCACGAGGTCGTCGATCTTGGTCCCCTTGCCGATGTGCGTGCGGTCGAACCGGGCGCGGTCGATCGTCACGTTGGCGCCGATCTCGACGTCGTCTTCGATCTCCACGGTGCCGAGCTGCGGGATCTTCTGGTGGATGCCGTTGACGGTGGAGAAGCCGAAGCCGTCGCTGCCGATGACGGCCCCGCTGTGGATGATGACGTTGTTGCCGATGGTGATGCGCTCGCGGATGCTCACGCAGGGGTAGATCAGGCAGTCGCGCCCGATGCGCGTGGCGTGCCCTACGTAGACGTTCGGGTAGATCACGGTGTTGCCGCCGATGGAGGCGCCGTCCTCGATGACGACGCACGCCTGGATGCAGGCGCCCTCGCCGAGGACGACGTCTTTGCCGATGACGGCGGATGGGTGGACGCCGGGCTCGAAGGCGGGGCGCTCGCCGCCGCAGAGGATCTGCACCACCCTGGCGAATGCCTCCCCGGCGTTCTCCACGCGGATGATGCAGGCGCCGGTGGCGGCGTCGTCCACCTCGAGGGTGCGCTCCACGATCACGGCCGAGGCCTTGGTGTCCTTGATGAGGGGCAGGTAGCGCTGCTGGTCGACGAACGTGATATCCCCCTCGTCGGCCTCGCGGATGCCCGCGATGCCGGTGATGGCGCGGTCGCCGTGCCCGTTTGGGTCGCCCCCGATGAGGGCGCTGATCTGCGACACGCTCCAGGATTTCAGGTTGCGTGCCGCGGGTTGGCTTGCCATGGTTTCCCTCTGTGGTGCAGCAGTCTCACTGCTGGGGTTCCTGCTTGGGTTCCTGTGCAGGCTGCCGGGTCTCGTTCTTCTTCTCGCCTTCCTTGTCGTACTTGGCGGCGAAGTACTCGGTGTTCATCAGGTCGATGATCTCGTTGCTCAGGCTCTTGCCTTCCTCGCCGAAGAGGAGTGCCGTCTTCTCGATGACCAGCGAGTAGCCTTCCTTGCGGGCGTACTGGGCGATGGTGCTGCGGATCCTGACCCTGATCTCGTCGCGTTTCCTGGCGGCCTGCTGCTGGACGTCGCCGCTGAGGTCCTGGTACTTGGCGGCGAGCTCGCGTTTCTTCTTGTCGAGCAGCTTGCTCTTCTTGTCGCGCTCCTCCGAGCCGGCGGCGAGGAGGTCGATCTCCTTCTCGAGGTCCTGGCATTCCTTCTGCATCCCGAGGAGGACCTCGCGGGCCTGCTGCTCGAGGAGCTCGATGTCGACGTCGACGTCCTTCTTCTCCTCGAGGTTGTCGAGGACTTCGCTCTCGGAGACGATGCCGAACTTGAGGAAGAGGCTGCCGTCGGCCTTTGCTTCCTCGAGTGCGGCCACTCGCTTCTCGAGGTCGGCGGCGCCCGGCTCGCCCCCGCGTGCGGCGGCGAGCGGCAGAAGTGCCAGCACCGCCATGATAGTCGCATGTCTTGCCATCACGTCCACTCCGTCTTGCTGCAGGCGTTTGCGAAGTACAATCCCACGTTTTCCTTCCAGGCGGCCCGGGGCGCAGGCGGGCCGGTTCTAAAACAGCACCCCCAGCGAAAAGCTGAAGAACTCGGTCTTGTCGCGGGGCTCCTTTTTGAGGGGCACGGCGAAGTTGAGGGACAGCGGCAAGCGCCCCATCACCGGCAGGTTGAGCCTGAAGCCGAGCCCGGTTGAGACCCGCAACTGGTCGAAGGCGTCCAACCGGATGTCGCTGGTCAGTGTGCCAACATCACTGAAAATATACATCTGGTAGTCCTCTTTGTAAAGAGGAATTATGTACTCGGCCGAGCCCAGGAACAGGAACTGCCCGCCGACGGAGGCGTCGCCGGGCGGCACGGTCTGGCGCGGGCCGATGCCCTGGAACTCGAAGCCGCGGATGGAGCCGATGCCGCCGGCGAAGAACCGCTCGAAGATGGGCAGCTCCGGCTCGTTGAAGGCGGGCCCGGCGAGGCCCGTCTCGGCGCGGACGTGCAGGATGTTGGGTGTGCCGGAGGGAAGCTCCCACAACTTCTGGTAGATGCCCCCTTCGAGGCCATATTTCCAGAACCCGACGTTGCCCCCGGCGGGCGGGCCGCCGAGCTCGGCGTAGGAGCTGAACAGCCCGCCCCGCGTCGGGAAGATCCTGCTGTCGCGCGTGTCGAGGTCGGCGTAGAAGCGGTAGGCCCCCACATCGTGGGTGCCGGCCTGGCGCACCGCCTCGATGGGCGAGCCGGCGTCGAGGCCGTGGACCTTCACCTCCTCGCGGCGATAGCGGATGCCCGCGGTGAATTCTCGGCTGAACCGCTTGCCGAAGCCAACGGTTCCGCCGGCCCGGCGGAAGGCGTAGCCGTCGAAGAACCGGTCGGCAAGGTAGGCGCTCAGGGCGAAGTCCACCGGGTAGTCGAGGAACCACGGGTCGCGGAAGTCCATGTAGTAGCGGCTGACGCGCGAGCCGGGCTCGGCCACGAGGCTGAACCGCTGGCCGCCGCCCATGAACGAGAGGCCGGGGCTGAGTGCCCAGATGCCGTACTGGTTGAAGTCGGGCAGGTCCGAGATGTCGAAGTTGTCCTGCTCGAGGGCGATGCGGCCCACGAGGCCGGCGCTGGTATTGATGCCGGCCCCCACCAGCAGCCTGCCGGTGGTCATCTCCTTGACCTCGACGACGAGGTCGACGTAGCGGGCGCCGGGCACGGCCCCTTCCTCGGGGGGCGGGGCGGGGCGGGTCCTGACGTCGATGGTTTCGAAGTACTGCAGGTCGCGCAGCCGCCGCACGCTCTGGTCCACCTTGTCCGAGTCGTAGAGGTCGCCCTGCTCGATGCGCATCTCGCGGATGATGACCTTGTCGCGCGTCTTGTTGTTGCCCTGCGGCACGATGCGGCGGATGCAGGTGGGCACGCCCTCGTGGATCTCGTAGGTGACGTCGACGGTCTCGGGCTGCGCCCCGAACTTGACGTCGGTCCGGCCGGTCTGCGCCTCGTAGCCGCGGGAACCGGTGGTGTAGAAGCGGTGGATCGCGTCGAGGTCCTCCTGCGTGGTTTCGGCCGAGTAGTACATCCCCGGCTGCAGCCTGATGAACTCGGCGAGCTGCTCGTTGGTCACATCCACGTTGCCCCTGAAGGCCACGTTTGCCACGCGGTAACGGGGGCCTTCCTTGACGAGGATGACTGCCTCGACGCGGCCGGTCTCGTAGTCCATCGTCACGTTCTCTTCCTTGACCCTGGCGTCGAGGAAGCCGCGGCTGGTGTAGAACACGTTGAGGCGGGTGATGTCGGTATCGAAGGCCTCTTTCGCGAAGCGCCGGCTGGTCCAGAAGGTGTCGACCCTGGTCTGCATGACCTTGGCAAGCTGCTTGTGGGTGAAGGTCTCGTTGCCGATGAAGGTGAGCTTCCTGAGCTGGAACTTTGGTCCTTCGGAGACTTCGAAAATGACCTTGACGCGCCCGGGCTCGACGGGCTCGGTGCGGTAGGTGACGATGGCATCGGAGAAGCCTTTGCCGATGTAGAACTCGCGGATGCGCTTGGCGTCGGCCTGGAGGAGGCCGCGCTTGAGCTTGCTGCCCTTGCGGGTGTCGATCACGTCCGCGAGTTCGCCGGCGGAGCCTCCCTTGACCTTCACCTTGGCCACCTCGGCCTCGGGGAATTCGCCGCGGACGACGAAGACCAGCACGACGCCCTCGGGCACGCGGCGCTCCTGGACGTCCACGTCGAAGCCCCGCTCGGCGAGGCGGTCGATGGCCGCCGAGACGGCGTCGGGCGAGAGGCGCTGGCCCTTGCGGATGTTCACGTTGCCGAGGAACTCGGACTCGGAGATAGCCTGGAGGCCCTTGACCTCGATGCCGACGATCATGGGCCCCGCGCCGGCATCCTCGGCGGCGTCGACGCGCACCGCGGCGGCAAGCAGCCAGGCGGCGATTGCCGCGGCACAACCTGTCGCTCGAATCCAGTTCATGAACGCTCCGAAGGCTGCCTGCCCGCGCAACCGGCGCCGCAGCGTGCGGGCCGGGCGGATCCCTCTTGCCCGCCTACTCCTGCTTCTTGATGAAGTTCTGGAACCGCATAAACTCTTTGAGGAAGGTGAGCGTGACGGTGCCGGTCGGCCCGTTTCGCTGCTTCGCGACGATGATGTCGGTCTCGTTCGGCCGGCGTTCGGGGTAGTAGGAGTCTTCGCGGTAGAGCAGCGCCACGATATCGGCATCCTGCTCGATCGAGCCCGATTCGCGGAGGTCGGACATCCGCGGGACGTGGCCTTCGCGTGCTTCGGTGGCCCGGCTGAGCTGCGAGAGGGCGATCACGGGGACGTTCAGCTCGCGGGCGATGGTCTTCAGCCCGCGCGATATCTCCGATATCTCCTGCTGGCGGTTCTCGCTCCTGGACGTCCCGGCCTCCATCAACTGGATGTAGTCGACGAGGACGAGCTGGATGTCGTGGTGGGCCTTGAGGCGCCGGCACTTGCCGCGCAGTTCGAGGATCGACAGCCCCGGCGTGTCGTCGATGAAAAACGTGCACTCCTGGATGATGCCCGCCGCCCGCTGGAGCTGCACGATGTCCTGGTCCACAAGGTTGCCCCGCCGCAGCTTGAGGCTGTTGACGCGGGCGATGCAGCAGAGCATGTTGAGCACGATCTGCTCCTTGGCCATCTCGAGGCTGAACATCACGGCCGGGCGCTTCGCGTCCACGCAGATGTGCTGGGCGATGTTGAGGGCGAAGGTGGTCTTGCCCATGCTGGGCCGGCCCGCGATGACGACCAGCTCGGACGGGTGCAGCCCGCCGGTCAGCTCGTCGATGTCGGCGAAGCCGGTGGGCATGCCCGAGAGGTGCCCGGTGGTCATCGCGTCGATCATCTCGAAGGCGTCGTGGAGGACCTTCGCGACGGGCGAGGCCTCCTCGGCGACGCGGTCCTGGCTGACGGCGAAGAAGCGCCGCTCGGCACGCTCGACGATGTCGTGCACGCTCTCGCCGGCGGCGTAGGCGTCCTTGAGCGTCTCGTTGCAGGCGGTGATGACGGCCCGGGCGGTGGCCTTGTCGCGGACCATCTGCGCGTAGTAGGAGGCGTTGGCGGCGGACGGCACCGACTCCATCAGCGAGGTCAGCTTCTCGATGATGGCCGCCTGGTCGCCGATCTTCTCCTTGCGCAGCTCCTCCTGCACGGTGAGGCAGTCCACCGGGCGGTGCGAGTCGTAGAGCGTGAGAATCGCCTGGAAGATGATCTGGTTGTCGGGCGAGTAGAAGTGCTCGCGGTTGACGACCTGCACCACCTCCCCCATCATGTCGGGCTGGATGAGGATGGAGCCGAGGAGGGCGTCTTCGGCCTTCACGTTCTGCGGGGGGACACGTTGCAGCAGCGTTTCGTCTGTCATGGTGCGGGCTCGAACGACAACCGGATCCCGCGCGCGGCGGATGCGGCGCACGGAGCGGCGCACGGAGCGGCGCACGGAGCGGCGCACGGACTCCGGATGAAGCCTGCGGTTACTCGGCGACTACCCAGACCCTGGTCACCGCCTTGGCCTCCGGGGTGATGCGGACGTTGATGGTGAACACCCCGAGTTCCTTCAGCGGGGACTCCAGCAGCACCATGTCGGGCTCCACCGGCATGCCGTCGGCCTTGAAGGCCTGAGCGATCTGCTCGGCGCTGACCGAGCCGAAGAGGTGCCCTTCGGGGCTCGCGGCGGCTGCGATGGTGACCGATGTGGTCTGGATCTTCTTGGCCGACTCGAGCAGCTCCTGCAGCTTCGCCTCCTGGCGACGCTCCTCGGCGCGGCGCTGGTCTTCGAGCTGCCGCTTGTTGTCGACCGTTGCAACCGTTGCGAGGCCCTTCGGGATGAGGTAGTTGCGGGCGTAGCCGGGGGCCACGTTCACCACCTCGCCCTGCTTGCCCAGCCTTTCCACATCTTGTCGAAGCAGCAATTCCATCCAAGTTTCTCCCGGAGGTTCTCTCCCGTAACGATCACGCGTTATCGTTACTCGCCCACGAAGGAAAGCAAGGCAAGGAACCGGGCCCGCTTGATCGCTTGCTTGGCCTGGTGCTGGTGCCTCGCGCAGTTGCCCGAGCGCTTCCGCGAGAAGAGCTTGCCTTGGCTGGTCGACAGCTTCTGCAGGTCCGTCACGTCCTTATAGTCGATCACCTGGATGTTGGACCTGCAGAACCTGCACCGGTTCTTGTCCGCCCGCGGAAGCCGCCTTCTGGATGATTCTGGGTTCATCATGTCTGTTCTGTTCTCCAACCCCTGGAAGGGGAAATGCCATGTAGTTGACAGTTGTCAGTTGTCAGTTGGAGGATGAGAAGGCAGAGACCTCTTGCTCGACCTCTTCGCTAACAACTATCAACTACAAACTAACAGCTTCGCCCGTCCCCTCAGAAGGGGATGTCCCCCTCAGAAGGGGATGTCCCCTCAGAAGGGGATGTCGTCGCCGCTGCCAAATCGGTCGCCATCGTCCGCGGAATCCTCCTGCTTGTCCGGAGGCTGCTGGGGCCGGCCGCCCTCGCCTCGAGGGCCGCCCTGGCGGGGGCCCTTGCCGGCCCCCTGCGCCCGTTCGCCCCGGGCGCTTGCCTCGCCGCGAGGCCCGCCTTCCGGCGGCTGGCCGCCCTCCTCGCGGGGGGCGCTCTCCCGGCGGGGGCCGCCGCGGTCGAGGAACTGGAAGCTCTCCACCACCACGACGTGCTTGGTCCGCTTCTGCCCGTCCTGGCCCTGCCAGCTCTGCATCTGCAGCCGGCCCTCGATCAGGATGGGGTCGCCCTTGGACTTGTATTCGCAGATGACCTCGCCTTGCCGGCCCCACGCGCTGACGTCGATGAAGCACACGTCTTCCTTGCTCTCGCCGTCCTGCGATTTCCACTGGCGGTTGACGGCGATGCCGAAGTCGGCCACGGCCGTGCCGCTGGGCGTGTAGCGAAGCTGGGGGTCGCGCGTGAGGTTGCCGACCAGGATCACCCGGTTGAAATTCGCCATAGGCCGGTTCCTTTCCCTGTTCGAGTAGGCGTCAGGAAACCTTTTTCGCCTCGCCCGGTGCGGAGGCGGCCCCGCTCGCGGGGGCTGCAGGGGCGGCGGCCGCTGCTGTGGCGGCCGCCGCTGCCGCGGCGGCGCGCTGCTCGGACTGCTGCCTGCGGGCCGCGTGCTCGGCTTCCTTCTCGCTCCCGAGCGTGATGCCGTCTTCGTCCACCACGATCAGGTCCCGCAACACGACGTCCGCCGCTAGCCGCATCTGGCGGCGGATGGCGGTGATCGATTCGGGCGAGGCGTTAAAGTGGATGAGAACGTAGACGCCGCGGTGATGGCCCCGGATGCGGTAGGCGAGCTTGCGCTCGTCCCACTTGCGGGAGTCAACTATCTCGGCGCCGCGCTGCTTGAGGATCTGGTGGACGATCTCCACGGTCCCGTTGTAGTCGTCGGTGCAACGGGCATCGTTGAGGATGAACATGCCCTCGTATAATCTCAAATCTGGGCCTCCTGAGAGACGCTCCTGGCGGCCGTCCGGGCGGCCTCGTGAGGCCCATCCCTGGTCCGGCCTGAAACACGGCCGCGAGGCGGCAGGGCTGCCGGTGGCTCGCCGGCCGTCGCCACGTACACGTTGTATGCAAATCGGGCCGCACCCCCCCGGTGGCGTCCAGGGGCCGCGGCCGCGTTACTCTACTGCTCGCGGCTCTCCGCGCCGTCGTCGCCGGCGTCGGGCCGGCGGTTGAACTCGTTCATGCAAGCGTCGATCCCCCGGCGGACCCACGCGATGACCGCCTCGGCCGCGGCGGCGCAGGCCTCGGCGATCAGCGGTTCCTCCTCCGCACTGAAGCGGCCGAGCACGTAGGCAGCCCCGTCCACCAACGGGGGCGGGCTGCCGATCCCGATCCTCAGCCGCGGGAAGGCCGTGGTCCCGAGGTGGTCGATGATCGACTGCAGCCCGTTGTGGCCGCCGCCGCTGCCGGACTTCCTCGCCCGCAACTGCGCCACGGGGAGGTTCAGGTCGTCGCAGACCACCATGATGTCGCCGGGCTCGCACTTGAACCAGTCGGCCGCGCGCCGCACGGCGCCCCCCGAGAGGTTCACGTAGGTCAGCGGGCGCAGCAGCAGCACCTTCTCGCCGTCGACGGCCGTGTCCTGCGTGGCGGAATCGAACCGCTCCCGCGGGACGCCGGCGTCGAGCTTCCGGGCGAGGTTCTCGATCACCCGGTAGCCCACGTTGTGCCGCGTGCCGGCGTACTGCCTGCCGGGGTTCCCGACGCCCACCACGATCTTCATATGCCAGAGAGGCGGGAAGCACGGGGGCCTACTTCTTCCCCTCTTTCCCTTCCTCTTCCTCTTCGTGCTTCTTCTCGCCGATCACTTCGGGTTCGGCAACTTCCTCGCCCTCGGCCGGTGCGGGGGCCTCGGCGAGCTTGGCCACGTGGACGCCGACGATGATCTCCTCGGGGTCCTCCAGGAGCTTCACGCCCTCCGGCAGCACGATGTCGCGCGCGTGCAGCGTGGCGTTCAGCTCCAGGCCGTCCACGTCCACGCGGATGCTCTCGGGGATCGCCATCGGGAGGCATTCGATCTCGACCTCGGTCACGTGGTATTCCACCACGCCGCCGTGGGTGGTGCCGATGGGCGTGCCGTGGAATGAGAGCGCGACCGTCACGGTCACCTTCTCGTCGAGGGCGACGCGCGCGAAGTCCACGTGCAGCAGCACGTCGCCCGCGTAGTTGTACTGCACGTCCTTGATGAGGGCGCGCTCAGGCTTGCCGTCGAGGCTCAGCTCCACCAACTGCGTGTTGTGGGCGAGCAGCCGCAGCACCTCCTCGCTGGTGACGCTGAGGTTGAGGTTGTCCTGCTTGTGGCCATAGAGCACGGCCGGGGTCATACCCGTGTTGCGCGAGCGGCGGGCGGGCCGCGAACCGGTCTCGCTCCTCAGAGTCGCGGTCAGGGTCGGTATAGTCTGGGCCATCTTCCTCTCCGTGTCTCACATGTGGAATAGCGAACTGACTGATTCGTTCGTGTGGATTCTCCTGATCGCCTCGGCCAGCATGGGGGCGAGGCTCACCGTCCTGATCTTGGGCGGCGCGCCGGCCGGCAGCGGGATCGTGTCGGTCACCGTCACCTCGGTGATGAGCGACGCCTCCAGTCTCGCAATGGCGTCGGCGCACAGCACGGGGTGCGTTGCCGCCACGTAGACGTCCTTCGCGCCGTTGGCCTTCAGCAGGCTGCAGGCCTCGCACAGCGAGGTGCCGGTGGAGATCATATCTTCGACCATGAGCACGTTCTTGCCCTTGACGTCGCCCATGATGTAGCCCATGGCGACGGAGCTGGGCGTGAGGCGGCGCTTGTCGACCACGGCCAAGCCGCCCTCGAGGGCCTTGGCGTAGGCCCGAGCCATCTTGATGCTGCCGACGTCGGGCGCGACCACGCAGAGGTCCGGGATCTGCCTGGCCCGGTAGTAGCGCAGCATCACGGGCGCGGCGTAGAGGTGGTCGACCGGGATGTCAAAGAAGCCCTGGATCTGCGCCGCGTGGAGGTCGATGGTCAGCACGCGGTGCGCCCCGGCCGTCACGATGAGGTTGGCAGTCAGCTTCGCCGTGATCGGCACGCGGCCCTCGTCCTTGCGGTCCTTGCGGGCGTAGCCGAAATACGGCATCACGGCGGTGATCCTGCTGGCCGACGACCGCCGCATCGCGTCGACCACGATCAGCAGCTCCACGAGGTTGGCGTTGACAGGCGGCGACGTGGGCTGCACGAGAAACACGTCGCGGCCGCGCACGTCCTCCTCGAGCTTCACGTTCGTCTCGCCGTCGGGGAAGTTGCCGATCGTCATCCGCCCCAGCGGGAGGTTGAGGCACGCGCAAATATCTTCCGCGAGCTTCTGGTTCGCCCGGCCCGAGAATACCTTGAGTTCGGCGTTCACCATGTTCGTTTCCTGCCGCGACATCCCTGGGGGAGTCCCTGTCTGCCGTCCCTGTGCTGTTCTGGCTACCCGGCCAGGATTCGAACCTGGATAAGCAGAACCAAAATCTGCTGTGCTACCGTTGCACAACCGGGTAACGCCGAGCGCCGCAGTCCGCCGGCGGGCCGCGTGCGTCACTCCTCCCGGAGCACGGCCCCCGTCATGCCGGAGCTGACCTGCCGTGCATAGCGGGCAAGGTAGCCGCTCAGGACGCGCGGCCCGGGCGCGTGCCACTTCTTGCGCCGCGCCTCCAGAACCTCCGCCGGCACCTTGACGTTGACGGTGCGGGCCGCGATGTCGATGGCGATCTCGTCGCCGTCCTCCACGAGAGCGATCGGCCCGCCCGACGCGGCCTCGGGCGAGACGTGGCCCAGGCTCAGCCCGCGCGTGCCGCCCGAGAAGCGGCCGTCGGTGAGCAGCCCCACCGAGCCCTCCATGCCCATCCCGGCGATTGCCGACGTGGGCGAGAGCATCTCGCGCATCCCTGGGCCGCCCTTGGGGCCTTCGTAGCGTATGACGACGGCGAGCCCGGGCTTGATCTGGCCGGCGAGGATTGCTTTCATCGCCGGCTCCTCGCCGTCGAACACGCGTGCCGTGCCGGTGAAGCGCTTCACCTCGTCGCCCACGGCCGTCTGCTTCACGACGCAGCCGTCGGGGGCGATGTTGCCGTAGAGCACCGCGATGCCCCCCTCGGCGCTGTAGGCACGGTCGAGGCTACGGATTACGTCCTTGTCGAAAACCTCGGCGGCGTCGGCGATCTCGAAGAGGTGCCGCCCGCTGGCGGTCGGGGTGTCCTTGAGCAGCGGCTTGAGCACACTGAGCACCGCGGGGATGCCGCCGGCGAATTCGAGGTCTTCCATGAAATGCTCGCCCGCCGGGCGCAGCTTGGTGATGTTGGGCGTCTTCCTGCTGATCGTGTCAAAGAGCCGGAGGTCGATCTCGACGCCGGCCTCCCGGGCGATGGCCGGGATGTGGAGGCAGGTATTGGTGGAGCCGCCGAGGGCCATGTCGACCGTGATGGCGTTTTCGAACGCCTCGCGCGACATCATGGTGCGCGCGGTGATGTTCTGGCGGACCATCTCGACGACCCTGATGCCGCTGGCGTAGGCGATGCGGTCCTTGTCGGAGCTGACGGCCAGCGACGTTCCGCAGCCGGGCAGCGACATCCCCATCGTCTCTGTGAGGCAGCTCATGGTGTTGGCCGTGTAGAGCCCCTGGCACGAGCCTGCGCCGGGGCAGGCCTCCATCTCGAGCCGCTCCACCTCGGCGTCGTCGATCTTGCCGGCGCGGCGGCGGCCGACGGCCTCGAAGGTGTCGCGCACCAGCGAGAGCCGGCGCATCTTGTACCTGCCGGAGAGCATCGGACCGCCGGTCACGACCACGCAGGGGATGTCGAGCCGCGCCGCGGCCATCAGCATCCCGGGCGTGATCTTGTCGCAGTTGGTCAGCAGCACCAGCCCATCGAGGCAGTGGGCATTTGCCACGGCCTCGATAATATCGGCAATAAGCTCGCGGGAAGGCAGGGAATAGCGCATCCCGGCGTGCCCCATGGCGATGCCGTCGCAGATGCCGGGCACGCCGAACGTGAACGAGAAGCCGCCGCCTGCATGGACGCCGTGCTCGGCGGCGCGCTCGAGGCGCCGCAGGTGGATGTGCCCGGGGATGAGGTCGGTGAACGAGCTGGCGACGCCGATGAACGGCTTGGCGAGATCCTCGCGGCGCAGCCCCGTCGCAAGCAGCAGCGCTCGGTTGGGGCAGCGGTCGAGGCCCTCGACGATGGACGTGCTTCGCTTTGCCATGACGGATCCTTGGTGACGGCACGCGGCCCGCAGGCGGGGGCGCGTGGAGCCGGCGGAAAACAGACGCAAGAGAATCCCCGCCCTTTTCGAGAAACATCATTATAGCGCACGGCGATGCCAAGGTCAACAGGAATTAGGCCGGCCTCGCGAACCAGGTCAGGCCGGCCGCTGACTCGAAGATTTTCCTTGCAACACTCGCCCTTTCTGCTACAATAGACTATTCTTCGTCTGTGGCCCGATGGCCTGATCTCAGAGAGGAAAGGTGCGAACCATGCGAGTGTGCGACATTTGCGGAAAAAGGCCGGCCGTCGGCCGCCAGATCACCACGCGCGGCCTGCCCAAGCGCGTCGGCGGCATCGGCACCAAGATCACCGGCATCACCAAGCGGCGCTTCAAACCGAACATCCAGAAAGTCCGCGCCAAGGTCAACGGCGGCGTTGTCTCGATGCGCGTCTGCACCCGCTGCATAAAGTCCGGCAAGGTCACCAAGGCCTGACCTCCGGCCGGGCCGGCTCAGCGCAACCAACGGCAACGCCACCGGGAGGTGATCCTATGGACCGGCAGAAGTCGGAGCGGCCGGCGGCCGAGCGTCCGGCGGCCGACGACATCAACGCCATCGAGCAGCTCGGCAAGGCCCGCGACGTGCTCCTCGGCGAAATCCACAAGGTGATCGTCGGGCAGGACGAGGTGATCGAGCAGATCCTCATCGCCATGTTCTGCCGCGGCCATTGCCTCCTCGTGGGCGTCCCCGGCCTCGCCAAGACGCTGATGATCAGCACGCTGTCGCGAGTCCTGAAGCTCCTGTTCCGCCGGATCCAGTTCACGCCCGACCTCATGCCGTCGGACATCACGGGCACGCAGATCATCGAGGAGGACCCCGTCACCGGCAAGCGCAGCTTCCGGTTCGTGCAGGGGCCGATCTTCGGCAACATCATCCTCGCGGACGAGATCAACCGCACGCCCCCCAAGACGCAGGCGGCCCTCCTGCAGGCCATGCAGGAATACCAGGTGACGGCCGCCGGCACCAGCTACGACCTCGAGCTGCCCTTCTTCGTGCTCGCCACGCAGAACCCGATCGAGCAGGAAGGCACCTATCCGTTGCCCGAGGCCCAGCTCGACCGCTTCATGTTCAACATCCTCATCACCTACCCCAGCCTCGACGAGGAGCGCACGATCATAAAGTCGACCACCTACGACCGCGACGTCGAGCTGCGCCCCGTGCTGCGCGGCAGCGACATCCTCGCGATCCAGAAGATCGTGCGGCGCGTGCCGGTGTCGGACCACGTGATCGACTACGCCCTGCGGCTGGTTCGGGCGACGCGGCCGGGCTCGCCCGACGCGCCCGAGTTCATCAACGACTGGCTGTCGTGGGGGGCGGGCCCCCGCGCAGCGCAGTACCTCGTGCTGGGGGCGAAGGCCCGCACGATCGTCAACGGCCGCTACAACGTCACCTGCGAAGACATCCGCCGGCTTGCCATCCCCGTGATGCGGCACCGCCTCTTCACCAACTTCAACGCCGATGCCGAGGGCGTGGACTCGGTGAAGATCATCGACCTCCTCCTCAAGTCGGTCAAGGAGCCGTCGGAAAAGGATTACGCCCAGAGCGCGTCCGAGGCAAAGAGGGCCTGACGATGACGATCACAATCGACGATTTCATGAAAGCCGAGTTTCGCGTGGCTGAGGTGAAGGAGGTGCTGGACCACCCCAACGCCTCGAAGCTCTACCTGCTCAAGGTGGACGCCGGCGGGGGCGAGATCCGCCAGCTCGTGGCCGGTCTCAAGCCCTACATCCCGCGCGAGAAGCTCCTCGGCAAGAAGATCGTCATCGTCGCCAACCTCGAGCCCGCCCAGCTCCGCGGCGAGACGAGCCAGGGGATGCTCCTCGCGGCCCAGGACGGCGACCACGTGACCGTGCTCGTGCCCGACGAGGACGTCCCGCCCGGCTCGGTCGTGCGTTGACGCGGCGGGCACAAGCGAAGGAATGGAAAAGGCGCCGGATCGCCAAGATCCGGCGCCTTTTGCGTTGGCGGCGATGGCGGCCGGGCCTGCCTTTCAACCTTGCACTCGCAGCCTCGCCGCTGGTATACTGGGGCCGATGCGAATCGTCCAGCCGTATCTGCTGCTGCTGATCCCGGCGGCCGCTGCGGTCCTCTTCATGCTGGCTCGGCGCCGGCGCCTCAACCGGCCATGGCTGCACGCCGCCGTGCGCCTCGCAATCGTGTCGGCCGTGGTGCTCGCGATGGCGGGCGTGGATGTCCGCCGCAGCGGCTTGTCCTTCCTGCGCGTTTTCCTCCTCGATGTTTCGGAGAGCACGGCACTCGACGCC
>Ga0172365_10000582_pt1 | contig 24873 bp, 25 predicted proteins | sample LakKivSesite48cm_FD_114535 | JGI IMG/M metagenome (GOLD analysis project Ga0172365, IMG submission 114535) | Sediment microbial communities from Lake Kivu, Rwanda - Sediment site 48cm | ecosystem: Environmental > Aquatic > Freshwater > Lake > Sediment | place: Rwanda: Western Province, Lake...
AAAGCAAATTAAATATGATGAAAATAAAAAACCGGGAATATCTAATCTTTTGACAATATTCTCGCTCTTCTCTGGGAAATCAATTAAAGAATTAGAAAAAAAATTTAAAAATTCTAACTATGAGAAGTTCAAAAAATCTCTTGCTGAATTATTAATAAACTCTCTGGAACCTTTTCAGCGGAAAAGAAAAGAACTTCTGATGAGAGAAGTTTATGTTAAAGAAATTTTAGAACAGGGCAAAAAAAGAGCCCGGGTTATTGCCCAATCAACAATGCAGGAGGTCCGCCAAAAAATGGGCCTTATTTAAACCCGGCTAGAAGATTGGTGATATTGCTTCTTTTTCTTTGCATTGTTAGCATCTTTTAACACAGGAGTTTCTAACGACGGAGTAAGCCGGTACTTAAAAATATCTGATTTTATTGGACCAAAGAAAAACATATAAATTCCGGCTATCAGATATTTAAGATAGGTTTTTAATCTGCCGTCTCTTTCAAAACGTCTAATAGAGGTTAAAACCGGTTCCGTTTTAATAAAGCCGAATTTTCCAAATTTCTTGCCTGTTTTGGCATAGAAATGGTCTTCGGCTATTTTTATTTCTTCGTCAAACCCTCCAATTTTCTGATGCAGGTTTTTTTTAACCAGAACCGAATTAGTGGCATAAGCCGAAAATCGCTGAATCAACTGGACAAAGTTGTTGTAAATTTTATAAATAATCTTATCAAAAAAATTTCCATCAGGACAAATTGGAAAAGAGGCAACGTCTAAATTTCTTTTTTTAAATTCTTCTAAAAGATTTTTTAAAAAATTTTCCGGCAAATAAATATTATCAGCATCCATAAATAAGAGAATATCAGCCCGGGCAATTTTTGCTCCCTCATTTCTGCCCTTAGCTGGCCCCCACACCAAATTTGGTGTGGGGGCCGGCAGTCCACCCTGAACAACCTTGCAGCCAAAACTTTTGGCAATCTCAACCGTTCGGTCAAGAGAGCCGGCATCAGCCACAATTATTTCTAAAACATTAGCAAAATTTTGCTTTTTAATCTCTTTAAGCAACACGGGAAGGTATTTTTCCTCATTCAGGGCCGGAATAATAATAGATAAGTTTGGGTCTTGACAAGACATCTTGGTTTTTGCTAAAATGAATTTAGTAAAGGATTGTTCTTTTGCCAGGGAGGGCATTATAAAGAGCTTTTCATCACCCTCCTCCGGAGCCAGATTCCGTTGTTTTGGAATCTGGCTCAAGAAAGTTATCCGTTGGGAAATCCTCCTTTCAACGGATGCTAGGCTGATGAGGTTTATCTCATCAGCCATTTTTATTTCTCAAACAATTTCTTTGCTTCCTGCCAAATTTCCGGTTTTCCCTGTTTCTCTCCCATCCAGTACCACCATTCAGCACCCCATAAATAAAATGTATCAAAGCCGGTCTTTTTGGCAAATTCAATGTTTTTCTTAAACCTTTCTAAATTCATTGTTTTTTCCTGCTCTTTTAACGGCAAATCATATAAAAGCGTTGGTCCCCACGGCTCAACCTGAAGCTCCACATTAATTACTTTTTTACCAAATATTTTTTCAATCAACCGGGCCCTGCGCCAATAAAAAACCGGTGGGAAAGGATAAGAAACATAACATTCTATCTCTCGGAACCAGACATAGCGATGCAAGGTAGTGCCGACCAAATCTCCCAGTTTAGCAGCGGTAACCCAGAAAGAAAATTCCCCGCTGTCAGAAATAATTACCGGTCTTTCCCGGTCCAATAATTTTACCAGATTTATCTCTTTTTTCAAGAAATCCCTATCTGACCAGGGGCATTCTCCAAAAGAAAAAAATGGCTCATTCTCCACCTGCCAAGCCCAAATAGTTTGAGAATCCCGATATCTTAGGGCAAATTGCTTAACCAGGTTAAGCAATTTTTCTTGTTGTTCTTCCTTACTTAAACCGGCTGCCCATTGAGGAATATGACATTCGGGCCAGCGGCCGGTTTTCATCCCAATAACCAAAAGGAGCTTAGCTCCTTTTTCCCCGGCTTCGTTTATCTGCCAATCTAAATCATCAAAATAATATCTATTCTTTTCCGGCTCAATTAAATCCCAGTGAGTAATTAATTTTACATTCTTTACTTTCAAGTCATCCAGTAAGGCCAAATAGGTTTCTCGCCAATCAAGTCCCAAAAGTTCAGCGTGTTTTTGAGAAAAATTGACTCCCCAGGTAATTTCTTTTGACTGAGGAGGACTACCAATAAATAGATAGCCTGCAAAAAGCAAAAGAAAAATTAAAAAAAATAGTAAATTTTTTTTAAAAAATTTCATATAGCTAATAAAGTTAATCCGGCGCCGATTAATAGAATGGCAATAATTTTTTGGAAAATCATTTCTCGGGAGATTTCCTCTTTTAGTATTTGAGGAAATTTCAAAGAAAGTAAAGTAGCAAACATCAATAAAAACACATACTGCACTCCTTGAAGCGCATTTATTATAGCCACCCCAACTAAAGGAGCTAAAGCAATGGCCAAATTCTGTAAGATATTGGCGCTAGCTCCGGCAGCTTGGTTTGAAAGAAAGATTGCTGCTGTCTTTTTAGGGAAATTCATTTTTACTTTAGACAGCTCATTTCTTACCTCTTGGGCAAAGAGAAAACTCATTGCCATTAAAAATCCCCCGATTCTTATCCAGACGTAACCCGACCAAAAAGGTTGAACCATATAAACATATTTAGCAAGAACAAACGACAAGGCTAAGAAAAATGCCGCTATAACAGAAATTTTGAGGCTCTCTAAAGAAATTTTTTTCGCTTTTTCATAAGTAATTAAAATACTCCCCAAAATAAGTAAAATGAAAGCCGAAAATTCCCCAATTTTAAAAATTTCTCCCCCTTTTGAAAAAATATAAATTAAGGAAAAAGAAAAAATTGGCAAGGTCCCTCCGACTGCCGGAATAATTCTTGATACTTCAAAAGTACGGATGGCTTTATAAAGCCAAAAAAGGCCAAAAATAAAAAAGGCCCCAGATAAAAAAGCTAAAGAAACCTCAAAGGGTCCGGGATAATAAAACCCCACAAAAGGAACAAGAAATAAAACCAGCAAACCCAAAATTCCAACATAAAAAGCATAAACTTTCGGGTTGGGAAGAGGTCCGGCCAGGAGATATTTATCCACTAAAGAAACAGTGGCAAAAAGAAAATAAGCAGAAATAGCAACTAATAACCAAGACATATTTTTTTTATATTAAAGGTTCCCATTTTCTCTCCCTCAATAAAACCCTCCGTGGCCGCTTCGGCTAAGTAGCCGCGTTCTAACCAGTCAAAAAGCCATTGGGAAACATATTTAGGATTCTCCTGAGACAAGCCAAACCCTGATTTTAACAACCATCTCCGGTTAAATTCTTCTTGAGAGCCAATCGGCGGAGCAATGATAATGGGTATGCCTAAAGCAGAATAAAAAGAAAGCTCCGAAGGTTTGGTCCATAAAATATCGGTCTTTCTCAGGGCTTGATTAAATTTCTGAAAATAACTCTGGATATCCTTTTCAAAAATTATCTCAATAGATTGAGCGGAGAGCGGGTCTCTGGCAATTTCCTTTTCAAAATATTCTTTCACTTTTTCTCTAATTCCCGCTGATAAAATAATTTTGATTTCACTTTTCTTAATTTTTTCTCTTAAGTTTTTTATGATTTTGATTCCGATTTCTTTCTGGCCGCCGGCGCCGCCAACCGAGAACATTATTGTTAAAGGACGAACTGATTTTTCAGGCAGTCTGCCTAAACTTTTTTCAATTAAAATTTTATATTTTTCAAAATGTTTTTTCTGGGGGTCTAAATTTACAAGTCGGCATTTTAAATCTGCTTTCAAAATCTCTAAATTATCCGAGCCAATATTTTCCAAGGGCAATGGATAGCCAGTTAAAAAAATATTTTCTTCCTTTACCCCATAAAGCTTTAGTCTTTCGGCCACTCTTTCGGTCGGAACAAAATATTTAATTTTGCTTTTTCTCGAGTCCAAGGCCGCCCAGGTTCTTGAAATATCAGCATCGCAAATAACGCAGAAAATCTCGCCGGGATAATTAAAAAATTCAGCCATAAAAGCCGGGCTAAAAAAGGTAGAAATTATCGGTAAATTAGCTTTTAGCTTATAGCTTTTAGTTTTTAGTTCATCTATAAGATGTTTTCCCCAGTCCTTTTTGAAACGGGAATAAATTTGTTTTAAAACAAAATTTGGCTCAGATAAATCTCTTTTGGGATAAAAAGTTAAAATTTTTTGGAACTGGTCATAAACTAAAAAAAAGGCTTTGCCCATTAAAGGAATTCGCGAAAAACGCGAGATGGATTCATAAATTCTTCTTGTCGTTTCCCAAATTTTTTTATCTTTCTCCGGAATTCCTGGATAATCATTAGCATTAATAACTTTCCCATAAGGAGCTAAGCTCCTTAATGGATAAGCGGTCCGCTGATGACCATAACCCATATTGACCGCCACCACATATGCTTCCTTATTGTTGTTCATGTTTTATTATATTTCTCTTTCTCGCTATTGACAAGCTTTTTTGCTCTATGCTCATCTAAAAATAGATCTTGAAACGGGCAAGAAAGAGTGTTTTGGAGAATCTTCTTGATGGTCTCTGATATTAAGAGAGCCGGGCTTCGGTGGTTGGGCGACGTCTCCCCAGGTCCTTGTTTTGCGTCGGGGTTGTTGCGCATCTGGGTCTCTTTCTCGCCCAATTTGCTCTTTCAAAACGGCCTAACAATACACTTTTCCTCTCTTGGGGGTGGTGAAAAAAATCTTCACCACCCTTTTTTAATAATTCAAAAATTTTAATCTCTCTCTTTTTTTAAGCCAGTAGACAAATATTGCCAAAATCAAATAAGAAATTATTAACCAGAGCCAGTGGACGTTTTCAATAATTTTTACTGCCCAAGGCTGGGAAAACAAATCTACTATTTTTGTTAAATAGGTTAACAAAAACCAGCAGGGAAAAGATAAAATCCAAGCCAGGGGCTGCCAGATTGCCCCAAAAATGGCAAAAATAAAACCAAAAAGCATTATCCAATAAAGTAGAGGAACGATTAAGATATTAGTTATTGGAGCAACCAAAGAGATGTAGCCGAAATTATAGATTAAAATTGGCAGGGTAAAAACCTGGGCCGACAAAGTCATTGCCAGAATGCTTTTTAACTGCCCGCCACCAAAAATTTTGGTTAGGGGTCTAAACCAATTTTGGAAAATCGGCATCAGATAAATTATGCCAATTGTTGCTAAAAAGGATAGCTGAAAACCGGCATCTAATTTTAAAAGTAACGGATTTTGAGCCAGCATCAGGGAAGCCGCAAAGACTATTGAACGGGAAGAAACATTCATTCTTCCCAAATACTGACCCAAAAGAAAAAGTCCGCCCATAATTCCGGCCCGAATAGCCGAAGGTTGAAGGCCGGTCATAATAATAAACAAAGTAATTAAAATTATTGAAAGCCAAAAGGCCTGCTGCCGCCAGAAACCGAGCCCAATTAAAATAGTCATTAGAATTGCCGTCAAAATGGTGATGTGAAGTCCGGAAATAGCGGTGATATGTCTTAAACCGACAATATTTAATTTTATTTTTAAGTCCTCGGAAAGTTTTCTTTTATCTCCTAAAACCATTGCTCCTAAAATTGAACTCTGGGGCGGAGAGAGATTTTGATAAATTGACTCGCTTAGCTTTTTTTTAAATCCAAAAATTTTAGCATAGATTGCCGGGACCAGGCCGTGATAATTTCCCCTTTCTAATAATTCAACTTCCGGCCACTTCATAAAAGAATAAATGCCGTCTTTTTTTAAATAATCTTTGTAATTAAAACCATCGATGTCTTCTGGCGGCACTTCTAATTTCCCGCTAATTCGCAGTCTATCTCCGTATTTATACTCCGGATACCGCCAGGTAGTTACCAAAACCCTGCCGATAATGTTCGAGGGTCGCCCCCACACATTTTTTGTTTCAATTGCCAAATTGTCCAACGTCAATTTGATGCTTTTTTCTCTAATATCTGGTTCAGCTGCCACCACTCCTGTCAAAGTGACGGTTTCTTCTGAAGCATTATATTTTCTTAATTCATTATTGAAAACCTTAAATTCGGCCGCTTGATGTCGCCAGATCCCTAAGACCAAGAACAATAAACAAAAACCAAACACTGCTAATGACTTATATTCCCAGAGAACGGTAATTAGAATAAATCCGAAAATTAAAACTCCCGGCATTAAGAGCTGAGGAATTTTTAAAAACGAGTTTAAAAAAATGCCCCCGATAAATGAGAGACAAAAATATAAGAATATTTTAGAAGCAGTCATTCCCTTATTTTACCTTACTTGGCAGGCTTCGAAAAATGGAGAGATGACTTTTTGGATTTCTAATAAAAATTCCTCCGGATAAGGTTTTACTTTCTCAAATTTTGGGTCAATCGTTTTCTCTGGCCGAAAGTTCTGCAGATAATATTTTTTAGCGCCCCTAATCCACTTTGCCATTGCGATGACGTCTTCTCTGGCATGGAGCGAGGGTACTATGGTGCTTCGGAACTCGGCCTCAATTTTCCCTGCTTTCAAAATGTCAATGCTTTTTTGAATTTTTTTTATGTCAACTTTAACTCCGGTAAATTTGCTATAATTTTCTTTTGGTCCTTTTATATCCATGGCAACATAATCAATCAATTCGCTATCTATTAATTTCTTTAACATTTCCGGATTTGAACCATTGGTATCAAGCTTTACTAAAAATCCCATTTTTTTTATTTTTTTAATAAGAGGTATTAATCCTTTAGAAATAACCGGCTCTCCTCCACAGATGACCACCCCATCAATCAATTTTTTTCTTTCTTTTAAAAATTTAAAAAGTTCCTTTTGGGAAATTTTGGGCTGTTTTTTGATTTTTTCCGGCAGAACCAGCTCCGACGAATAACAGAACGGACATCTGAAATTACAACCGGTAAGAAAAATAGTGGCCGCCAAGCGGCCAGGAAAATCAATCAAAGTTAACTTTTGAAGTCCACCGACTCTTGTCATTTTTTTAATTTCATGGGAATTTTTTCTTTTGGTAAGGATGTTATCTTTTCTCCTTGATAAACCCTATATTCCCTTCTCCACCTGAATTCTTCTTTCTTTCCTTCGTTCCATTGTTGGGCTACGGGACGATAATAACCGACAATCCTTGAATACACTTCGCAGGGCTGTTTGATAGTGCATTTGGGGCACTCAAAATGCTCGCCTGCCAAGTAACCATGAGACGGACAAATGGAAAAAGTGGGCGTTAATGTAATATAGGGTAAATGAAAATTCTCAAAAACTTTTTTGACTAAATTTTTAGTAGCCTGAGGGTCGGAAATCCGTTCACCTAAAAAGAGGTGGGCGACCGTTCCTCCGCTGTAACGACATTGTAATTCGTCTTGCAGTTTTAACGCTTCAAAAACGTCATCGGTAAAATTAACCGGGAGATGCGAACTGTTGGTGTAGTAGGGCGTTTCTTTTGTTCCAGCAGTAATAATGTCAGGATATTTTTCTCTGTCGGCTTTTGCCTGGCGGTAAGCAGTTCCTTCGCCTGGCGTCGCTTCTAAGTTGTAAAGATTACCGGTTTCTTTTTGATATTTAACCAATCTCTCTCTCATAAAATCTAAAACTTCTAAAGCAAATCTTCTGCCTCTCTTTGAGGCAGTGGTTTCACCAACAAAATTCAAAAGGGCTTCGTTCATTCCCATTAAACCAATGGTGGCAAAATGATTGCCAAAATAAGAATCTCTTAATTTTTTGACCGAAGCCAAATAATGTTTTGAATAAGGATAAAGCCCTTTTTCCATAAAATCTTCCAGGGTTTTTCTTTTAATTTCCAAGCTCTCTTTGGCTAAATCCATTAAATGTCCCAGTCTTTCAAAGAAATCCTTTTTAGTTTTTGAAAGATACCCAATCCTGGGCATATTAGTCGTAACTACGCCTATTGAGCCAGTTAAGGGTGCCGAACCAAACAATCCGCCACCTCTCATGTAAAGTTCCTTATTTGACAATCTGAGCCGGCAACACATTGACCTGAAATCTTCCGGTTTCATATCTGACTGGATAAAGTTGGAAAAATAATTCACGCCGTATTTAGCGGTTGCTTCCCAGAGCGGGTCCAAAGCAGGATCGTCCCAATTAAAATCTTTGGTAATGGAAACAGTTGGAATAGGAAAGGTAAATGGCCTTCCTTTAGCATCGCCCTCCATCAATCCCTCATAAAAAGCCCGAATAAACATATTCATTTCTTCCTGGAATTCGCCGTAGGTTTCCTTTTGAGGCTTGCCGCCAACAATTACTGGTTGATTTTTATAAAAATCAGGAGTCTTAATATCAAGAGAAACATTTATGAAAGGGGTCTGAAAACCAACTCTTGTAGGCACCATGCAATTATAAAGAAACTCTTGCATCGCCTGTTTGACTTCTAAATAATTTAATCTGTCATAACGGATAAAGGGCGCTAAGAGGGTATCAAAATTAGAAATAGCTTGAGCTCCGGCGCTCTCCCCTTGGAGGGTAAAGAAGAAATTTACCAATTGGCCCAAGGCAGTTCTAAAATGTTTGGCCGGCCGGGATTCTATTTTGGAAGGAACTCCGCCAAATCCTTTCAATAATAAATCATAAAGATCCCATCCCATGCAGTAGCAGGCGATGGTCTCCAAGTTATGAATATGAAAATCTTCATTAGCGGCCGCCTCCCTGATTTCTTTGGGATAGATTTTATTCAACCAGTATTTTTTAGCAATTTCTTTAATCGCATATTGGTTAAGCCCCTGCAAAGAAAAGGTCATATTAGCGTTTTCATAAACCTGCCAGTCAAGTTCCTGGATGTATCTGTCAATCATTTCGGTTGACTCGTCAACCATGCCTGCTGCCTCCCGGATTCTTCTTCTCTGCTCACGATACAAAATGTAGGCCTTAGCTGTTTCCACCAAACCCTCTAAAATTAAAACTTCTTCAACAATGTCTTGAATTTGCTCTACGTGAGGAATTTCCCCTTTTTTAAATCTCCGGTTTAAAATTCGAACAATCCGGTCAGAAAGTTTTTTTGATTTTCTACCATCACCCTGGCCGGTAGCGGTAAGAGCCTTGAAAATAGCATCCTGAATTCTGGTCTGGTCAAATTCAACAATCTGACCGTCCCTTTTTTGAACTTTAGTGATTTTATTTATCATAAAAGTGATGCCTGATATATGGATAACACACTATAATACAAATAAAAATAGGGGCGATTACTCTATTTTAACCTATATAAAAAGCGGGTCAACCCCGCTCCCTTGTGGATAAGTCCACTCATTGAAATATTCCGATAAGTTCATCTATTAAAAAAAGCGTCGTTGGAATTTACAAACAATGAAAATAAAAAATGGCCCGCTTAAAGCAAAACGAGCCATTTATCAAAACATTACCAGTTTAAATCTGCATCACAAAGATCAATTGCGCCGATATTTTGAAGATAGGGCACGATTTCACTTACCGTGGTGCGATTAAAGGCCTGCAGGTCTTTTATCGGTTCTGCGGCAAAATCAGCGACATCTTTGTCGGTCATCAATGCCAGTAATAGAAAGGGGTCGCCAATACCCATCGCCTCAAGAGACTTATATACCGGTTCCATGATACTTTCTACATTCTGCTGCGTGACGCGTATGTATACTCCTTTATACATTAACCCCCTTAGTTTTTGGAACTTTTCCCCAATTTCTGAGTGCTCAAAGCTAACTTTTTGAAGTTCTGCCGATTCAATAATTAGACCGGCGACAGCGGTTGTGGTCCGTTCTCGCTGATTCTTACCAAAGAAATCTGCTAAATTAATCAATTCCTTTGGGACCGGGTATTTCATTCGCACGAAAATGTCATTAATATCATGGAAGATGTACGATATTTCGTCGGCGTACCGCAATAGCCAGGCCTCCTGAGACATTCCGGCCCGAGCGGCCTTTCTGGTGTGGCACGCTATTGCTTCAAGTGTATGCCAAGTTAGGTTCAGGCCGCGACCTGCACGAGACGGGTACACTTTTGTGCAATATATACTAAAAGCCGGTGGCAATAACCGTGACTTTTATCTCACCTTTTTTAAGTCCTGTGCCAGAACGAGCTCGGTGGGGGGTAACTTTTTTGTCCTCAACTGCTCCAAAAAGGACTTTTGCCTGGGGATTAATTTCCTGAGTTAAAATTTTACCTATTTCTTCAATTTCTGAAAGGGAAATATCCGGGCCGGCCGAGACATTAAATAAAACTCCCCTGGCCCCCTTTGGCGAAATATCCAATAAAGGAGAGTAAAGGGCGGCTCTGGCAGCTAATTCAGCCCTCTTTTCTCCGCTTGCCCGGCCCATTCCAAAAAGACAGGTTCCGGAATTTTTCAAAATTGTTTTGCAGCTAGCAAAATCAATATTGATGATACCGGGACTTATTATTAAATCAGAAATTCCCCTCACTCCTTCTCTTAAAATATCATCGCAAAGCCAGAAGGCATTGATAAAAGGAATTTTTGGGTCTAAATTTTCCAATAATTTATCGTTTTTAATGGCAATCAGGGCATCAACTCTTTCTTTGAGTTTTTCCTTTCCAGCCAGAGCGATTTTTCTTCGGTAATTCCCTTCAAAATAAAAGGGTAAGGTGCAAATGGCAATAGTTAGAATGCCCAGGTTTTTTGAAATTTCAGCCACCACTGGCGCCGCTCCTGTAAACGAGCCTCCGCCCAAACCTCCGGTCAGAAAAATCATATCCGCTCCTTTCAAAATTCCTTCAATTTCTTCTTTTTGTTCTTCAGCCGCTCTTCTGCCAATTTCCGGATTCATACCTGCGCCCAAACCCTGGGTTGTTTTCTGGCCAATTCTCAATTTCAAATCAGCCTTAATTTTCTTTAAATCCTGGTAATCAGTATTAATGGCAATTAATTCCACCCCGGCAATTTTAGATTTTTTCATTCGGGAAACCGCGTTGCCGCCGGAGCCGCCAATTCCCACTACTTTAATTTTTGGATTCATGGTATGAATATTTTGAAAATCCTTTTTAATTTGGAACCCAGGCCGGCAGTAGGAAAAGAAGATTTGCCAGTTTCTTCTTCTAGGTCCCGGCCCAGTAAAACCAAACCGCAAACAGTAGATAGACTGGGGTCATCTTCTAAATCTGCCACTCCTGTTGGTTTTCCCAACCTGGCTGGCAAATGAAATTCTTTCTTAGCCAGCTCAATTATTCCCGGCAATTTTGCTCCGCCGCCGGTCAAAACCATTCCAGCTGGTAATAACTTCTCCTTGGAAATTTTCTTTAACTCTTTGTTAATTTCTCGGAAAATTTCCAAAACCCTGGCTGAAATTATGTTTGCTAATTGTTTTTGAGAAAAAAGTAAGGTTTCCTGCTTGCTTAATTTTCTTTTTTTTGGCTGCCCCGCAAAAGACAGTTTCCAAATTCAATTTTGATTCTTTCCGCAATTTCAATATCGGTTTTTAGGCCGATGGCAATGTCATTGGTAATGTTACTAGAACCTATAGGCAAAACCGCTAAATGAATTAAATCTCCTTCTTCAAAAACCGCCAGGTCAGAGGTTCCGGCTCCAATATCTAAAACCGCCCCTCCTAATTCTTTTTGTTTTTCGGTAAGGCAAGCTCGGCTAGAAGCTACCGAAGAAGGAACCATATCTAAAATTTGTAATCCCGAATCTAAAACTGCCTGGCTGAGGTTTTTTAAATAAGGAGAAAAGCCAGCTAAAACCAGAACCTCAGCTTCTAATCTTATCCCTTTCAAGCCCAGGGGTTCTTTTATGCCTTTTTCTTCATCAATGATAAATTGTCGGGCAAAAACATCAAAAATCTCTTTATTAGATGGAAGATTAATTGTTTTAGCAGCCTCTAAAACCCGGTTAATGTCTTCTTCGGAAATTTTTTGGTCGGCCCGGGAAATAGCAACTGCACCTTTTGAAGGCAGGGAAAATAAATGCGCTCCGCCAATATTTAAATAAAGAGATTCAATTTTCTGGCTTTCCTCTTTTATTTTCAAAAAATTTTCTTGTAAAATCCGGGAGAGACTCTCAGGATGAACAACCACTCCTCTCCTGATTCCAGAAGAAGGAAATTCTTGATAATTAGACAATGTTAAACCTTCCAGTTGTCGCTTTGCCGCTAAAATTTTAATATTCTGACTGCCGATATCTAAACCACAAATAATAGATGGCTTAGCCATAAAAAATTAAAGATTAAAAACTAAAAATTAAAAACATGGATTAAAAACATAAAAATATTTTTACATCTTTACGTTTTTGTTTTTGGTCTTTAATTTTTGGTTTTTGGTTTTTTTAACCCAGTAATCGGGAAAGATAATATTCCTGTTTCTTTTCCATCTCCCTGGCCTTTTTTGGAGAAACTTCATGGTCATATCCCAAAATATGCAAAATTCCATGGATTAAAACTCGGGCTAATTCTTTTTTAAAAGTCGAGTGATAAATCTTGGCAGTCTTTTTTACTTCTGAGAGACAAATAACAACCTCATTTAACTCGTCGCCGAAAGACAAAACATCAGTCACCCGATTTTTCCCTCGATATTTCTTATTAAGTTCCCTTATCCTCCCTTGGCCAGCTAAAACAATCGATAAACCAATCTCTTTTTTATTTTCCCCTTTTAAAACCTTTTTAGCAATCCTCTTTAAAAATTTCTCATCAACATCACTTTTTGTCAAATTATTAATTTCTATCATAAAATTTCTTCTAAAATTTAAATGGTTGATCGTTTTGCTGACAATTTTTAAAGATAAATCAATCTTTAAAAATTTGTTTTTCTAATTTTTTTGCCTCTTTAAGAAAAAAATTTTGCCAATCTTTATGGTTTATTTTTTTAAGCATCCAGGGATAATCTTTTACCTCTGTGGCTTTGATAAGCTGGGTACCCAATTGAATAGGATCAATGTGCCAATCAAATTTTGCTTTAGCATCCATTAAAAGTTTTTCGAAACTATACTTTTTTTCTTTAACAATAAAGTAAACATCTATGAAATCGCGGGCCCGGGCCTTCATTGAGATAGTATGAACTTTATTTACTGCAATATCATAAAAACTATCCACAATAATATTTTTATACTTTATGCCCTTTTCAATGCGAGGAAATGGATAATAATTAAAATCAATTTTTAAATAATTATTTTTATCAAAAAAAAGATAAAAACTGTGTAGGCCTAAAAATTTTCTGTAATCAATTTTAACTAATTTTAATTTCTTTTTAATTTTCCCGATAAACCGTTCAATGCTTGGCAAATAGATTTCTTGCTCGCTGAAAAAATCAAGGTCTTCGGAAATACGGTGATAAGGGTAAAAAAACAGCTAAGGGGGTACCTCCTGTAAAATAAAATTTCCTAATAATGTAATCTTCTTTTGAAATTAAATCTAAGACCTTTTTTTGTTCGGAAGTAAAAATTTCCTCTTTGGCCATAATAAAAACTCTAAAAACTTTTTAGTTTCAGGATCTAAGTATAGTTTTTTCCAATGTTTTCTTAGTAATCTCTCGCTGATTTTTTCATCACCTAATCCCCAATTTATCATTCGTTCTAATTTCCAGATTTTATAACCCTCGGGGTCCTCCCTTTTAAATTTTTTCTCGTCAACAGACCAATTATACATAAAATTTTCACTTTTTCATTATTTCTTCATTATTTCTTCTAAAATTTTAATTTGTGCCGTGTGTTTTCTGCACCATTTACAGAATTTTTTCATTTCAATACACGGATTTTAAGGCAGATCTCTAAAAAGCTTGTTTTATTTTTTAAAAACTTTCGTTTTTTAATATTCTCCAATATTCTGGGTGCCGGATACGATTATTGATTGTTTTATTATTTTCGCCAATTTTTATTAAATGATTATTATCCTTTTTCTTGGCGTTTTGATAAATAACTTCAATTCTATCTCTTTGGTCAAATAACGATGGTTTATTTTTGCCAATTTTTTCTTCAATTATCGGCAAGAAACTTTTGTTAATTTCGTATCCGATTGAATTCCTTTTTAATTTCCGCGCTATCCTTGAAGTGGTCCCACTTCCTAAAAATGGATCAAGAACTGTTTCGCCGATGAAACTAAACATTCTTATAAGTCGTCTCGGCAACTCGTCTGGGAACATAGCGATATGTTTACCTTGTTTACAACCGGCGAAATTCCAATGTCCTGTAAAATATTTTCTCCATTCCTCGTTTGATAATTTAGATTCTTCTTTAATTTCTTTGTTTACTTTATTCGACGACTGACCCAATTTTTTGAATAATAATATAAATTCATAATCAATTTCAATAAGACCGTTTCGGGGATAAGGGAAGGAACCCATCACTGAAGCTCCGCCCGTAGTATTCATTGTCGTCTTTTTCTGCCAAATAATAGCACCCATATAATCAAATCCGATTGATTCGCAAAATCTAATGATTTCTTCCCGAATAGGTATAATCTTATATCTTCCATAGGTTACCGCTCTGGCGAATTGGTCGCCTATATTTACGCATAATCTGCAGCCCGGATATAAAACCCTATAACACTCTGACCACACTTTATTTAAGTTATTAATGTAGCCCTCGTAACTGTCATTAAAACCAATTTGATTTGAATCTCCGTAATCTTTGAGTTGCCAATAGGGCGGCGAAGTAATGATAAGATGAACTGATTCTTTCCCAACTTCAGCCATATTTCGTGAATCCCCTATGATAATTTTATGGGTAGTCGCCATATTATTTCATTTTAACACATTATCTGCATCAATTTCTAGGCCAGATTTAGTTTTGTTATAAAAGATAATTTTAACTTTAATTTCTTCTCTTAATGCATCCTTAGTTTTATAGGTTATGGGTTTTATGGATACTGGAATATCACCGATGAAGCCGTCAATACCCTGTGATTCTTCTTTCGGTTCAGCAAGTCTGTAATTGACGTTCTTAATTGAGGCAACTTTCTTTAAGATCGCTTCCTGAAATCTTAAACCGATAAAAGTCTTCTCTAAAACTAAATCTTCAACCCACTTTTTTATCATTGATTTATCAATTGATTTTATCGCTTCTTTTAAATTATCCATCATTTCATTAATTCTTTCTGTAGCGCCTGTAATCGCATTGGGATATTTTGAAAGATACCAATTTTTCCATCCCTCATAAGTTCTTTTTGGACATTCTTTAATAAGTTCTGTAAGTTGTCCCACCACCCGAGGTCTTGTGCCTTGAGCATTCTGATTAGCCAAATTTATCAACTGCGTTGTATATAAGGGAAAATCTTTAACCTCACCAATTAAATCTTTTACTAATTCTTCATTTTTAATTTTAATTAACATGATTTTTAATAATAAATTAAGGTTGTTCTACTAATTCCCCACAATATGGGCAAGTTATAACTCCCAAGTAGTTTTCATCTACCCCAAAAAATTTTCTGCATTTTTGCACTTCAGCTTGTATCCTTTATAAATACATCTGGAAATGTTTTGCGATTTGTGATTTTTTACTTTCTTTGCTTTTCCCATATTATAAAACAATGGTTATTTTTTCCCTTCTTTGTGAATCGTGTGTTTCCGGCACCACTTACATCATTTTTTTAAATCAAGGGACTTAATCTCGTTCTTTTGGAGTGAGTAATTCTTTGACAATTTTACTCACTAGTCCGCCGTCGGCCCGACCTTTAACTTCGGGCATTATTTCGGCCATTACTTTGCCTATATCCCCCGCCTCTTTTGCCCCAACTTTTTCAATGGTCTCTTGGGCTAATTTTTTGATTTCTTCTTCGGATAACTGTTCTGGCAGATATTTTTGTAAAATTTCCATTTCTCTTGTTTCTTTTTTTACCAAATCCAATATATGTTTTTCCCTTGACGGGTGGAGGGTGGGTTGTAGTCTTTCCCCTTTCTCAAATTCCAAAATTGCTTCTCTTCGCTTTTTAATTTCTGAAGAAACGACCCCGGTTATCTCTTCATTATTTAAGGCGCTCGCTTTTTCCAATTCTTCTCCGGTTAATTCTGGTTCTTCTTGGCTCAATTTGTATCTCTTTTCTTTTTCCTTATTAAAAATGGCGGCTAAAAGCAGGCGTAAAACCGAAACTTCCAGTTCTTTTTTTTCTTTTAAGGCAGAATTTAAATCTTCTTGAATTTTTTCCTTTAACATAAACATCAGCTGATTTTTCCAAGTTTTCTTAATTTCTCATATTCCCGTTTCTTTTCTTCCCTTCGCAGGGCGGCTCTTTTTTTCATCTGTTCAGATTTTTCCCTTTCTTTGAACCTGACCTCTCTTGCCCGAAGCAAAATCCCGCTTTGCTGCAAGCTTCTGCTAAAGCGCCGAATTAAATTCTGGGAAGTTTCCCTTTCCTTTTTTTTAACTTCTAAGCCCATAGTAGTTTTTTCCCGCCTATTAAATGTAAATGCAAATGGTCAACGGTCTGGCCGGCATCCCTGCCAACATTAAAAATTAACCGATAACCAGTTCTGTCAATTTTAAATTTTCTGGCCAGCCTTTGAGCGGTTAGGAATAATTCGCCTATTAATTCTCTATCCGCTTTTCCTAAATGGTCTAGTGAAGGAATGTGTTTTTTGGGAATAATTAAAAGATGTATTGGCGCTTTCGGCTGAATATCTTTGAAAGTTAAAATTCTCTCGTCCTCATAAACGATTTCTGATGGTATTTCTTTTTTTGCAATTTGGCAAAAAATACACTCCATAAAAAATTAAAGATTAAAGACCAAAAGCCAAAAACATACACGCAAAAATGCAAAAATATTTTTATGTTTTTAATTTTTGTTTTTGGTTTTTAATTTTTTTCCTACCTCTTTTACTGCTTTATCTAATTTCACTATCTCCTGTCTACCAGTTTTCATATCTCTAATAATAATCTTTCCTTCCAGGGCTTCTTTCTGGCCTAAAATCAGGGTATATTTTACGCCAACTCTGTCAGCTATTTTTAATTGGGCTTTGAGGGAATCTCGGCCAAGGGACTCGGCAATTAAAATTTCGGCCTCCTTAAAATCTTCTATTAATTTTAGGCTTTTTCTTTTGGCTAAATTACCCAACTGGGCCAGGAAAATCTCAGCCTCTTTTATTTTGGGAAATCTAATGGCTTTGGCCTTCATTAATTGAATCATTCTTTCCACCCCTGCGGCGCCGCCCACGGCCGGCGCCGGCCGGCCGCCAAGAAGTTTAACCAAGGTATCGTATCTTCCGCCGGCAGCCAACGAACCCCAGGCTTTTTCTTCTGGGGAATCCTGGATTATTTCAAAAACCGTTTTGGTATAATAATCCAGGCCCCTAACTAAATAAGGGTTTAGATGATAAGGCAATTCTAATTCATCTAAAAATTCTAAAACTTCTTTAAAATGCTTGTGGCAATTTTCACAAAGATGGTCTAAAATTTGAGGAGCCTGGCTGCGGATCTGCTGACATTTCTCTTCTTTACAATCTAAAATTCGGAGGGGATTTTCTCTCAGTCTCCGGCGACAATCTAAACAGAGAGCCGACTCCCGCGACCGGAAGAAGCTGGCTAAAAGTTTTTTATAGTAAGGCCGGCATTGACTGTCGCCAATGCTATTTACCTCAACAATTAAATTTTTTAACCTCAGTTCCTTCAGAATATTATAAAAAATTTGGATAATTTGAGCATCTAAAACTGAATTTTCTTCGCCCAGAACTTCAAAACCAAACTGCCAAAATTGGCGAAATCTGCCGGCCTGAGGGTGCTCATAACGAAAAAAGGGGCCAAAATACCAGAGTTTTACCGGCTGAGGAAGATTTTGCATTCCTTTTTCAATATAGGCTCTAACTACCGGGGCCGTCCCTTCCGGCCTCAAAGTTAAACAATCTCCTCCTTTAGTTCGGAGGGTGAACATCTGTTTTCCGACAATATCAGTCGCCAATCCTATCCCTTTAGAAAAAAGCTCAGTTTCTTCTAAAATCGGGGTTTCAATTCTTTGAAAGCCGTAAAAAGCAGCAACATCCTGGCAGACATCGTAAATTTTTTGAAAATATTTATGTTCTTCCGGTAAAATATCGTGCATGCCAGTAGGTGATTGAAACTTAGGTTTTGTAACCATGTTAGTAAATTGGTGCTTCAAATTTCGCTAAGACAGCAAAAGGCCAGGCCCTGAGAAATACCCGACCGATAATGTTTTCTTTAGGCAGGGGCCCCCAGCGCCGCGAGTCAGCCGAAGAAAACCTGTTGTCTCCTAAAACAAAATATTCATTTTCAGCTAAAGAGATTTGAACCTCCCCGGGAGTTGAAATAGACGGGGAAAGGTAATCTGATTCGTTTAAAACTTGCTCTCCTTGTTCGTTAAAAATCATTACCCGGCCTTCTTTAATTTTAACCGCTTCTCCTGGGAGACCAATAATTCTTTTAATATATCTCTGAGAGGGATTCCCCGGATATTTAAAAACCACCACTTCCCCTCTCCGGGGCTGTCTGAATCTATAAGATATTTCATCAATAATTAAATAATCGCCATTTTCAAAATTCGGCTTCATTGATTGTCCCCGGACAAAAAATGGCTGAAACAAAAAAAATCTAATCGGCACTACAATTACCAGGGCTAAAACAACTATTTTTACTATCTCCAAAATAAAAGCAAAAAAACTCTTCATAGGTACATTATAGCAAAGATTTTTTATTTGTGCAACAAAAAAAGGGGCTAATCAACTTTAGCCCTTTGCCCCCTCATTTTTTCACCCAGTTTTTCATTTCTCTGGATTCCCCGGCTTTGCTGGTTTTCCGGCAAGAACTGGTTCTAATGTGTTTTTAATCACCTCGGAAATTTGAGACCAAATCATTTTGACGGTTTTTCGGCTGGAGGAAATAAACTCCTCAATTTTCGTATCCTGCGCTCTGGACAGGGCTGCTATTCTTTCGCCGACTGTCTTTTCTATTGTTGCGTTCAACTCAGGCCGGACACTGGTTGTGAAAGCTTCAACCTTTTTCTCCAGTTCCTTTCTTGTCGTGTTTTGAAAATTCTTAATTTCCTCAATGGCTTCCTGTAATCTTTTGGACACATTCTCCGGGTCTAATTGACTAATCCTTGTCTTAAGCCCACCAACTCCTTCCTTAAGTCCATCAAATTCTCTTCTTGACACAAACCATCCCATAGTAAATCTCCTTTCGGTTCTGAGGGTTAATTGATGTTATTGAGTCTGTTGAATCCCTCAACAGCCTCGTTACAAAAAATAACTATTTTGATATTACTCTCATTAAAAATCTTGTCAAGGGTTTGCGCTATAGATATAATAAATCAATATGATAATAATTGTCGGGTTGGGAAACCCCGGGAAAAAATACCAAAACACGCGGCATAATGTTGGTTTTCAAGCGATCGACGAAATCGCCGCTAATTTTCAATTTTCCCCCGCTCCTTTTTCAAGGGGCGGGGTTCAATCAATTTTCAATGCTCAAATTTCCAAGGGCCAAATTGCCAACGAAAAAATTATCCTCGTTAAACCCCAGACCTTTATGAACCAATCAGGCAAAGCCATCAAATCATTACTCAAAAAGATTTCACTTAACACCAGGATCGTAGAATTAAGTAAACATCTCTGGATAATTCACGATGACATTGATTTGCCACTGGGGAAAATTAGAATTGCTAAAAATCGGGGTTCAGCCGGCCACAAAGGCGCGGAATCAATAATTAAAGAGCTCGGCACCAAAAATTTCATCCGCTTCCGAATCGGCATCAAACCAAAACAGTCCTGCAAACCCGTCTACGGGGCTGAAAGGTTTGTTCTTCGATGTTTTACAAAAGAAGAAAAAGAAATTATAAAAAAAGTTATCAAAAAAACAGTCAAAGCAATTGAATTATTTTTAAGAGAGGGCTTAGAAAAAGCAATGAATGAGTATAACAAATAAAATAAATCAGGCTCTGATTGTTAGTATCATCCCCTACTTTTTAGAAAAGGGTAATTTTTGGCTTGAGTGTAATTTAAATAAAATTTTAGAAGCACGTAAAACTCAGTCTTTTTTTGAAGACAATATTCTTTATTTAACCAGGGACCAAAATTACAATTTTTCTCAGTTCTTAAGAAAATTAGATGAAATAGGTTATGAGAAAGTTCTTCAGGTTTCGGAACCCGGCGAATTTTCCCGGCGAGGTGGAATCATTGATGTCTTTCCGATAAACTTGAATTATGCAATTCGCCTTGAGTTTTTTGGAAATAAAATTGAAAACATTGAGCAATTGCCGGTTAAAATTGGAGATGAAAAATCGGCTAAAGAAATCCTAAAAAAGAAATTAAAATCTCAGAAACTATTCTCTGATTTAAAAGGATTAAAACCGGGGGATTATTTAGTCCATTTAGACCATGGTGTTGGAAAGTATCTTAAACAGTACCCGACACTACTTAATGGCGCTGTTCAGAAGTATTACGTTTTGGAATACGCTGCTGGAGACAAATTATATGTACCGGTTGGCCTGGAAAGAAAGCTTTCCAGATACATTGGTTTTGTTGAGCCAAAAATCTCAAGGTTAGGCAGCCAAATCTGGCAGAGAACAAAGAGAAAAACAAAGGAAGAGGCAGAAAAATTAGCCAGGGAACTGTTGGCGCTTTATGCCCAAAGAGAAGTTGCCACCCGACCCCCTTATCTGCCAGAGGATGAAATTGATTCTCAATTAGTTTCCGGTTTTCAGTATGAAGAAACTCCTGACCAAGTTGAAGCAATTAACGAGATTAAAAAAGACTTAGAAGAAAATAAACCGATGGACAGAATTGTCTGCGGAGATGTCGGTTTTGGAAAAACTGAAGTTGCTTTAAGGGCAATGATAAAAGCAGTAAAATCTGGGTACCGGGCGGTTATGATTTGTCCAACAACTATTTTAGCCAATCAGCACTTTCAAAATTTTAAAGAAAGATTAAAAGAACTGCCGGTAAAAATCAGCATCTTATCGCGATTGCAATCAAAAAAAGAACAAAAAGAAATAATTGAAAATTTAAGAAAAGGGAAAATTGATATTGTGGTCGGCACTCACCGGCTTTTATCAAAAGATGTTGCCTGCCACCTTTTTGAAAAAGGCGGAGGCTCAGGGCTTTTAGTTATTGACGACGAGCAAAGATTCGGAGTCAGGCAAAAAGAAAAATTAAAAAAGATGCGGGCCTCGCTTGATATTTTATCGCTCTCGGCCACTCCCATCCCCAGAACTCTTTATATGGCTCTTTCTTCTCTAAAAAATATTAGTTTAATCCAGACTCCGCCAGTTAACAGATTGCCAATTAAAACATTTATTGTGCCATTCTCGGAAAAGACAATTCAAAAGGCAATTGAAGAGGAAGTCAAAAGAGGAGGCCAGGTCTATTATTTACACAACCGGGTAGAAACCATTGAAACTGCCAGAAAATTTTTAGAAGAGTTAATTTCTGAGACAAAATTCGGGCTTGCTCACGGAAGGCTAAAAGAAAAGGAATTGGTGAAAGTGATGGAAGATTTCCAAACTAAAAAAATTGATGTTTTAATTGCTACTACCATTATTGAAAATGGTTTAGATTTGCCAAATGTTAATACTTTAATTGTGGCCGATGCCACCCGTTTGGGCTTAGCCGAGGCCTATCAAATTAGAGGGAGAATTGGCCGCTCCCATATTCAGGCTTTTGCTTATTTCCTTTATGGCGACCATTTAACTGATAAAACAAAACTCCGTCTCGATGCTTTAAAAGAAGCTGAAGAGCTGGGTTCTGGCTATCGCATCGCTCTAAAAGATTTGGAAATACGCGGCGCCGGCAATATCCTGGGCAAAGAACAATCAGGAAATATAAATCAGGTAGGATTAAATCTTTACTGCCAGATGCTATCTGAAAGCATAGAGAAAATAAAAAGGTTAGACAAATTTTGACTAAGAGGGTAAACTGATTTTAATGGAGGGAATAAAAACAATTGATATTAAAGATGGGGGCTATCCAAAACTCCTGAAAGAAATTGAGAAGGGGCCGAAAGTGCTTTATTACAAGGGGAAATTATTGTTTGATGAAAATTGCTTTGCTGTGGTTGGGACCAGAATGTGTTCTTCGTACGGAAAGCAGGTGGCTTTGGAGATTGCCGGGGACTTGGCCGAGACAGGCCTAACAATTGTTTCGGGTCTGGCTCCGGGAATTGATAGTTTCGCTCACCGGGCAGCCGTAGAAAGAAATAAAAGAACTATTGCGGTATTAGGAACCGGACTTGATGAAAAATCAATTTATCCTCAAGAAAATTTGAAATTGGCTAAAGAAATTTTAGAGACCGGCGGCGCTCTTATCTCTGAATATCCGGCCGGAACCCGAGGAACTAAATTTACTTTTCCCCAGAGAAATAGAATAATTTCCGGCTTATCTTTGGGAACTTTAGTTATAGAAGCAAAACAAAAAAGCGGAGCCTTAATTACTGCTCACTATGCCTTCTCTCAAAAAAGAAAAGTCTTTGCCGTGCCCGGCCAAATTTATTCTTCTAACTCCAGAGGCTCTCATTATTTAATCAAAAAAGGGGCTAAATTAGTGGAAAACGCTAATGACGTCTTAAAAGAACTAAATTTGCCCCAAAAGGAGCTTAGCTCCTTTTCCGAAGGAGAAAATGAGGAGGAAAATTTAGTTTTAAATATTTTAAAAGAAGGGGCTTTGGATACTGACAAAATTATTGAGGAAACAAAATTATCAGCAGCCAAAGTTGCCTCAGCTCTGGCCATTTTGGAAATAAGGGGAAAGGTAAGAAACTTGGGAGGAAATATATACGCGCTATCGCGCTAAAATTGTCACATTGTTAAATTGTTACATTGTTAAGCTGCGTTCGCACAATTTAGTAATTTAGTTATGAATTTAGTAATAGTAGAAAGTCCCACAAAATCGCTCAGTCTCCAGAAGTTTTTAGGCTCTAATTATAGAGTTTTAGCCTCTTTTGGTCACGTCAGAGATTTGCCAAAGGATGAGCTTGGAATTGATGTGAAGAATGATTTTAAACCAAAATATTTGATAATTCCTAAAGCAAAAAAAACTATAAAAATTTTAAAAGACAATGTTCAAAAAACAAATCTCATCATTTTGGCTATGGATCCTGATAGAGAAGGAGAAAGTATTGCCTGGCATTTAACTCAAATTTTAAATTTGAATGGAGCTAAGCCCTATCAAAGAATTGTTTTTCACGAAATTACGAGGCCAGCGGTTGAAAAAGCCCTAAAGAACCCCAAGAAAATTGATATAAATTTAGTTGATGCTCAACAGGCAAGAAGAATTTTAGACAGAATTGTTGGCTACAGACTCTCGCCATTTTTATGGAAAAAAGTTGCCAGAGGGCTATCAGCCGGCAGGGTGCAATCGGTGGCCGTTCGGCTGGTAGTAGAAAGAGAAAGAGAAATTCAGGGTTTTGTGCCCCAGGAATATTGGACAATCGTCGCTACGCTCCTCAAGATTAAAGATAAAAGATTAAAGATAAAAGATAATGAATTTGAAGCGATTTTAGTGAAAGAAAATGGAAAAACTATTCCAAAATTGGGAATTAAAACAAAGGAGGAAGCGGAAAAAATTGTTAAGGATTTAAAAAGAGCCGAATATGAAGTCACCGATATTGAGAAAAAAGAAGTAAAAAGAAATCCTCTGCCGCCATTTACCACCAGCACTCTACAACAGGAGGCCTGGCAGAGATTTAAGTGGCCAGCAAAATTAACAATGCAAATTGCCCAGCAACTTTATGAGAGAGGGTTAACGAGTTATCACAGAACGGATTCCTTAAATCTTTCAGATTTATCGCTTTTTGCCGCTAAGAAATTTATTATTGAAAATTATGGCAAAGAATATTGGCCAGGTTTTTTAAGAAAATACAAAGCAAAAGGCAGAGTCCAGGAAGCCCATGAAGCAATCCGTCCAACTTTTCCTAATAAAACTCCCGAAACCATAAAATTAGAAAAAAATCAGCAACGTCTTTATGATTTAATCTGGCGGAGATTTATTGCGTCGCAAATGGCTCAAGCCGTTTTTGATTCAACAGTCGTAGATATTGAAGCAAAAAATTATGTTTTTCGAGCCACCGGTCAAGTTTTAAAATTTGATGGATTTTTAAAAGTTTATCCAATAAAGTATGAGGAAACCAAATTGCCGGTCTTAGAAATAAATGAAATTTTAGGGTTGCTCAAATTAATTCCCTCTCAACACTTCACCCAACCACCGCCGAGGTACACTGAAGCTACTCTAATTAAGGCTCTGGAACAAAGTGGAATTGGTCGGCCCTCAACTTATGCGCCGATTCTATCAACAATTCAAGAAAGAAACTACATTGAGAAAGATGAACAGAAAAAATTTCGACCAACTGAAATTGGAATTGTGGTTAACGACCTTTTGGTAAATCACTTTCCGAAAATTGTTGATATCGGTTTTACTGCCGAAATGGAAAAGGATTTGGATGAAATTGCCGAAGGAAAAATAAAGTGGGTCCCGGTAATAAAAGGATTTTACGGACCTTTTGAAGAAAATCTTCAAAAAAAATATCACGAGGTTCCTAAAAAGGAATTGACCGAAAAGCCAACTAAAAAAACTTGCCCAAAGTGCGGCGCTCCTCTTTTGATTCGTTTGGGGAAATTTGGAAAATTCTATGCCTGCTCTAAATTTCCAAAATGTAAATATACTGAATCTTTAGAAAAAAATACTTTAGGAATAAAATGCACAAAATGCAGCGAAGGAGAAATAACCGAAAAAAGAACCAAGAAAAATAAAATTTTTTACGGTTGCACGAAATGGCCAAAATGCGATTTCGCTCTCTGGGATAAACCAATAAATGAGCAATGCCCTAAATGCGGCTCGCTTTTGGTAGAAACAAAAAGAAAACAAACTAAGTGTTCTAACAAAGATTGCCAGTTCAAAAAAAATATGGCAGAATAATTTAGTCGCCTGGGTGGCGGAATTGGCTTACGCGCAGAACTCAAAATTCTGTGGGAGAAATCCCATGTG